>Ga0233432_10003339_pt1 | contig 14564 bp, 14 predicted proteins | sample SI_122_August201_6_FD_179870 | JGI IMG/M metagenome (GOLD analysis project Ga0233432, IMG submission 179870) | Seawater microbial communities from Saanich Inlet, British Columbia, Canada - SI_122_August2016_10_MG | ecosystem: Environmental > Aquatic > Marine > Inlet | place: Canada: British...
ATGTTTAAAAAGGTAAATGTACCACTTTTAGGCATTGTGGAAAATATGAGCTTCTTTACATGTCCGGACTGTGGGGGACGACACAATATCTTTGGTAATGGCGGTGCAGCCGCCGAAGCCAAAAAGCTGGGCGTGCCATTCCTTGGTGAAGTGCCGCTAGAGATGGATATTCGCGAAACCTCGGATGCTGGCAAACCAATCGTCGTTAGCGCGCCAGATAGTCCGCATGCTGATCATTATCGCAAAATTGCCAATGGTGTGCTGGACGCATTGGACATCGGCAAGGCCGCCGCCCCTAATATCGTTTTTGAATAGCTATTGTCTGGCTGACTAGGCGATCAATTCGCGGGGTGTTGCCAGCCGCGTTAACGTTTCATACCGAAACGCGGGCGCGTCATCGCTGACAGCTATATCTGCCTCAATAACATTGTGCCAGTCAGCTGGATTAATGTCGGGAAAATAGGCTGGGCTTGCGCCGCCATCTGGCAAAAGATCAACAATCGTCATTTCAATCCGATTACAATACTCCAACCCTTGTTGATAAATCTCACCGCCACCAAATAGAATGATGTTGGGCTTCGCCGCTTCAGTGGCGTTGATCCAGTCGATTGAGGCCGCGATAGCAGCAGGCATATCAGCAACAGTATGCGCCCCTTCGGCAGTCCAGCTTGGATCACGTGTCATCACGATACTTGCCCGCCCGGGCAAAGGCCGGCCAATAGAATCCCACGTTTTGCGTCCCATAATCAACGGGCACCCCATAGTCAGCGCCTTGACGCGTTTCAGATCATCGCGCAGATGCCATAGCAAACCAGCCCCATCACCGATGATTCTGTTTTTTGCCATCGCCACAACAGCTGTCATCTGGATAGCCAGACCGTTCGTTTCAGTCATTATATCTCCTAAACAGCAATAGGCGCGGGAATATGCGCCTGCGCGTGATAATCGACAATTTCAAAATCATCAAACGTAAAGCCATCAATATCTTCTGGCCGATTATGAATGAGAAGCCTTGGCAGCACATCCGGAGTTCGTGAAAGTTGCAGGCGCGCCTGATCAAAATGGTTTGCGTAGATATGTGCATCGCCCAACGTATGGACAAATGTACCAGCCTCAAGATCGCAGATCACCGCAATCATATGTGTCAGCAAAGCATAGGACGCAATATTGAACGGCACGCCAAGAAAAATATCCGCACTGCGCTGATATAGCTGGCAAGATAGGCGACCATCAGCGACCTGAAACTGAAACAGGCAGTGGCATGGCGGGAGTGCCATATTCGGAATATCTGCTGGATTCCAAGCTGACAGAATAAGACGACGCGATGTTGGGGTGTCGCGAATCATCCGGATCAACTCGGCAAGCTGATCAATTTCACCACCATCAGGCGTTTTCCAGCGTCGCCATTGCTGGCCATAAACCGGACCCAGATCACCTTTCTCATCCGCCCATTCATTCCAGATCGAAACGCCATTTTCCTGTAAATAGCGAATATTGGTGTCACCGCTTATGAACCATAGCAATTCGTGGATGATTGACTTGAGATGTAGCTTTTTGGTTGTCATGGCCGGAAAACCATCGGCTAAATCAAACCGCATCTGATGCCCAAAAACAGCTCTTGTTCCTGTCCCTGTTCGGTCATCACGATCAATACCTTCGTCCATAACACGAGCAAGTAGGTCAAGATATTGTTGCATCAATAGTCATCCCTTGAATGTGGCGCAGAAGGCATAGCGGATTGCTTGATAAAATGCCATGTACACCCAACAAGGGGCAAGCGCTTTATAGGCAATAACATACTATAGCAAAACTAAGCTTCCATTGCGTGACTATTAGCCCTATATTAAGGGTGCTGGTTTTCCAGCTATGGCGATAAACGTGCTGTGTAATAAGCAGAGCGGACCCGGGGGCGGTACCCGGCGCCTCCACCATATCAGCTCACCCCTTTAGTTTTATAAAATTGGGTCAATCAGGAGCTGATAGCATGGGGGCGAAATAGGATCGACGCATGTAGTAAAGGCAGTATTTTCGTTCGGTATGGTACCCACCGTTATCGGGCCATGTAGTAGTTGCAAATGACAACACTGCTCCGGTAGCAATCGCAGCCTAAAGGCAGCGGGAGTAACCGATCTTAAGTCCAGATTGATTGAGCTCAGTCTGGCGGGGTTTGGGGCGCACCTGGCAACAGAAGCGTTCCGCTTATTTTAGAGTAGATCGCAAAGCTGGCTCGACTTATTATAGCCTGAACAATTAGAAAAGGCGCCACTTATGGAAAATGATGACGGCCAGCATGTTGGGCTAAATTACGAGCTTCTGGTTGAAGACGCATTGCGCTCGGTCGTTCGTGGCTCTTTGCTTATTGCGCAAAAAGCTGGCCTACCAGGCGACACGCATTTCTATATCAGCTTTAAAACTGATTATCCGGGCGTCGAGCTGGCTGATGATTTGAAGCTCAAGCACCCTGACATCATGACCATTGTTCTCCAGCATCAATATGCCGATCTTGAAGTTGATGATGACAGTTTTTCCGTCACCTTGTTTTTTGGGGGAAAACCATCGCCAATGATCGTTCCCTTTGCATCGGTTACGGGTTTTAATGATCCGTCGGTTGGTTTTGGTCTCCAGTTTGGTGCGCTTGACGAAGATAATGATGATCTTGGAGATGATGAAACATCATCAGGCACCAAGGATGGTGGCAATGAAGAGACCACGGCTGATGTGGTTTCACTAGATACATTCAGAAACCGCCCAACGTAAATAACTAACTGTTTTTGATTGCTTCTAATTGTTAGCTTAACACGAGTGTAATTGTTTATCATTCAGGATGAAGATAATGGCTGATTTTGCTTATAGCCCGATGTTTCCGGTTGGCGCTGATGACACCGAATATGAATGTATTTCCAGCAAATATGTAAAACTTGTTGAGCTTGATGGTGAAACATTCTTGCGCGTTGATCCGGCGGCGTTAACCCTTTTGGCCGAACATGCTATGCGTGATATTTCGCATTTATTGCGCAGTAGCCATCTTGGGCAGCTTGCCGTTATTCTGGAAGACCCCGAAGCCAGTCATAATGATCGTTTTGTTGCCCTGGAGATGTTGAAAAACGCAGTTGTGGCGGCGGATGGTCTTTTACCCATGTGTCAGGACACCGGCACAGCCATTGTCAGCGGTTATCGTGGTGATCATGTTCTGGTCGATGGTGATGATGGCGAAGCGCTTTCTCGCGGCATCTACAACACATATCAGACTAGTAATTTACGTTATTCACAACTAACTGCACACAGTATGTTTGAAGAAAGCAACACCGCAACGAATCTGCCAGCGCAAATTGATATTAGTGCCAGCAAGGGACTGGAATATAAATTCGCCTTTATCCAAAAAGGGGGTGGTTCAGCAAACAAAACCTTTTTGCACCAGAAAACCAAGGCTGTTTTAAACCCGGACAGTTTGCGCGAGTTTATCCGCACAGCGATACTGGAATTGGGCACATCTGCCTGCCCCCCCTATCATCTGGCGATCGTCATCGGTGGCACGTCAGCCGAAATGACAATGAAAACAGTCAAAATGGCGTCGATCCGCTCTTTGGATTCTTTGCCCTCAACAGGTAATGATCTAGGGCATGCCTGGCGTGACAAAGAATGGGAAGCTGAAATTCTGAAGATCACACGTGAGCTTGGCATTGGCGCACAATTCGGCGGCAAATATTACTGTCATGATGTCCGTGTCATTCGACTACCGCGTCATGGCGCGTCCTGCCCGATTGGCATTGGCGTTTCCTGCTCGGCTGATCGTCAGGCGCTAGCCAAGATCAATGCAGATGGCCTGTTTATTGAAAAACTTGAACGTGATCCAGCAAAGTTCTTGCCAGAGGTCGAGACCGATACAGCAACACATGTCGTCAAGATTGATCTGAACCAGCCAATGGCAGATATCCTAGCAAGCTTGACCAAGCATCCGGTTGAAACACGCCTATCCCTCACTGGTCCCCTTATCGTCGCGCGTGATATTGCCCATGCAAAATTACTTGAGCGTTTAAACGAAGATGGCGCATTACCGGACTATATCAAAAATCATCCTGTTTATTATGCTGGCCCTGCCAAAACGCCAGAAGGCATGCCATCCGGATCATTCGGCCCCACGACAGCTGGACGCATGGATTCCTATGTCGAAACTTTCCAGAAAGCAGGCGGCTCTATGGTCATGCTTGCGAAAGGCAACCGTTCGCGCCAAGTCCGCGAGTCCTGTAAAAAATACGGTGGCTTTTACCTAGGCTCCATTGGTGGTGCTGCGGCCAAATTGGCTATTGAATCGATCAAAAAGGTCGAGGTTCTTGAATATCCCGAACTGGGCATGGAAGCCATATGGCGGATTGAGGTCGAAAACTTCCCAGCTTTCATCATCACAGATGATAAAGGCAACGATTTTTTCGACATTGGTTAATCTGCTAATTCAGGGCTTTGGCCCACCGCTTGCCCAATCGATAAACTGGACTGTATGGCGCACAGGCAATGCGGTATCATCAAGCTGGGCAATACAGCCAATATTTCCGGCTGCCACATAATCTGCGCCCGTATTGACCAGACTGTCTTTTTTACGCGCTTTCAAACTGTCTGCCATATCTGGTTGTAAAATATTATACACTCCAGCAGATCCACAACATAGATGGCCATTTACCGGTTGACGTACGTCAAAGCCAGCATGCCGTAAAAGGTTTTGGGGCAGATCATGTATTTTTTGCCCATGCTGTAGTGAACAGGCTGAATGATAGGCAATGACAGGCCTCGCGCCATCTTTGATAGGCGTGATTATGTCATCAATGCCAATGTCATTTATAATTTCCGAAATATCCTTGCACAGCGCAGATACATGCCTTGCCTTGGCCGCATAAGCAGGATCATCAGCCATGACATGCCCATAATCCTTAACCATCGTTCCACAACCAGACGCATTAGCAATAATAGCATCTACACCTTGGTCATTAATTTCTTCGTACCAAGCATCGATCGCCAAACGGATGGTTTTATGCGCAAAGTCGGTTTCACCAATATGTTGCGTCAGGGCGCCACAGCAATGCGCTTCGGCACGCACAACCACCTCAACACCAAGCTGGTTCAAAACTCGGATTGTGCTTTGGTTAATGGCCGGATCCAGCGCCCGTTGTGCACATCCTGCCAACAGCACAACACGCATAATCGGCTGGCTTTTATGCGCTGAAAAAATCTTATTTTGTGATCCAATCATGTCTAGTTCTGGCAGCGTTTGCGGTAATTTATTCAACGCCGCCTGAAGCTGACGTGGCAGAAATGGCGCAAAAAGACGTCCCAAACTAGCGAAACGCATCATCATGTGAAACCGACCCGCATAGGGAATAACCATGCCAAGCATTCTGCGCATCAATTTATCGCCAAGGCCACGTGGGGCGACCAAATCCATTTTTTCACGCCCAATTTCAAGCAGATGAATATAGTCAACACCAGATGGGCATGTTGTCATACAAGACTGGCATCCAAGACAACGATCAAGATGATAGCGCGTATCTTCAGATACCGTTTGTGGCGATTCCAATAATTCACGCATCAGCCAGATACGCCCACGCGGACTATCGCGCTCGTCACCTGTCTCTACAAAAGTCGGGCATGTCGCCGTGCAAAAGCCGCAATGCACACATTTGCGCAAAATGTCGTTGGCGTCCTTGATTTTTGGATCGCTAAGCTGTTCAGGCGAAAAATGTGTTTGCAAGACAGTAACCTTCCTTAAATGCCATCATGCATGCGGCCAAAATTCAACACGGATTTTGGATCAAAAGCAGCTTTTACACGTTTATGAAGCTCAAACATTGATGTTGCCAATGGCTGAAATGGTGACACATGGGCTTTGCTATCCCCCACATCACGCATCAACATTGCAAAGCCGTCTTGCCCCAAAGCCGAACGAACAGCACCGCCAAAATTTTTATCTGATACCCCCGATAGCCAGATAAGCCCACCAGCCCAATCAGAATAGAAATCAAATGCAACTTGTTGGCGCAATTTATCCAGAAACCCTGCGGCTATCGAAGGGGGGCATGATATTTTCCAGACATCGGCTGGCATGCCAGCCAAAAGGTCAACATCACGAATTTTCTGCCACAGTTTTTTCGATTTGCCATGATCCAGCTTTTCGCCAGTTGCATTGGCATTCAACAGATGCATTGCACGGTCATTGACCGATACCGCAATACCTTCAAGCCGGACAACAATTATCATTGGCGCGTTCATGTCGATACGCGCGTCTTTGGCAATGTTATGTGGCAGAATGGCTGCCGACCCCGGTTCATGCGGAGTTGCAAAGATATCGGCAATCATGCTTGTTGCTTGTGCCATATCATCGGCTGGGAATAAAAGCGAAAGGCTGGTTTCTGGGCGTGGCAGGGTTTTCAGCGTTATTTCGTCAACCACCGCTAACGTGCCGAATGAGCCACAAATCAGCTTTGACAGATCATAACCAGTCACATTCTTGACGACCTTGCCGCCTGATTTGAATAATTCGCCGCGCCCTGACACGGCTTCAAAACCCAGCATGAAATCACGCGCCGCCCCTACTGTCAGCCGCCGTGGACCTGACAGGTTGGCGACCATGACACCACCTATCGTGCCTGCATCACCGCCTCCAAGAAGTTTGCCAAAATCTGGAGGATCAAAAGCCAGCATCTGGTTTGCATTTGTAAGCAAAGTTTCAACATCGGCCAATGGCGTTCCGGCGCGCAATGTTAGAATCAGTTCTTCTGGTTGATAATCAATGACACCAGCCATCTTAGTAACATCCAGCACGGCGTCAAAATCACCTGCATGCCCCAACGCTTTTTTGGTGCCTGTTGCGCACACATCAAGGCGCGTATTATCCGCGATCGCCGCGCTAATAATGTCGCGCACATCGGCCAGATTATGTGCCGTAAAAGATGCTAATGAACTAGCCATGAAACTTTGTCTCGCTTACTTTTGAAGTGACGGTCAAAAATACTATGACGCCTATAATAGCCTCTAAAATCTTGGCAGGTCGGCATGTGGCATCTTGCCTTTATGCACATGAAGTCTGCCAAGTTCAGCACAGCGATGAAGATGTGGAAACACTTTGCCAGGATTAAGCAAGTGATCAGCGTCAAAAGCACATTTTAGCCGTTGTTGTTGCTTCATATCATCTTCGGTGAACTGAATGCCCATCAGGTCGCGCTTTTCAATGCCAACACCATGCTCACCTGTCAAAACACCACCCATTTCGACACAGGCACGCAGAATATCACCACCAAAATTTTCTGCACGCTCAAGCTCGCCAGGTTCATTCGCATCAAAAAGAATCAGCGGATGCAGATTGCCATCACCAGCATGAAACACATTAGCAACACGAAGGCCATATTTCTGACTTAGTGACGCCATCCGGATCATCATATCAGGTAGGCGACGACGCGGAATTGTGCCATCCATACACATGTAATCAGGTGAAATACGCCCCACCGCAGGAAAGGCTGATTTACGCCCAGCCCAGAAAAGTGTGCGTTCTTCTTCTGATTGGCTGACCTTGATTGATGACGCCCCCGCATTCTTCATAATCACTTCAACACGGTCAATCAGCGTATCCACTTCAACCTCTGGTCCATCAAGCTCAACTATGATCAGCGCGGCGGCTGAGCGGGGATATCCAGCATTGGCAAAATCTTCGGCGGCATTAATGGCCAAACCATCCATCATTTCCATACCAGCCGGGATAATGCCGGCACCAATAACATCACCAACAGCCTTGCCAGCAGATGTGGTATCCTCAAAGCCAACAAGCAAAGCTCTGCGCGTGGCGGGCTTTTGCAAAATACGCAACGTCACTTCGGATACAATGCCAAGCAACCCTTCAGAACCTGTCATGATGCCCATCAGATCATAATCACCCGCATCAAGATGCTTTCCACCAAGACGCAGAATTTCACCTTCAATGGTCACAATTTCGATGCCAAGCAAATTATTGGTGGTCAGACCATATTTCAGACAATGCACGCCACCTGAATTTTCGGCAACATTGCCACCAACGGAACAGGCAATCTGACTAGACGGGTCAGGGGCATAATAAAAGCCATGATCCTCAACAGCGTTGGTAATGGCCAGATTGGTAACGCCTGGCTGGGCAACAACACAGCGGTTATCGTAATCAATGTCTAAAATTTTGTTAAATTTGCCTAGCCCCAGAAGAACCGCATCGGCTAATGGTAATGCACCGCCCGACAATGACGTCCCTGCACCACGCGGCACTACCTTTACACCATTCTGATGGCACCATTTCATCACATCGGCGATCTGGTCAACAGTTTCAGGCAAAACAACAGCTAGGGGAAGCTGGCGATAGGCAGACAGACCATCCGAGTCAAAAGCACGCATACTCTCTATCGAATCAATCACACAATCAGCTGGAATAATCGTCCGCAAGGTGGCGCAAATTTCATCGCGCCGCTCAATCACATCATTATCAGGTTCAGGCATATGCATCTGCCGCACTCCTTATGCAAAATTCCCTACGCCTCTATAGCGCACCATCTCATCACAATAAACCACCCGATTTAAGGGTATATCTTGGACTGATTTAGCCGATTTTTCAAAAAATTATTTCAAATAAAAACGGCCGGGTTTCCCCAGCCGCATCATACATTATTTTCAAGAAAGAATTTATTATCCCTGACGCGCCTTAAAGCGAGGATTCTTTTTGTTGATTACGTAAAGCCGACCGCGACGACGCACGACCTGGCAGTTACGATCACGAGACTTCAATGTCTTTAGCGAACTTGCGACTTTCATAATCCTGACTCCGATTTTGACAGCTATAAGCCATCTATTCAAAAAGTTACAAGCGCTCAAACCAACACAGCACAGCGCCTAATCTTTTTTCAAACTCAACAGGCGCGGAAATTAGCATCTGGTTATCGATAGGTCAATGCCCTAAAAGCCAAATTAGAAGTTATTACATGCCTCTAGTTTATGTCACCAGCTGATGGTTTATTTTCTTGTGCATACATGGAAATTCCAAAATTAGCTGATTTTGTCATTTTGTTTGTCATCAATTCATCAGCGGCAAATACATTATCAAGCCTAACAAGTGTTTCTATATCAATGTTTGTCAACTGCGCTTGTGCATATATGATTTGTACCCGCGACGTAATCTCATCTGCATGCGTCATAGACCTTGCGATGGAAACCGCTTGCTGAATTTGATCAGGTGTTAATTCATAATTATCACTAATAGCTCTCTCAACAGCACCACTAATCACATCAATAATTTGCGGGTTAGATTTTTCCTTTAAATGTATAATTGGAATATGCGTAACGACGTCGCCGACTTTGACATACAGATGACCACTATCAATATCAGCGGCGTGGCTGAGCTGCGCACCCCCTAACAGCATTACAGCTATTATTGTTGCGACAATACATGCACCCATTCGCTTACAGAGGCTCACAAATGATGCAAAGTCAGGGTTAACGTTATAATTATGAAGGTATAACCCTACCCTAAAAACGTTTAAGCCAACCATTATCAATCTCCACTTATTCAATTGGTCATGAATAAATGGATTAACTTTTTACACTAACTTTTTTATGATTATCGCAGTGTTTGACTGACCCTTATGAACAGCCTGCCCCAAACCACTTATCCAGACCTATTAAATTACGCACGCAACGCCAGTCCCTTTCAGGCCACAATAGCCGTTTGGCACCTTATGCAAATATTGCTGGTGATAATCCTCAGCGTAATAGAATGTTGGCGCTAACCTGATTTCGGTTGTTATGTCGTCATTTCCGGCCTTCTTTAGCGCCTGTCCATAAGCTGTAGCAGATTCCTGAACCACAGCTAATTGTACCGCATCATCAGCATAGATAACCGAGCGATATTGCGTGCCAATATCATTACCCTGACGATAGCCTTGCGTTGGGTCATGGGCTTCCCAGAAAACCTTCAGCAATTTTGACAAATCAACGATTTGTGGGTCAAACACAACAAGCACAACTTCACTATGTCCGGTTTGCCCTGAACAAACTTCTTCATAAGTTGCATTAGGGGTTTTGCCACCTGCGTAACCAACAGACGTTGAATAGACACCGTCAATTGCCCAGAAAAGACGTTCAGCACCCCAAAAACAGCCAAGGCCAAAAACAATTTTCTGAAGATGCGCAGGAAACGGACCTATTGTAGGTGTACCCAGCACACAATGCGGATCACCGGCAAAAATGGTATTAGCCCGACCTGACAAAGCTTCGGTAGTTTCAGGTAACCTTGATTTGAATGGATTCTGAAATATCATCTTAATCTCCACCAACTTAAATGCTTTTCATGGTTTGCGATCCAACTAAATGGGATGCAACATTAACGAATGCGTAACGCTGCAACCCCTGGCAATGTCTTGCCTTCCAGCCATTCCAGAAACGCACCACCAGCCGTTGATACATAACTGAATTGGTCACTGACACCTGCATTTGCAAGTGCCGCCAATGTATCACCACCGCCAGCCACGCTCATCATGCCACCACTTGCTGAGCGCATGCCAACAGCTTTTGCAATCGCATTGGTCGCTGTATCAAAAGGAGGGATTTCAAAAGCACCCATCGGACCGTTCCAGACAACAGTGCTACAACTTGCCAGAAACGCTATGGCTGTATCTATCGCTTTTGGCCCTGCATCCAAAATCATATCATCATCTTTGATAGCATCGATTTCAGCAACACGATGCGCCGCACCAGCTTTAAATTCACTAGCAACCAAAGCATCATCGGGCAGGATTAGCTGACAATGACTTTCTTCTGCGCGTTGCATGATAGCGCGGGCAATATCAACCATATCAGGTTCGGCCAACGAAGCCCCTACAGCAACCCCCTTGGCAAGCAAGAATGTATTCGCCATCCCACCCCCCAGAATAAGGCCATCGACCTTGGTAACCAGATTGTTCAGCACATCAAGCTTGGTTGACACTTTGGCACCACCGACAAGCGCTGCCACTGGCCTTTTTGGATTAGCCAGTGCCGATTCCAAAGCTGTCAATTCAGCCCCAAGTGCGCGACCAGCCGCCGCTTTCATCATTTTTGGCAAAGCCTCAACCGACGCATGCGCACGATGCGTACAGGAAAAAGCATCACCTACATATAGATCGCCAAGTGCCGCAAGTGCCGCCGCAAAATCTGGATCATTCGCCTCTTCGCCAGGGAAAAACCGCAAATTTTCCATCATCAGAATTTGCCCAGCTTGCAAATTTGCTACAGCGGTTTTACCACCAGCACCAATCACATCGGCCTCGACTGCCACGTCCATATCTATCAACTTGGTCAAGCGATCCGCTATTGGTTGCACTGAAAATTCGGGCATCACCTTGCCTTTTGGCCGTCCAAAATGGGTCAGAATAATGACCGCCGCACCAGCAGAAAGCATATCTTTTAGCCCAGGTAAAATGCGCCGGATGCGTGTATCCTCACTAACCTTTCCATCTTGCAAAGGCACATTCAGATCAAGCCTGAGAAGCACGCGCTTTCCAGTTACATCTAGCTCATCAGCAAATAAAAAAGGGACTGTCATTATTCATCTCCATCCGAGCAGGCCTGCCATCGCATATGTGGAAACATCCAAAAGCGATTTATGTTGGTCAAGCGTAGGCACATCACTATATCTTCACGAGGTACTTATTAAACGATTTATCGCCTGGCAGAAACCTAGATTTTCGCTTTATTTGGCATTTGCTTTGCTAGCATGCTAATGCCAGTGATATTTCTAATATGATCGGAAAATTATTTATGTTATCAAGTGTTAGTCATTTTATTGGACGTATTTTCCGCCTGTTCCCAAATGTTATGCATATCCGGACAAAACAGGTCGAAGCTAAATTTTTTGTACCCTATTTCAGTCATTACGTGGCTCAGGATTTGACGCAGATGGCCGCAGGGAAACGCGAACCAGAGCTTTATAGCTGGATCGATGATTTGCCAAAACATGCCGTATTTTTTGATATTGGTACCAATTACGGACAGGAAAGCGTTTGGGCGTCCTCGCTAAAAGATAAAAATGTCACTGTCGTTGGATTTGACTGCGGATTACTTGGCGCCCATTTCTGTGCCTTGAACAGTGTTTTGAATGACAACCGCTTTTCCTTTGTTTTTGCCGCTGTTGGTTCAAAATCTGGCGATTTGATTGATATATCTACTAATTCTGATACGCACATCCGGGGTTTGCATAAAAAAAATGTGCCTTATGCCTATCAAGTGCCAAGCATAGCGCTTGATGACTTTGTAACGCACAGCAAGTTGGTACCAACACATTTGAAAATTGACGTCGATGGAGCCGAGGTGGGGGTTTTACAAGGCGCCCAAAAACTGCTTGAAAATGATGTCCTGCGTGAAATTTTCATTGAAGTAGAACGTGACAATCTTCATCTTATCGACATGCTCCAAGAGCATGGTTTTGCCATTAAATGGCATCGCGACAAACCCCAGAATAGTGAATATATTTTGACGCGAAACTAAGCTTTAGAAACCCTATCGAAGCTAAAATACGATACCTTTCTGCTTATTTATGATAAAACACTAAATTAGTTACTTATTATTAGTTGCATCGATGTCGTCTGACGTTGTGAAGACCATCGACCATATGGCGTTTTATGATTACTAGCAGTGTTTGCAATCCGGATTCAAAGCCTGCATTCCAGCACAGCATTGGTTTTGTGGCTGGCGGTATTGGCGACCAGATTTATCATCTGACGCAACTCAGAACGCTGGCTACCGCAAGCAAAGGCGGAGTCATAGATATTGCCTGCATCCATCCAAACCAGATTGGGCAACTGCTTGCTAACAGCCCCTGGGTTGGCAAGATTATTGATGCACGCCCGCTTCGGCGTTATGTACCTGGCATTCGTGGTCAGGCAGCTGTTGATGCCATCAAAAAACAATCCTATGACACCGCCTTCTTTCTGCATCGGTCAACCAGTTTCAAAATTGCGGCAATGGTCGCTGGAATCAGCTATCGGGTTGGTTTGCATGGTCATTGGCTTGATCGGCTCATTTTGAACCAGCATTTTAGCCGCGCCAGTCAGGAACGCGGTGACTTATGGGGACATCGCCCCTTTATTGGGGCAATTGACGATTTTGTCGCCGCGAGTGGCTTATCGCTTGACGATAAAACGCCAACCATTCTTCCATCCAGAAGTTCCCTAGCCGAAGCTGATGCAATGTTGGCACCTTTGTCTGGCCCGATCATAATGCTGAACCTGTTTGCAGCTGATCCGATGCGGCGCTGGCCTATCAGTGCCGCATTACATTCAGTTCTAAAACTGGTTGAATCGACTGGTGGCACCTTCATTCTGAACGCTGGGCCAGATGCCCGTGCCTATCACGAAGAATGCATGACAAGCTGGAAAGCCCTGACCATCTCTAAAAACAGTCGCATACAAAAATCTTTGATTAATGGGCTGGATCACAATCCATCTATGGCAAAAGATGTGGCATTATATCATCGTGCAGATTTCTATGTTGGCGTGGATTCATTTACCGCCAATCTGGCACTTAATTGCAATTTGCCCGCATTGATCCTGTTTGCCCGTGAAAGCGATATATTGCGTTATCGATCGATAAGCGAGCCTGTCTCAGCAACAAATGATGGGGATATTAGTTCCATTCCAACAGACAAAATCATTGCTGCCTTTGACAAGCTATCAAAGATCACAAAGATAATGCCAAATATCTAGCTGAATGTTTCATCCCGACTGTAATCCTCATAGGACTTTTCTTCGACGATGACCGAACCCGTGGCTAGGTTAATCTGTTTTTTGATATGCGCGCGCTGATCATTAGTGACATATACAGCTCTGGCAAGCTCGATGAACCGTGGTCCAAAATCACCTTTTGATTCTTCAATGCGGATATCATCTTCAATATCCCATAATGCTTTATTGACTGACTTTAAATTGCCAATCAACGTGATCATGTCATCTGCTAAAAACACGTCGCCCGACACAAGCGGGCGCAGATGCGATAATTCCGTCTCGACATTGGCCAATTTCGCCGTGTCATTGATATTTTCCAACTTGATTTCAAGAATGGTGATCTTATCCAGCACTTCACCAACTGACATAGGCACATTGAGCAACACGACACTAGCCTTTCGCCGTTATGTTAATGATCGCATCTTATTCGATTTGGATTTATGCGCAACCTAATAGCGGCGACCAGCACTTTAAAATGCTATATTGGATACTTGCAAGTTTCGTTAAGATAGATGTATTTGTTGCCTGTTACACAAAACAGATATAATCCATCTAACACTGACACAAAATACAGATTTCATGCCAAACAAAACCACGACATCATCCAAAGACGAATTCTGGCACGGCGTGCGCGACGAACTGCCCATGATGCTGGGCGTCATCCCATTTGGCCTTGTTTTTGGCGTGCTGGGCATTTCCAGCGGATTAACGCCACTTCAAACCATTCTGATGTCGTCAATTCTGTTTGGCGGAGCCAGTCAGGTGGTCTTTGTACAATTATGGGCCAGCAATATTCCAGCATTGGTGGTT
>Ga0233432_10003340_pt1 | contig 14563 bp, 10 predicted proteins | sample SI_122_August201_6_FD_179870 | JGI IMG/M metagenome (GOLD analysis project Ga0233432, IMG submission 179870) | Seawater microbial communities from Saanich Inlet, British Columbia, Canada - SI_122_August2016_10_MG | ecosystem: Environmental > Aquatic > Marine > Inlet | place: Canada: British...
AATAAATTAATATTTAACCCTCTTCTTAACCTTACGATCTTTGACATTAAAATAAATTAGATTTTTCGTTTGCAAATTTATAAATTTGCTATAATATAATCTTGGATATTTTTACTTTAATTTTCTAATATTATTTATTTAGAATTAATCTAAACTATGAAAATAAAACTATTGTTTTTGTCAAGCTTTTTATTTTTGGTTTGTTGTAAAATACAAAAAGAAAATAACAATTTTATTAAAGAAGATGCTGTATTGGAATCCAACAATAAAAACAATTACAACATCAGAACCATATTACTTCACAAAAAAGAAAACAATCTTTCTCTTCCAATTATTAACCTCAACTCAGTAGAACAATTAAAATTAAGCTTTGATGACTTAAACTACGAATCATCAGTTCTATATATTACAATAGAACATTACGATGCCATGTGGAATAAAAGCAATCTCATGCAGTCTGAGTATATAAATGGATTTACTAGCGATGAAATTATTAACTATCAATTTTCATTTAACACCTTACAAAACTATATTCATTATGAGTATCTTTTTCCCTCAGATAATTTAAAACCTTTACTATCTGGAAACTATAAATTCAAAGTATATGATCTTAACGGCGACACACTTTTTAACAAAAAATTTATGGTTTTAGAAAACAAAATAAATATTGATTTAAACATTAAAAAAGCAACTCTCTCTAAAGACAGAAAAATAAAACATGAGCTAGATTTCACATTAAATCACCAGAACATTAATATAGTTGATCCATTTTCTCAAATTAAAGTTATTATTAAGCAAAATAATAGAGAAGATAATGCTATAACCAATCTTAAACCTTTATATATCAGAAATAATACTCTAATATATGATTACAATGAAGAAAATACATTTTTTGGAATTAATGAATTCAGACATTTTGATATTAAAAGTCTGAGATATTATTCTGAAAGAATAAAAAATATAACTTACGATTCAACTAAATATAAAGTTGATTTATTTAAAGAATCTAAAAGAGCATACGACAATTATTCAATAGAACCTGATCTAAATGGTAAGTTTTACATTAAAAGTCAAGAAGCAAGAAACTCAAATATTGAATCAGAATATGTATATGTAAATTTCAAATTAAAGAGCAATTTTGTAGAGGACGGAAATGTTTACATAATTGGCGAATTATCTAATTGGGAGAAAAATAATGAATTTAAACTTGAATTTGATTCAATAAATAATATATACAGTAAATCAATATACTTAAAACAAGGATATTACAATTATCACTATGCTATTAATGACACTGCTTTAAATCTGCTAGATGTTGCTAGCATTGAAGGAACTCATTATCAAACAAGAAATAGCTACGAGATATATGTATATTTTAATGATACTAATGATAGATATCAAAAATTAATAGGATTCACTAATGCTCTTTCTAAAGAGTTATTTTAGTTTTCTTTATTTAAATTTGTATAAATTTTAAAAAAGTAAAAAAATGTCAAAAGGCGTATTTAATGTCCCAATAGCTAGAAACGAAGCTGTAAAATCATATATAAAAGGAAGTTCAGAAAGAGAAGAATTACTTTCAACATACATGGAAATGTATAATTCCTCAGTTGAAATCCCTCTATACGTTGGTGGAAAAGAAATTTTTACAGATAATAAAAAGGATATTTCTCCTCCTCACGATCACAAACATAAAATAGGAAAATTCAATCTTGCTGATAAATCTCACATTGAAATGGCTATTGAAAGCGCACTAGCTGCAAAAGAAAATTGGTCAAATTTACCTTGGAATCACAGAGTTGCTATTTTTCTAAAAGCTGCAGAGTTATTAGCAGGACCTTACAGATCAAAAATTAATGCTGCTACAATGATTGCTCAATCAAAAAACGTTTACCAAGCAGAAATTGATGCAGCATGCGAATTAATTGACTTTTTTAAATTCAATGCTCAATATGTAACAAAGTTATACTCTGAACAACCAGAATCTTCGGAAGGAATATGGAATAGACTTGAACACAGACCACTAGAAGGATTTGTTTTTGCAATTACTCCATTTAATTTTACATCAATATGTGCAAATTTATGTGCTGCTCCAGCACTAATGGGAAATGTAGTTATATGGAAACCAGCAGCTACACAAGTGTATTCAGCAAAAATTATAATGGACCTATTTAAAGAAGCTGGTCTTCCAGATGGTGTGATTAATATGGTCCCATCAAATGGAGCAGAAATTGGTGAAGTAGTTTTTAAACATAGAGCCTTTGCAGGCTTACATTTTACAGGTTCTACAAATGTTTTTAGAAATCTTTGGCAAACTATTGGAAAAAACATATCCAATTATAGAAGTTACCCCAGAATAGTAGGCGAAACTGGTGGAAAAGATTTTATTGTTGCACATAAATCTGCAAATCCTAAACAAGTAGCAACAGGGATTTCTAGAGGTGCATTTGAATATCAAGGACAAAAATGTTCTGCAGCTTCAAGAGCTTACCTTCCTTCGAATCTTTGGAAAGAAATAAAAGAACAGATTGTTAAAGATGTTAATTCATTTAAAATGGGTAGTCCTGAAAACCCTTCAAATTTTATTAATGCAGTTATAAGTGAAAAAGCATTTGATAGTATAGCAAATTACATAGACTTTGCTAAAAATGAGAAAGATGCAGACGTTTTAGTTGGAGGTAATTATGATAAAAGTAAAGGATATTTTATTGAGCCGACAATTATCATAACTACAAACCCAAATTTTAAAACAATGCATGAAGAAATCTTTGGTCCGGTTTTAACAATTTATGTTTATAATGAAAAAAATTGGTTAGAAACATTAAAAATTATAGATGAAACAAGTGACTATGCACTTACAGGCGCAGTTTTTTCGACTGACAGATATGCTATTGATGAAGCTACAAAAGCATTGGAAAATGCAGCTGGAAACTTTTATATTAATGATAAACCAACCGGAGCTGTAGTCGGTCAACAGCCATTTGGTGGTTCACGTGGATCTGGAACAAATGACAAGGCAGGTTCAGTATTAAATTTACTTAGATGGGTATCCCCAAGAACGATAAAAGAAACATTCAATCCTGCTAATGATTATAGATATCCTTTTTTAGAAGAATAGAAACTAACTATGCTTGAGCAGTTGGACCTCCAAAATTTATTGGCACATTATTAGAAGAATCAAGATCTTTTATTTGTCCGTGTTGCCCCTCAAACTTAGTAACGTTCTCGTTTAAAGCTTTCATTAATCTTTTTGCATGCTGTGGAGTTAAAATTATCCTAGATTTAACTTTAGCTTTAGGCACTCCAGGCATCATTTGAATAAAATCTAAAACAAACTCGCTAGCAGAATGATTTATGATAGCTAAATTACTATACGAACCTTCAGCAACTTCTTCAGAAAGTTCAATATTTATACCATCTTTCTTTTTTTGCTCATCCATAAATTACTCTTTAACATTATCTAAAACTTCTTCATTGACCGAAATATCTTCAGAATTTAGATGATCCATTTCGATTTGAGAGCCAACAACCACATCATTTCCATCAACTAGTCCAGTTCCAGCAGGAATCTTCTTACCAATTATAACATTTTCTTTAAGACCAATTAGCGGATCCCTCTTAGCATTAATTGCAGCTTCGTTTAATACTTTAGTAGTTTGTTGGAAAGATGCCGCAGAAATCCAGCTATCTACTTGTAAAGATGCCCTAGTAATTCCTTGTAAAACAGGACTAGAAATTGAAGGTACAGCATCTCTTGCCTCAACAATAGAGCCATCTTTTCTTTTGATTCTAGAATTTTCTTCTCTTAGTTCTCGAACACTTACAATTTGACCAGCTTTAAATTCAGTAGAATCATTTGGATTTACAATAAATTTCTTACCAAATATAGCATCATTTTGTTCCATAAAGTCAGTTTTGCTTACCAGTTGTTTTTCTAAGAAATATGTATCTCCTGAATCAACTATCTGAACTTTACGCATCATTTGTCTGACAAGAACCTCAAAGTGTTTGTCATTTATCTTTACTCCTTGTAAACGATAAACATCTTGAATTTCATTAACTATATATTCTTGGACAGTAGTTACACCTTTAATAGCAAGAATATCTGAAGGAGTAATTATACCATCACAAAGTGGAGAACCAGATTTAACAAAATCGTTTTCTTGGACTAAAATGTGTTTAGATAATTTTATTAAATATTTCTTGACATCTCCATTTTTTGATGTAATGATCACTTCTCTATTTCCTCTTTTTATTTTTCCTAAAGAAACAATACCATCAATTTCAGTAACAACAGCAGGATTTGAAGGATTCCTAGCTTCAAACATTTCAGTAACTCTTGGTAATCCACCAGTTATATCACCAGATGAACCAGCTGATCTTGGGATTTTAGCTAAAATAGTACCAGCTTCTATCTTATCTTTATCACTAACCGATACGTGAGCTCCAACAGGAATATTAAAAGTTTTTTCATCTTTTTTCAAAGAAATAGTTATAGAAGGAGAAAGTTTTTTATTTCTACTATCAATAATAACGTTTTCTTTATGTCCTGTTTGTTCGTCGGATTCTACTCTACTTGTAACTCCTTCCTGAATATCGTTGAATTGTACTTTACCTGAAATATCAGAAATAATAACAGCATTATAAGGGTCCCATTCACAAATCACATCATCTTTTGAAACTTTCCCAGATTTTTTGAGAATAATTGATCCATAAGGAATAATATTTGTTGAAAGAACAAATCCAGTTTGTGAATCGACTACTTTAGCTTCAGCAGTTCTACTAATTACAATCTCATTTTTAACGCCATCTGAATTTTTATTAATTACAGTCTTTAAATCTTCTATTTCAAGAGTACCATCTTTTTTAACAATTAAACTTGAGTCAACTTCAGATCTAGAAGCAGTACCACCGACGTGGAAAGTACGTAAAGTAAGCTGCGTTCCAGGTTCACCAACAGATTGAGCAGCGACTACACCTACTGCTTCACCAACTTGAGCCATTCTACCTGTTGCTAAAGATATACCATAACATTTACTACAAATACCCCTTCTTGTTGCACATGTTAATGCAGATCTAATTTCGACACTTTCATAACCTTCATTTTCTATTTGTTTTGAAATATCATGATTAATCAAATCTCCTGAAGAAACAATAAGTTCATCTGAATCATTTTTATAAACATCATGTAAAGACACTCTACCAACAATTCTATCACTTAAACTCTCTATAATATCATCATTATTTTTCAAAGCAGAAACTTCTATTCCTCTAAGAGTACCACAATCCTCTTCAGTAATTATTACATCTTGTGCTACATCTACAAGTCTTCTAGTAAGGTATCCAGCATCGGCAGTTTTAAGAGCAGTATCTGCTAGTCCCTTTCTTGCACCGTGAGTTGAAATAAAATATTCTAAAATTGATAAGCCTTCTCTAAAATTGGTAGTAATTGGATTTTCAATAATTGACTCTCCATGATCACCAGATTTTTTTGGCTTAGCCATTAAACCTCTCATACCTGAAAGCTGACGAATTTGTTCCTTAGAACCCCTGGCACCAGAATCCAACATCATGTAAACAGAATTAAAACCTTGCTTATCAGTGCTAATATTTTTCATTACAATGTCAGTAAGTCTAGCATTAGTTGTAGTCCAAACATCTATTACCTGATTATATCTCTCATTATTAGTAATGAAACCCATTTGGTAATTTGATTTAATCTCATCAACTTTTTTATTAGCTGAATCAATTAATGGTTGTTTTTCTTCAGGAACAATTACATCACCTAAGTTAAATGATAAACCACCCCTAAATGCCATTTCAAAACCAATATTTTTGATTGCATCTAAAAAATGAACTGTTTTAGCAACACCACATTTATTAAGAACATCTCCAATAACATTTCTAAGAGCTTTTTTTGTAAGTAATTGATCAATAAAATTAATTCCATCAGGAACATATTCATTAAATAATATTCTACCAACTGTAGTTTCTATAATTTGATGTTTAACATTATTCTTAACTCTAACTTTAACAATTGCATGTAAATCAGCTTGACCCTCATTATATGCAATTTTAACTTCTTCTAACGAATAAAAAGTTTTTCCTTCACCTTTAACAGGTACTTCTTTAGTAGATCGTTTTTGCTTGGTCATGTAGTAAAGACCAAGAACCATATCCTGAGAAGGAACCGTAATAGGAGCACCATTTGCAGGATTTAAAATATTATGGGAAGCTAGCATCAAAACTTGAGCTTCAAGAATTGCAGCAGACCCTAAAGGTAAATGAACTGCCATTTGATCACCATCAAAATCGGCATTAAAAGCAGCACAGGCAAGTGGATGTAATTGGATTGCTTTTCCTTCAATCATCTTAGGTTGAAAAGCTTGAATACCTAGTCTATGAAGTGTTGGAGCTCTATTTAAAAGAACAGGATGCCCTTTCATTACATTTTCAAGAATATCCCAAACAACTGGTTCTCTATTATCAATAATTTTTTTAGCAGATTTTACAGTTTTTACAATTCCTCTTTCTAAAAGTTTTCTAATAATAAAAGGCTTGTAAAGTTCTGCTGACATATCTTTAGGTAATCCACATTCATGTAAATTTAAGTCTGGACCAACAACAATTACGGAACGAGCAGAATAATCAACTCTTTTACCTAATAAATTTTGACGAAATCTACCTTGTTTTCCTTTTAATGAATCAGAAAGTGACTTTAATGCTCGTTTACCGTCTGCTTTGACAGCAGAAGCTTTTCTTGAGTTATCAAAAAGAGCATCAACTGATTCCTGTAACATACGTTTTTCATTTCTTAAAATGATATCTGGAGCATTAATCTCCATTAATCTTTTTAATCTATTGTTTCTAATAATAACTCTTCTGTATAAGTCATTTAAATCAGATGTAGCAAATCTTCCACCATCAAGAGGCACTAAAGGTCTTAATTCAGGCGGTATAACAGGAATAACTTTAACAATCATCCATTCAGGGTTATTTTCTGAATGAGTTTGAGCATCACGCATAGACTCAACTACCTGAAGACGTTTTAATGACTCGGCTTTTCTTTGTTGTGAAGTTTCATTTGCCGCAGCATTTCTTAGATTATATGATAATTCATCTAAGTTTAAGTTAGCAAGAAGATCATGTAAAGCTTCTGCACCCATTTTTGCAATAAACTTATTTGGATCAGAGTCAGCTAAATATTGATTTTCAGTTGGAATGGAATCTAAAATATCTAAATATTCTTCTTCGGATAAAAAATCTAAGTACTTGACTTCTTCACCTTCTGTATTGACAATTGGTTCATTTCCAACATTAATAACTACATACCTTTCATAGTAAATTATCATATCTAATTTCTTTGAAGGTAATCCTAATAAGTAACCTATCTTATTTGGCAATGTTTTAAAATACCAAATATGGGCAACAGGAACAACTAAACTAATATGTCCAACTCTTTCTCTTCTAACTTTCTTTTCAGTTACTTCAACTCCACATCTATCACAAACAATACCTCTATATCTAATTCTTTTATATTTTCCACAATGGCATTCAAAATCTTTAGTGGGACCAAAAACCCTTTCACAAAACAAGCCTCCACTTTCAGGTTTATAAGTTCGATAATTAATTGTTTCTGGTTTAACTACCTCTCCATAAGATCTTTCAAGCATATCTTCTGGAGATGATAAACTAATTTTTATTGAATTAATATCTTTTGTTTGTTTGCTGTTTTTTGTATTTCTCATATTTTTATTCAAATGAAATTTTTAATCCTAGTCCGTTAAGTTCGTGTAGTAATACATTAAATGATTCTGGAATACCAGCTTGTGGTAAATCTTTACCTTTAACAATACTTTCAAATGCTTGTGCTCTTCCAATAACATCATCAGATTTTAGTGTAAGCATTTCTTGTAAAATATTTGAAGCACCATAACCTTCTAATGCCCAAACTTCCATCTCACCAAGTCTTTGACCTCCAAATTGCGCCTTTCCACCTAAAGGTTGCTGAGTAATAAGAGAATATGGGCCAATTGATCTTGCATGCATTTTATCATCAATTAAGTGACCTAACTTAAGCATATAAATTATCCCAACTGTTGCAGTTTGTTCAAATCTTTCTCCAGTTCCACCGTCATATAAAAATGTCTGACCAAGTCTAGGAAGACTAGCTTCGTCAGTTTCAGCATTAATTTGATCGATACTAGCACCATCAAACACTGGAGTAAAGTATTTTTTTGATAATTTTTGACCAGCCCATCCAAGAATTGTCTCATAAATTTGCCCAAGATTCATTCTTGATGGTACTCCAAGAGGATTTAAAATTATATCTACTGGTGACCCATCTTCAAGAAATGGCATATCTTCATCTCTAACTACTCTAGAAACAATACCTTTATTTCCATGTCTACCAGCTAATTTATCACCAACTTTTACTTTTCTCTTTTGCGCAATTTGTACTTTAGCAAGTTGTAGAACACCCATTGGCAATTCATCTCCTACAGTGATAGCAAATCTCTTTCTTCTATATTCTCCAAAAATTTCGTTATATTTTCTTAAATAATTTGAAATAATTTTATTAATTAAAATATTATTTTCGCTGCTTGATGTCCATTGATAAGGATCAACCATTGAAAAATCAATATTATAGATTAATTTCTTTGTAAATTTGGTGCTTTTGGAAATAATTTCTTCACCAAGAATGTTCTTTACTCCTTTAGATGCTTTACCTCCAATAATGTTATAAAGCTTTGTTGATAAAACATTCTTAAGATTATCAGCTTGTTCTTCAAATGCTGAATCAATTAGTTCGAGATCAATTTTATCTTGAGATTTTGCTCGTCTATCCTTAATGGTTTTATTAAATAAAGATTTTCCAATAACTACACCTTGATTAGAAGGTTTTGTTTTCAAGGAAGCATCTTTTACATCTCCTGCCTTTTCACCAAATATAGCTCTTAAAAGCTTTTCTTCAGGAGTTGGGTCTGATTCACCTTTAGGTGTAATCTTACCAATTAAAATATCGCCTGTTTTGGCATATGTTCCAACTCTAATCATTCCATTTTCATCTAAATCTTTTGTGGCATTCTCACTTATATTAGGAATATCTGCAGTTAATTCTTCTGCACCACGTTTTGTCTCTCTTACATTAACTACAAATTCAGATATATGTAATGATGTAAATAAATCCTCTCTTACAACTCTTTCAGATAAAATAATAGCATCCTCAAAATTATAACCTTTCCAAGGCATGAAAGCTACCTTTAAATTTCTTCCAATAGCTAATTCTCCATTTTGTGTAGCATACCCTTCACAAAGAACTTGTCCTTTCTTCACCTTATCTCCAACTCTTACAATTGGTTGATTATTAATACATGTTCTCTGGTTTGTTTTCTGAAATTTTGTTAAATAATAATCCTTTGTGTCATCATCAAAGCTTATTATATTTTCTTCTTTTGATTGAGTATACTTGATAGTAACTTTATCAGAATCAACATATGTGACAACACCATCTCCCTCTGCATTAATCATAGTTCTAGAATCTTTAGCAACATGAGGTTCAAGGCCAGTTCCAACAATTGGAGCATCTGTTCTTAATAAAGGAACTGCTTGACGCATCATGTTCGACCCCATTAAAGCTCTGTTGGCATCATCATGTTCTAAAAATGGAATCAAAGAAGCTGCTATTGATGCAATTTGATTTGGAGCAACATCCATCATTGTTACATTTGATTTTTCAGCAACAAGATAATCATGCTCTCTTCGGGATTTAATTCTATCATGCTCAAAATTTCCATCTTTGTCAACTGGAGCATTAGCTTGTGCAATTACATGTCCCTCTTCCTGTTCAGCAGTTAAATAAGTCGCTTGATTTTTGAAATTTACCTTCCCAGCATCAGCAATTCTGTATGGAGTTTCAATAAACCCTAAATCATTAACTTTGGCATATACACATAAAGATGAAATCAAACCAATATTTGGTCCTTCTGGAGTTTCAATAGGACAAAGTCTTCCATAATGAGTGTAATGTACGTCTCTTACCTCAAAACCAGCTCTTTCTCTGGTTAAACCTCCTGGGCCTAATGCAGAAACTCTCCTTTTATGTGTTACTTCAGCAAGTGGATTTGTCTGATCCATGAATTGAGATAACTGACTTGTTCCAAAGAAAGAGTTAATTACTGCAGAAAGTGTTTTTGCATTTATAAGATCAATAGGAGTAAAAACTTCATTATCTCTAACATTCATTCTTTCTCTAATAGTTCTTGCCATTCTACTTAAACCAACAGAGAACTGATTTGACAATTGCTCACCAACAGTTCTAACTCTTCTATTACTTAGATGATCAATATCATCAACATCAACTTTAGAATTAACTAAATTAATAAGATTACTAATAATTGAAACTATATCATCATTTGTAAGTACATGTTTCTCAAGATTTATATCAAGCCCCAACCTCCTATTAATTCTAAATCTACCAACATGACCAAGACTATATCTTTGATCAGAAAAAAACAATTTATCGATTATTCCTCGAGCAGTTTCATCATCAGGAGCTTCTGCGCTTCTTAATTGTCTGTAAATATGTCTTACTGCTTCAACTTCAGAATTTGAAGGATCTTTCTGTAATGTGTTGTGAATTATAGAATGATCACCTGACATTTCACCTTCTTTATGAATTAGAATAGTTTCAGTTCCAGAGCCTACAATTTCTTCAATGTGCTTTTTTTCTATAACAGTATCTCTTTCTAAAATAACTTCATTTCTTTCAATTGGTACTAATTCACCTGTATCTTCATCAACAAAATCATCTACCCAAGATTTTAAAACTCTTGCTGCTAAAATTCTTCCAACGACTCTTTTTAAACCACTCTTTGATACTTTAACTTCATCAGCAAGATTAAATATTTCTAATATATCTCTATCACTTTCATAACCAATTGCTCTTAATAAAGTTGTAACTGGTAATTTTTTCTTTCTATCAATATATGCATACATTACATTATTGATATCAGTAGTAAACTCAATCCATGACCCTTTAAAAGGAATCACTCTTGCAGAATATAATTTTGTTCCATTTGAATGAAAACTTTGTCCAAAAAATACTCCAGGAGATCTATGTAACTGCGAAACAACAACTCTCTCAGCACCATTAATAACAAAGGTACCTTTTGGTGTCATAAAAGGAATATTACCAAAATATACATCTTGGATTATAGTCTCAAAATCCTCATGATCAGGGTCAGTACAATATAATTTTAATTTAACTTTTAATGGAACTTTAAAGGTTAGACCTCTATCAATACACTCTTCAATTGAATATCTTGGAGGATCAACTAGATAGTCAATAAATTCTAAAACAAAATTATTTCTTGAGTCAGTAATCGGAAATAATTCTGTAAAAGTTTTGTATAGCCCCTCATTTCTTCTTTCTTCTAGAGTAGTTCCTGTTTGGAAAAAGGATTGAAAGCTTTTTAACTGAATGTCCAGAAAATCTGGATAGTCAACTTGATTATCTATTGTTGCAAAATTTATTCTTGGTGATATTTTATTAGTAGTCAAAGCGATGATATTTTTAGTTACAAATAGTATTAAACAAAAAAGCAAAAAATGGTCTAAATCTTATTTAAAGAATAAGATTTAGACCTGTATGAAATAAGGAGCTTATTTTAACTCAACAACTGCTCCTGCTTCTTCAAGAGATTTCTTGATCCCTTCAGCTTCATCTTTTCCTACAGCTTCTTTAACAGCTTTTGGAGCGCTATCAACGATATCTTTTGCATCTTTCAAACCAAGGCCTGTTAATTCTTTTACAGCTTTAACAACCTTTAACTTTGAAGCACCAGCTTCCTTAAGAATTACATCAAACTCAGTTTTCTCCTCAGCTGCTTCACCTCCGCCAGCTGCTGCTGGACCTGCTGCTACTGCAACTGCTGCTGCTGCTGGTTCAATACCATATTCTTCTTTTAAAATATTTGCTAACTCAGTTACGTCTTTAACTGATAAGTTAACTAAATCATCTGCGAACTTTTTTAAATCTGCCATTTTATTATTTATTTATTAATTATTTATTTAATGTTGGAAGCATTACTTTTTTTTATTTTCTTTCGGAAAGGGTTTTCACAATTCCTGAAAGTTTACTACTGCTAGACTGTAAAGAAGAAATAACATTTTTAGCTGGAGACTGTAAAAGAGTAATAATATCTCCAATTAACTCATTTTTAGATTTAAGCTGTGCTAACATAGATAAATTGTCATCTCCAATATAAAACTCCTCTTCTACTAAAGCTGCCTTAAGTAGCGGTTTTTCTGATTTTTTTCTAAATGTCTTTATTACACTTGCTGGAGCTTTTGCTTCTTCAGCAAACATAATTGATGTATTTCCTTTTAAAACATCGTCTAACTGAGTAAAATCTATTGAGTTTTTATCAAAAGCTTTTTTTAAAAGTGTATTTTTTACAACTTGAATAGTAACGTTTTGTTTATAACACATCCTTCTTAAACTACTACTTTCCTCCGCTGTCAGTCCCGCTATATCAGTAAGGTAAAAGTTTTTATTCTCTTCTAGCATGTTATTTAAAACATCTATAAATTCATTCTTCTCTTTCTTATTCATTTTTTATTGTGTAATATGATTAGTATCAACGGATATACCAACACCCATAGTGCTTGAAAGAGTAATACTTTTAAAATAAGTACCCTTAGATGCAACAGGTTTTAATTTATTTATCGTTTGAAGTAGCTCATCTGCATTCTCAGATATTTTTTTTGCATCAAAAGAAACTTTTCCAATTGCTGCATGAATAATACCAGTTTTATCAACTTTAAAATCAATTTTTCCTTTTTTAACATCTGTAACAGCCTTACCAATATCCATAGTAACTGTTCCGGATTTTGGATTAGGCATTAAACCTCTTGGCCCAAGAACTCTACCAAGAGCACCAAGTTTACCCATAACTGCTGGCATTGTTATGATAACATCAATGTCTGTCCAGCCTTTCTTAATTTTTTCAATATATTCATCTAAGCCAACAAAATCAGCACCTGCATTTTTAGCTTCATCTTCTTTGTCCGCTGTAACTAAAGCTAATACTTTCAAGTCCTTACCTGTACCATGAGGAAGTGATGCCACTCCTCTTACCATTTGATTTGCTTGCTTTGGGTCTACCCCTAATCTTACAGCTAAGTCTATTGATTCGTCAAACTTTACTTTTGACAAATCCTTTACCAAAGAAGATGCTTCATTTAAAGAATATGACTTATTTAAATCGATTTTTGCAATTACTTCTTTTCTATTTTTACTCATCTTAGACATTATTATAAATAATTTTTAATTTTTAGGCATACTTCCTTTCACTTTGATCCCCATACTTCTAGCTGTACCAGCAACCATACTAATAGCAGATTCTATTTTAAAAGCATTTAAATCTGTCATCTTATCTTCAGCAATAACCTTAATTTGATCCCATGTTACTGTTGCTATCTTTTCTCTGTTTGGTTCTCCAGAACCAGATTTCTTTTTTGCCGCTTCAAGTAGTTGTGCTGCAGCTGGAGCGGTTTTAATAATAAATTCAAAAGATTTATCGGCAAAAACTGTAATAACAACTGGAACAATTTTCCCTTGTTTTTCTTGTGTTCTTGCATTAAACTGTTTACAAAACTCCATTATATTAACTCCTTTTGCACCAAGAGCTGGACCAACAGGTGGCGCAGGATTTGCAGCTCCACCTCTAATTTGTAATTTTATTATTCCTGTAATTTTTTTTGCCATAATTATATTTTTTCTACCTGCATAAAATTCAACTCAAGTGGAGTTTTCCTACCGAAAATCTTCACCATTAATTTTAACTTTTTCTTTTGTTCATCAATTGCTTCAATTTCAGCATGAAATGAATTAAATGGACCATCAATAACCTTGACACTTTCACCTATTATATATGGGATATTTACGTGTTCGTCAGTAATCGCCATTTCATCTACTCTTCCTAAAATTTTATTTATCTCAGATTGTCTCATTGGAACTGGCACTCCACCTTTAGTAGCACCTAAAAAACCAAGTACGTTAGTGATGTTTTTTAGTACGTGAGGAACTTCGCCAGCTAAATTTGCTTCAACAAGAACATATCCTGGAAAAAAATTTCTCTCTTTACTAATTTTTTTTCCATTTCTTATCTGATAAACTTTTTCAGTTGGTACTAAAATTTTAGATACGTGATCTTGCATCTTTAATCTGTCAATTTCTTTTTCAATAAATGCAACAGTTTTCTTTTCTTTTCCACCCATGACTCTTAAAACATACCAATTCTTATCTGAGTCTTTTTTTACAGTTTCAGAAGACTCAGCAGTTTCAACAGACTCAACAGACTCAGTAGTTTCAACAGACTCAGTAGTTTCAACAGACTCAGTAGTTTCAACAGACTCAGTAGTTTCAACAGAGTCCTTGTTTTCTAATTTTTCAATATTTTCTAATTCTTCGTTCATATATTTTTATACTATCCAAAAAAACTATAAAAAATCTTCATTAAATTACTGAATATTGAGTCCATAAAATAAATAATCAGTG
>Ga0233432_10003347_pt1 | contig 14548 bp, 13 predicted proteins | sample SI_122_August201_6_FD_179870 | JGI IMG/M metagenome (GOLD analysis project Ga0233432, IMG submission 179870) | Seawater microbial communities from Saanich Inlet, British Columbia, Canada - SI_122_August2016_10_MG | ecosystem: Environmental > Aquatic > Marine > Inlet | place: Canada: British...
ACAATCTTCTCCAATCGAAACATTTTCCCCTACATGGCAATGCGATCCTAATTGCGTGTTTTCCCCTATTCTTGCTCCTGGACCCACACAGCAGAAAGGACCTACGGACACACCCTCATCGAGAGTGGCACTCTCGTGGATCCATGCAGACGGATGAACACCTTTCTGACTATGTGAGAATAATTGCCCGAAAATTAAACGACAAATTTTAGCCAGTGCCCAAGAAGGCTTAGGTGTCTTTATATATAATTGGCCAGGTTTACTTTTGCTATCAGTATAATCATCAGGCAAAAGGACAAAACTGGCATTGGTATGCTCTACCTCTGCTTTATACTTTGGATTAGCAAGAAAGGAAAGGTCTCCTCTTTTGGCATTTTTAAGTGAAGCGATTCCACTTATCGAAGTTAATTCAGTCTCACCTTCAACCTTATAAACAGGTAATTTTGCGAATATTGCGTCTAAATCTAATGACAAGTCCATGACTAATGAAACACAATCAAAAGCCTAGAATTAAGTCTTATTTTTTACCTTCAGGAGAATTTAATATAGATATAACATCCTTAGTAATATCTAATTTTTCCGAAGCAAAAAATACCCCCAATTGAGTCTCAGAAGAATTAAGTACAAGATCTAATTTTTTCGAATTGGAAACTTTTTCGATAGCACCACGAATATCATCAAGATGCTCTACGAGCAGATTTTTTTGCCGTTGGGCAATGGTGGCTCTAGCTCTTTTTTCATAGGCGACCATATCATCTTTTTTGGTCTGAGCCTTTTTTACTTTCTCTTGGTATTGACCCTTAAGAGCCGAACTATCAATATTTGGATTTTTTAACTTTTCTTCCATTTCACGAAGTTCTTTAACGATATTTCCCAATTCATCCCGAAAAATATCGATTTCCTCTTTTGCTATTTTGCTCGATTTTTCAAGTCTTTCTCGTGCATCTTTAACTTTTTGATATCCATCAAAAACTTGCTGGACATCCACTACTGCAACCTTTTGCGCAAATATTGCACAAGGAAGAATAAATAGAAATAATGAAAAGAATCTGTACATAATAATTTTAGTTCTGAGTTATAAGTAATAAAAAGTTTAAAATCTCGATCCACCAGAAAAATGGAACTGAGGCGAGCCTCCTGTACCGGATGGATCAGTAATCGGAAAGCCCAAATCAAGTCGCAGAGGCATGCCCATAACCATTATCCTGATCCCAAGGCCCCAATTGTCATGCCACCCTTCATGAGCATTTCCTGGAGTCATTTTGAAATCCCCATATCTTAAAAACCCACCATCATAAAAGAGAGCTAATCGCAGGGGATCGGCTATCTTGAATGTATACTCTAAACTTGCATAGGAATAAGAATTTCCACCTTCAGGCTCATTAATTGCAGGATCTATACCTGCATCCCGATAATCCCATCCACGTAGGTTGTAAGGACCTCCTAAGAAAAACTTCTCGAAAAACGGCACATTGGCATCTTCGCCGTCGAAACGGCCAAGGGTACCGGTACGTCCAGATACAGAAAGAACTTGCTCCATAGGATCAAATGTCTGGAAAAACCTAGCACCCTGTAACTCTAGTCGTCCATACTCGGCATCACCTCCAAATATGCCACCAGCAAACTCTTTCCTGAAAGATATAATGCTGCCTTCGGATGGAAAAAGAATGCTATCGCGTGTATCTCGGCTTAATGTCAAACCAACTTTAGAAATTTTTTGTTCAATTTCATTATTTATGGCGTTTTGCCGAATAAAAAGCGGTGTATTTGAATCTATATCATCAATCAAAACATCTTCATAACTGTAAAACGCTCTTCCTTCTACGAGCTCAAATAATCGTTTTCGAAAATATATTTCAAACCCTGCTCTCATCTCGTCATAATAAGAACTATAGTAATCAGATTTTTCACGAAAAACTTCAAAACCCGCAGCTATTCTACGATTCAAAAACCAAGGCTCTTCAATCGCCAACCTTGCTTCATTGCTTCGAGATCCAAGCTTCAGTCGGAGACGAAATTTTTGTCCATCCCCCTGCAAGCGATGAGGACTCCTCCACCTCATAATATCAAAATTACCTTGCCTGAATTCGGCGAACATCATTGCTTTTTCCAGGGTACTGAAACCTACACCAAATGAAACATGCCCGGTTCGTCCTTCTTTAACATCCACAACTAGGTTTCTGCGCGTACTTTGAAGTTCTGGATCCTGTGACGCAATGGGTTCATCATCAAGGGTGACTTTTTCAAAAAATCTAGTATTTCTCAAACGAGCCTCACTCGTTTCCATTCTTAACAGATCGAAAGTTTCTCCAGGTGCCAAAGCGAGTTCTCGAATGATCGCAATCGTCCTTGTTTTCTCATTACCCCGGACTTTTATCGAATTTACTGTAAATTTATTATTCTCTGTAACTTCAAATCTTAGATCAATCTGATTAGTTACCAGATTAGGAGTCCGTACAGCTCGAACCCGGGCATCCAGATACCCTTTCTCACCATACTTTTTCCGCAATCGATTTCTCTCTTCATTAAGTAGTATAGGGGAATAAGGCTCACCTGTTTCCACCTTTGGCTCACCATCTCTACCTGAACCATTAATTAACTCGTCTAAACTGATTGCTACGTTTCCAACTATAGATTGTTTTCCAAAAAATGACCTCTTGCCTTCATCTATACCAATAACAAGCTCGATATCTGATTTCCCAACCGGATTAACTTTGACTGAAGACTGTTCGATTTTGATATCTAAAAACCCTTCATTGCGATAGGCTTCTCTAAGTTTTTCTATATCATCCTCTAAAATTTCAGGTCTATACTTAGACCGTTTTGACCAAAATCGCCAAAACCGCCAAGGTGCAGTTTCCATTTCATTTAATAGTCTTTTAGATTCCAGGGATTTTATACCAGTGAAAAGAATCTTGGAAATAGTTCTCTTCTCTCCTTCTCCAATTTTATAAATAACAGTGACAGGTTGCTTACCATCTCCTCGATCTATTTTAGTATCGACTGTAGAATTCCAGTATCCTTTTTCTAGGTATTTATCCGAAATTAAATTCTGATCTTCTTTGAGCGTTGATTCGTCTAGAAGGTCTCCCTCATTGAGAGTAACGGTCTTTTCTAATTTTTTATCCGAAAGTTTTTTATTTCCTTCAAAAATGATTTTTCCAATTCTTGATTTTGTCCAAATCTTAAAAATTAATGCAACTTTATCGTCGTTGCTTTTTTCAGAATCAATAAAGACTCTCACATCTTCAACCGAACCAGTAGCTATCAAATTACGAATGGATTTATCAATGGCTGTGGCTTCGTAAGGAATACCTTCTTCAATCTGCAGGTTCTGCAAGATAAATGATTCACCTAATGTTTTCGCACCGATTAGTTGAATATCTATTTCAGAAATTTTCTTTCCTTCTGGTGAGACTTGTGCCCACAAAAAGGCAAGTCCTAATAGAAAAAAGGAATAGGGAAAAATGCTTCTTAGAAATCTCATTCTTTTAATTTAAGCGTGGCTCACCTTGTAAAATTTCAAATCTCGTATATTTCCTGCGGAAAGCAAGATCAACATTTCCTGTTGGACCATTTCTTTGCTTCGCAAGCAACAATTTTATTGGCTCATAGTCTTCCCCTTGACTTTCCCCATCTGCATTTTGATCAGATTCACGAATATCAACTCCCTTTTGATGTTTTCCTAAAAGTATCACGACATCAGCATCCTGCTCAATCGCACCAGATTCTCTGAGATCAGATAGTCGGGGGTCTCTCCTTTCTTTTTCTGAATCACGATTCAATTGGCTGAGAACTATAACAGGAACATCCAGTTCCTTAGCCATAGCCTTCAAGCCTCTGGAAATATCAGAGATCTGATTTTCCCTAGACATCGCTTTTGCATCACCAGAAATCAATTGAAGATAATCAACCACAATTAAATGAAGATGGTTTCTCATTTTTAATCTTCTAGCCTTCGCTCTAATTTGATTGATGCTTAAACCGCTTGTATCATCCACCCAAAGAGATGCTTTCTGAAATTCTTTGCTTATGTTATTGAGCTTCTCCGCATAATCTTTTCTCACAAAGCCTCTTCTAAGGTCGTTCATATTGACTCTCGCTCTACCACAAATCATCCTCATAGCAAGGGATGTAGCACTCATTTCTAGACTGTATACCAAAATGTTCTTGGCGTTATTTTCATAACGCTTGGAGAAAACAATGTTCTCAACAAAATTCATAGCTAAACTAGTCTTACCAACGGAAGGCCTTGCAGCTAAGACAATCATCTCCCCTGGCTTAAAACCATTTGTAAGGTTATCAAGCTCCTTGTAACCCGTAAGCAAACCGTCCATTTCTTCGTGAGAAAGCATACGTTGGATTTGTTCCATTGCATGATTAACCGGTTCACGAAAAGGAACTGAAGATCGTACATTACTTTGGTCCCCTAGAGCACATACTCTCTGCTCTATTCCTGAAAGAAAATCATCAATATTGCCCTGCAATTGATTGGCGTCATCAATAATTTCGAAAGCTACATAAATACATTTCCTGAGGATTGCTTTCTGCTTAACAATATCCAGCCAGAATGGGGCATGGGCTATAGTCTCTATACGTGAGGTTAGTTGGATGATAAATTCACGACCACCAACTCGATCTAAATTTCCTAAATCTGATAGTTTATCAGAGAGTAAAATTTCGTCTGCTTCTAAGTTTTCCTTATGTAGGGCAAGCAAAGCATCGAAAATTAACTGATGAGACTGATCATAAAAATGATCTGAACTTATTGCTTGTTCCATACAGCGGCCAATCACTTCACCCGAGCTGTCTAATATACAAGCAGCAATTAAACCCTGCTCTGCATCTAAGCTATTAGGAAGGGGGCGACCCGGGAGAGTTTGGGTCGGGGAGGGGGAAGACCCCAGTTTAGTCGTACCTGATGTAGGCAAGCTAGAATATTTATCTGAAGTCAAAAAAGAAGGCTAAGGCAAATTTGTTCACCTCAAAAAAGTTTACTCTTTGGATTCCTCTTCGATGGGATTTTCAGAGACAACCTCTACCTTAAATTGAGCAGTTACATCTTTAAGTAGCTGGCAAGTAACTACAGTCTGACCCAACTCCTTAATAGGCACAAATTTGACCAAATGTTTTTTATCAAGCTTGAATCCTTTTTCATCTAGTTTCTCCAAAAGTTGAAGTGCAGTCACAGAGCCAAAAAGCTTCCCTCCAGACCCGGTTTTGACAGCAACAGCAACAGAAACATCATTGAGTTTAGTGGCGATCTCCTGTGCACCTTGAATTTCGTCTGCTTCTCTAGCAGCACGAGCAACTTTTAATGCGTCTAGTCTTTTCTTATTTGCCTGATTTAAAGGGAGAGCCTTCTTCTTTGGAAATAAAAAATTCCGAGCATATCCCGGACGGACTTTAACGATATCACCTTCTGAACCAAGATTATCAACTGGTTCTACGAGTAAAATTTCTGAATTAGGCATAATAATATAGGGGTAAAATAAAAGTAAAATTAGAACGGAACATCCTCGTCTAAATCGGGATCTTGATTTGTGCTTGAAACACTAGAATCATTGGAGGGTGCAGGATTAGTATCTGAAGGTGTATCTGATTTATTGGAGGGCGTTGACTGGTTCTGAATAGGAACATTTGCTGATTCTTGCTTGGAATCTACAAACTCAAAATTGTCCAAAACTACGCGAATTGCACTGCGTTTTTCACCTTCTTTTGATTCCCATTGATCTAACTTTAACCTACCCTCAACAAAGATCGATCTGCCCTTGGTAAAGAACCTGCCTACGGCTTCTGCTCTTGGACCGTAGCACTCAACATCAACAAAAGTAACCTCTTCTTTTCGATTACCTTCTGAATCTTTATAATTACGATTCAGTGCCAAACCAAAATTACAAACAGGGCGACCGTTCGATAGCATTCGAACATCGGGATCCCTCGTTAGGTTCCCGATAAGCATAACTTTGTTTAATGAAGCCATACAATATTACTTGCGCTCAACAAGTACTCGATCAACCTTTTTCTCAAGTCTGAGCTTTTCTTTAAGTCGAGTAGGCATCTCAGTATCACCAGAAATCTCAAACTGAAGATAAACTCCAGTACTCAACTTTCCTCTCTGAGGATATGCAAAATCGTGCGAACCTTTATTTTCGACCTTTTGCACTTCACCTTCAACGCTGCCAATAATTTCGCTCAGCTTAGGTATCATCTCATCTGTTGAACCATCCGAACCCTTTGGATCAAATACTATTGTTGCTAGATAATTATTTTTCATAGTTAAAAATTACTGCTTGATTGGTTGATTGTAAATATTCATCGCCTGCTCAACACCATCATCAAGTATTGATTTTAGGGCATTTAAAAAATGTTTAGAGCGAGATTCTAAAAGTTGACCTTCAGATTGCTTGAAGGTTGTAAGTACATAATCAGACAAACCCATGTCTGGGTTTTCTTTTTGCCCGATTCCTAAACGTAAACGGCATAGAGAGTTACCAAGAGTATCAAAAATACTTTTCACTCCATTGTGCCCTCCAGCACTTTTTCCTGTAGAAATTTTCATTTGACCTACTTGCAGAGTTAATTCGTCGTGAACCAAGATCGATTTATCCACATCGCAAGAATTGCTACTAAGTAATGATCGTAAATATTTTCCGCTTTGATTCATAAAAGTGAGAGGCTTTACTAACATATATGAGCGGTCGTTGTGAGTGAACTTGGAGATATCGGAGTTAAATTTAGATTTCGACTGAAAAGTAATACCGTGTGATTTTGCTAAATTATCTAAAAACCAAAAACCGAGATTGTGTCGTGTCTTGGAGTACCTACTTCCGGGATTTCCTAACCCAATTATAGCAACGCAAGACACAAGACATATTAAACGAATTATTCAGTGGATTCTTTGTCTCCAGAACTACTTTCTGTAGATTCTGAATTTTCAGAAGAATCTAGCTCCGCGGACTCTTCATCATCTGAGCCAGATCGTCCACTAGCGCTACCTACACAAGATACTAGTATGATGTCATCTGAAGCTATATATTCAACGCCATCAAGCTTTGGTAAATCTTTGATTTGAAGATTTCCACCTAAACCTAAATTATTAATGTTTAGCTCTATTAAGGAAGGCAATTTGCTAGGACGGCAACGAATTTCAATATCATTAGCAAGAACCTCTAAGATACCTCCTTCGACTTTAACACCTTCCGCTTCCCCGATAACACTGAGAGGTACAGATGTCTGAAGATCCTCGCCTCGTTTTACTTGAACAAAATCGATGTGCAGGATTCGATCTCTAATCTTATCTTGCTGAAGCTCTTTAATAAGTACGAGTTCGTCTTCTCCTTCCTCGCCAATGAGTCTCATGAGCGAGGATGTCCCAGATGCCTTACGAAGAAGTATACGCATCTCCTTGTCTTCAACGGAAAGAGAACGATTCATTTCTTTGCTGTATAAGACTGCAGGGATTCTGCCTTGAGCACGAACTTGATTACTGGCACTGGAACCAGTTTTTTCACGAGATGAGAATTTTAAGGTAAGATCACTTAATTCAGACATAACTTGTACGGGATAAAAAAGCGTGTTGTTGTATCACCCACCGCCCTAGCATGCAAGCAATTATCCTATCAAACTAAGTTAAACTAATTTATAGGAAAAATTATAAACTTGGTTCACGCCAATTCGGTATACCACCATTCTTTAACTGCTTGGCATAAAGTAGGTGGTAGGGCTGGGTAGGGGACATGGGAACATCTTCATTCACCATAAGCGGTCGAGTTTCCTTCCAAAATTTTTCATATGCAGAACGCATTCCCTGTACCACTTTTGGGTTTCTCTCTGCAATATCCAAAAGTTGTGAGGGATCTTTCTTCATATCGTAGAGCTTGTTCTCCACAAGTCGGTAACGCTCATTTCTGACAGCAAAACGCTTCCACATATGATCTGTTGGCTCAGCACCTGTCTTCCAGCGTGCTCCTTGTGTAAAAAGATAGCGGTCTTTCCACTTTATCTCAGGGTTATTGAGTAAAGGAACGAGGCTTCGTCCCTCGACTTGGCCCTTTGGCAATTGATCAATACCCGCAATATCCGCGAGTGTTGGCAAAAGGTCAATGTGGGCTGAAATTCTTTCTACAACCTTTCCCGACGAGAATTTACCAGGCCAGCGGATGAAAAAGGGGACCCGGACACCACCTTCATCTGAAGAGGCCTTTGCACCTTTCATCCCTGCGTTAAAACCTTCCATGGGCTTTCCGTCCTTACTGGTTCCAAGTTTTGACCCTTCTCGAACCATTCCTCCAACTGAACCATTGTCAGACATAAAGATAAGTACAGTATTTCTGCTAAGATCCCATTGATCTAGTTTTTCCATAAGGCGACCCATGTTTTCATCAATATTCTCGATCATTCCATAAAAACCTGCATCTCTTTCAGAAAAACCAAGATCAGTAAATTTTTTGGCATTTTTTGGGGGAGCAATAAAAGGTCCGTGAGGAGCATTGGTCGATATATATGCAAAGAAAGGCTTTCTTTTTACATTCATATCTTTAATCCAGCCCATGCCCGCAGTAAAAAACAAATCAGTACAGTAACCGTTCGCTTTAACAAATGAACCATTATGCCGAATCACTGGGTCGAAATATTTATTACCAGGAACATCTGCACAGGAACAATTAAATTTTTGGCCAATCCCTCCAGCTCCGTGAATAAAAGCTTCATCAAACCCTCTCTTGTGAGGCTGATATGGTTCCTCGTCTCCTAAATGCCATTTTCCGAATATACCAGATGAGTATCCTGCCTTAGCTAAAACCTGGGGCAAAGTTACCGTGCTTAGAGCCATCCTCTCACGTTCAAGAATAGTGTGGGTAATGCCATTCTTCATTGGGTGCCTGCCTGACATCAGTGCTGCGCGAGTGGGAGAGCAAGTGGGACTGACCAAAAATCTCTCGAATCTAATGCTTTGGCCGTGTAATTTGTCAAGGTTGGGGGTTTTAATCCAAGGGTGACCATGTTTGCCAACTGGACCATAGCCTTGATCATCAGTTATAACCAAAACTATGTTTGGTTTTTCTCCAAAGGGCAGGGCACTCAAACCATAGATGATGAACAAACTACAAAGTACCATGAAAAACTTTTTACTTATCATTTAGTTTATCAGGCATGTAATCCTTGCTAGGTAAACCTAAAAAGAAGGATAGAAGTAATTTTATGCTAACAATTCGTACATTTTCAATCATTAGGTGTTTGCAAGATCTGACTAATTAAAAAAGAAAATAATAAAATCTCTAATTTTACCCTCGCAAGAAGCATCTTTCTATTACCAAGAATAAAATGTGAAACTCATGAAATTTACCAACAATTCCGCCCGTCTGACTAGAACTATTTTTTTCTTATTTCTCATCGTTTTTTTAAACTATTTGTCCTTGGCAGAAAATGAAGATTTTCAGAAGTATGCAATGTTTGCCCAAAATGCTGCCAAAGCCAAACCCGCAGAGCCTGTAAAAACCGAGCTTCCTCTTAAGGTAAAGCCAACGACGCGCATTGCACTGATTGGTAACACCCTTTTTGACCGAATGAGAAATTTTGGTCACTTTGAAGCACTTCTTCAACAAGGACACCCCAATCACAATTTGATCGTTCGCAACTTAGCATGGTCTGCAGATGAGATCGATCTGCAACCAAGGCCGGATAATTTTGCTAATGCCAATCAGCATCTCACTGAGGTGAAAGCCGATCTAATCATTGCTGCCTTTGGCTTCAATGAATCTTTTGCCGGAATTAACAAAATACCAGATTTTAAAACCCGCTTAAAATCTTATCTAACAACCTTAAGGTCAGCTGCTTACAATGGCTCAGTCGCCCCTCAAGTGGTTATTGTTTCACCGATAGCAAATGAAGACACACGGGGAGTAATGGCCGGAACACAAAACAATAAAAGAATATTTGCATACTCGAAAGCGATGAAAGAAATCTGCGCCAGTGAAGGAGTTGGGTTTATTGATTGTACTCTTCCCACAGCTCAGCTCATGGAGGGATCCAAGGAAAAGATTACAATAAACGGCTGTCACTTAAATGAAAAGGGTTACCAGAAGCTCGCTAAGATTCTTTATCAATCTCTGATTGGGGCGGATGCACCTTCTCTCAATGAAGATGTAAGAGCGGCCGTTATCGAAAAAAATACCCAACACTTTTATCGATATAGACCGCTAAACACTTTTTATTACACAGGCGGGCGGCGGGGCAGATATGGGTATCTCGACTTTCTCCCTGCTATGAAGAATTTTGACCTCATGACGGCCAATCGTGATCAGCGAATTCATCGGTTAGTCCGAGGAGAAAACCCAAGTCCTATTATTGATGATTCAAATGTGCCGACCCTGCCGAGCACCCAACAGAGCAGAGGTGCCAACCAATGGATGTCTCCGAAAGATGAACTTAAATCGTTTGAAGTGGATCCTCGTCTTGAGGTCTCCCTATTTGCCAGCGAAGAAGAATTTCCTGAAATTGCCTGCCCGATACAAATGCGCTGGGATTCACAGGGGAGGATGTGGGTAAGTTGTTCGACGACTTATCCTCATGTTTATCCCGGAAAGTCGCCCAATGATAAAATAGTCATTTTAGAAGACTTAGATAAAGACGGTAGGGCAGATAAATGCTCAGTCTGGGCAGAAGGTCTAAACATTCCTCTTTCATTTGAATTTGGAAATGGAGGAGTTTATGTATCCGAAGAGCCTCACCTCACATTTCTTAAGGATACAAATGGAGACGGTAAGGCAGACTTAAGAGAAATTCCATTAACAGGGTTTGGTTGTGAAGACTCCCATCATGCACTTCATGACTTTGCGTGGACTCCAGATGGGGACATGATCTTCCGAGAGTCCATTTTCCATCACACTCAAGTAGAAACTCCATATGGACCCGTAAGACAAAAAAATAGCGGTTGGTTCGCATGGGAGCCAAAGCTGCACAGGCTTACTTCGTTTGGTAGCCACCCTAGTACAAACCCATGGGGTGTTACCTTTGATGAATGGGGAAACCATGTTGCAAGTTACCCTATTTTTGCCTCCGCACATCATGCACTTGACCCTCCTTACCCTAAGCAACACCCAAAACCGTCTGGGATGCAGGCATATTCTGGAGTTTGCGGTCAGGAATTTATAGACTTCCCAAATTGGCCAAAGGAACTCCAAGGTATGATGGTTAAAGTTCGTTACAAGCCAACAAACCGAGTAGAATTATTGGAATGGAATCAATACGAATATGGATATGAGGAAAAATATGTATCAGACATAATTTTTTCGAAAAATCTAAGTTTTATACCCGTGGACCTAAGATTTGGTCCATCTGGAGCAATGTATGTATGCGACTGGTACAATCCAGTTAAGGGACACGCCCAATACTCACTCCGTGATGAACGACGAGACCGCGTATCTGGAAGGATATGGAGGATTATACCCAAAGATGCGAAGTCTGTAGAGGTTCCGAAAATTTATGGTTCTTCCATAAAAGAACTCTTAGACCTTTTAAAAAGAAAAGAATACCGCTACCGCTACTGGGCCAAAAGGGAATTACGAGAGAAAAACCCTATGAAAGTTAAAAGCATTCTTGATCAATGGATTTCGGAGTTAGATGGAAAAGACTCAAGATACATAAACCATCAAGTAGAAGGAATGTGGGCCTACAGAAATTTAGAACTTGTAAACACTGGGCTACTTGAACGACTGTTAAATTCAAAAAATCACAACGCTCGGGCAGCAGCAGCGAAACAACTGAGGCATTGGTACGTCTATGCTAAAAATGGTAAAGAGCTACTACAAAAGGCTGCAATCGACAAAAACGGACTAGTGAGATTGGAGGCTGCAATAGCATGCACCTACATCGGAACAAAAGATGCCTTTCAAGTTTTAAAGCAAATGATAAGTCTACCGCATGAAAAACACCTAACTTATGCAATCACAACTTCATTGGGCTCAAAGCCAATGCAAAAGTTTTGGGATCCTAATTTAGTCGCTAAAGAACATCCTGAAATTGAATCACTATTTTTTAAGGGTAGAAAAATAGAAAAGGAAATAGAGATCTCAAAACATAACGCTAAATTTGACAAGCATAGGAATCTTTTAGAAATTAAAATTAAGTGTTTAAAAGAAAGAATGCTTTTTGATGTTGAAACGATATCCGCTAAGAAAAATCAACCCATTAAGCTTCAATTTTTAAATCCTGATGTAACTCCGCACAATTTTGTACTTGTGGAACCAAATTCACTTGAAGAAATAGGTCTCGCCGCTAACAAGATGGCAAGTGATCCAAGTGCAGCTAAAAAGGGAGAATTCATCCCTGGGAATAGTAAAATTATTGTACATACAAAAATGCTAAAGCAGGATGAAAAAGAAGTACTCAGGTTCAAGGCCCCAAGTAAAGCTGGTGAGTATCCCTACTTATGCACATTTCCTGGTCATTGGACTATTATGAAAGGTATTTTACATGTTAAATAAAAAGACTTTCGTTTTTATTTTAAGTCTTTTAATTCTTCCGATAAACATAGCTTTATTTTCTTAACCGAATATCATTCTCATAATGACGGATGATCAAGGAGGGGACAAACAGGTTACATGAATCATCCAATTTTAAAAACGCCTCATTTGGACGCTATGTCTGATAATGGTCTGACTTCTAAAAGATTTTATGCGGGTGGTCATGTTTGTTCTCCAACCAGGGCGACTGTATTAACTGGTCGAACGCATGACCGCACTGGGGTTTTTGATCATGGTTATGCGTTACGTTTACAGGAAAAAACCATATCCCAATCATTAAAAAGAGCAGGATATGTGACAGGGCATTTTTGGGAAATGGCATTTAAACGGTCTGCGCGGACCTGGAGTACCTATCGATAAAGACTACCCTAATGGGCATGGGCCTCACCATTTTGGTTTTGATCACTGGGTCTCAACGACAAACTTTTTTGACCTGAATCCCGTCCTGAGTAGAAATGGCAAATTCGAAGAATTTAAAGGTGACTCTTCTGAAGTAGTTGTCGAACAGGCACTTTTATTTATCTCAGAAAAAGCTAAAGACCGGGTTCCGTTTTTCTGTGTTATATGGTATGGCACACCACATAGTCCATTCATGTCACTTAAAAATGACCAAGATGATTTTATGGAACTCGATGAAAACTCAAAAGGGCATTATGCAGAACTTAAAGCAATGGATCGAAGCATTGGTACATTAAGAAAAGGACTAAGCAAATTGTCGGTACAAGAAAACACCCTGCTTTGGTTTATGAGTGACAATGGGGGCCTTCCGAAAATAGATCCTCCTGCGAATTCAAATTTGAGAGATTACAAAGGAAGTCTGTATGAAGGAGGGATTCGGGTACCTTCGATTATTGAATGGCCAAATGGCATAACTACGCCAAGGAGTACTAAATACCCCAGTGGGGCGGTTGATATTTATCCAACTCTATCAGAAATTGTAAAATTACCTGAAAATTCGTCATTAAAACCACAAGACGGTGAAAGTCTGGTACATTTATTTAAAACTGATAAATTTAACCGGGCAAACCGTTAATTTTCAGCAGTCGCAAACGAATGGCTATAATTGATAACAATTGGAAACTAATTAGTTTTCCGTCTAAAAGTGGAAAAAACTTTGAATTATATAACTTACGAAAAGACAAAGTGGAAAAGCAAAACCTCATCAGTGAAAACATCCTAATCTTTCAATATTTAAATAAATATTTATCAGCTGCTCATCTCTCAATTGAGAAGAGTGTAAATGGATATGATTATCCTGAAAACAAACTAAATCTTCAGCCACCAAGGAGATTCTGGACTGAAATTAAATCTTATAAGAAACATTTTAAACAGTGGAGGTTACGTCCTGAATATAAATCGAGACTTCAATCCAAATGAACAATCACTTTTCTTAAAATTTATATATATTTCGATCACATATCATCTTTTTCTAGGGTTTTTTTTGGTTAATCAATTTTCCTTTTCTAAAAGGCCAAACATCGTATTAATCATGGCTGATGACCTAGGTTTCTCTGACTTGGGCTGCTATGGATCAGAGATTGATACTCCCAATCTGGATCGGCTCGCAAATAATGGTTTACGATTTTCGCAGTTTTATAAGACAGGCAAGTGTCACTCTTCTCGTGTATCTCTTTTAACAGGACTATACTGTGATCAAGCAGGTAGCTCTTCTCTATCTAGGGGGTCAACCATTGCTGAAGTACTTAAGCCTGCAGGGTATTCTACAAGGTTGTCCGGTAAATGGCACTTAAACAGGGAGCCGACAGATTTTGGTTTTGATAAGTACTGGGGGCATCTATCAGGTGCCACCAATTTTTTTAACGGAGACAATAGCTTCCGCTTAAATGGTTCACCATGGAACGTCCCTAAAATGTTAAACGGTAAACCATTCTATACTAACAATGCCATTACGGATTTCCCCCTCGATTTTATAAACGAAGGAAATGTAGGAAAGACTTCAGATCCATTTTTTCTGTATGTAGCGTACAACGCTCCTCATTATCCACTGCAAGCCCCCAAGCAAG
>Ga0233432_10003349_pt1 | contig 14548 bp, 8 predicted proteins | sample SI_122_August201_6_FD_179870 | JGI IMG/M metagenome (GOLD analysis project Ga0233432, IMG submission 179870) | Seawater microbial communities from Saanich Inlet, British Columbia, Canada - SI_122_August2016_10_MG | ecosystem: Environmental > Aquatic > Marine > Inlet | place: Canada: British...
AAATTACTGCTGTATTTATCAGAGAAAACATCACGGCTAATAATCAGCTTCATGATTTCAGAGCTGCCCGCCAAAATTCGGTTAATCCGCGCATCTGTGAACATGGTGCAGATCGGGTACTCTTGCATATAACCCGCACCGCCGTGCAGCTGGACACCCAGATCCAACATCTGCCCTTCAATCTCGGTGGTTTGCAGTTTAGATTTGGCCGCCATGTTCGCGGTGAGCTTGCCGTCATTGTGCAAGGCAACTAGATGATCAACAAAAACTTCCAACACAGAGATCTCTGCATCCATTTCTGCCATTTTGAATTGCGTGTTCTGCATGGTCGATAGCGGCTTACCAAATACCTTGCGCTCCATAACAAACTCACGGGTAAGGTTAAAGGCTCGTCGTGCGTTGGCAATTGAACCCGCAGCGGAAATCAAGCGCTCCTCCGCAAGGCCCTGCATTAGGTAGAAGAAACCTTTGCCCGGCTCGCCAAGAATATTCTCTTTCGGCACTTTGACGTTGGAAAAGAAAAGCTCAGCGGTATCCTGTGCTTTCATACCCATTTTATCGAGATTGCGACCGCGAACAAAACCTTCCATCCCCCGCTCAACCACACACAGAGTCATGGCATGAGGGTTGTTGTCCGGGTCAGACTTGCCCGCAACAATCACATAATCGGCGTTAATGCCGTTGGAGATATAGGTTTTAGAACCGTTTAGAACAAAGTGGTCGGCCTCCTCGGTTAACCTTGTACGCATGCCCGCCAAATCACTGCCAGCATCGGGTTCGGTCATGGCGATCGCCAAAATTTTATCGCCACTCACACAGCTAGGAAGAAAACGTTGCTTCTGCTCATCACTGCCAAGTTGATCTATGTAGGGACCCACTAAACGGCTGTGCAATGTGTTGAACCACTCTGCACACCCCTGTCGAGCGGTTTCTTCGATGATGACCTGCTCAAAGCGAAAGTCTCTGTCGCCCATACCGCCATACTGTTCATCAGGCCAAATCATCAAGAACCCTTGATCACCTGCTTTTTTAAAGATCTCGCGATCCACAATCCCCTGTTCGCGAAACCTTTCGATGTGCGGCGCCACTTCCGTTTCTAAAAACTTACGGTAAGCGTCGCGGAACATGTCCTGTTCTTCGGTAAAATTTCTCATCTGCTGCTCCTGACTTGTCATATCTGGCCTAGCCAGACATGATTCATTGAATTACTGGAAGGTTTCACCCGCGAATATTTTGTCTTCCACGATTTGCGGGCAAACAAAACGCTCGCCATATTTAGCCGCCAGCTCACCACAGCGAGTTTGAAAGTTTTCCAAGCCGTAGGTATTTACAAATTGGATAAAACCACCTGTCCAGACAGGTGCGCCAATGCCCATGATAGAGCCGACATTGCCATCGGCAACCGTTCGTAAAACATTGCTTTGCAGACACTTGAGCGTTTCAATCACTTGGCGGAATAACAGCCGATCCTTGATGTCTTCATCGGAGACTTCAACATCAGATTTATAGAACTGATCAACCAGCTGCGGCCAGATGGTCTTACCGCCATCAGCGCTGTAGTCAAAGTAACCACCATTGTGATGACGACCACCGCGACCATTCTCGACCGTAAGGAAATTAATGACTTTACGCAGAGAGTCTTGCTCACCCCACTTGTCCATTACGCCCATGTCAGACCAAGTTTCAAACGCCTTGCGCGACAACTCTTGGCTCACTTCATCGTGTACCGTCAGTGGGCCTACTGGCATACCGATCGCCTTGCCCAGATTATCCACTCGAACAGGGTAGACGCCTTCTGTCACCATGCGCGCACCTTCATCAAAGTAAGTACCAAAGGTACGAGAAGTGAAGAAACCCAGTGAGTCGTTGACGACGATGGGTGTCTTTTTAATTTGTTTGGTGTAATCAAACGCTTTAGCCAGCGCGACATCACTTGTGTTATCACCGCAGATGATTTCAACCAACGGCATCTTATCGACAGGGGAGAAGAAATGAATACCAATAAAGTTTTCAGCCTTGCTGGAAGCCTCGGCTAGCTGTGTAATAGGCAAAGTAGAAGTATTGGAGCCCCACACGCCGCCCTCGGCCAAGAATTTCTCAGTCGACTGCGTGATCTTGTTTTTCAGCTCGATGTTCTCGAAAACCGCCTCGATGATCAGGTCACAGCCCTGGAGCTCATTATCATCAGCGGTTGGTTTGATCAAAGCTAGAACAGCCGCTTTCTTTTCTTCAGTCATGCGGCCATTCGCTACGCGTTTTGCCAGCAGCCTTTCTGAATACGCCTTGCCCTTTTCTGCGGATTCTTCAGAGATATCCTTTAGAATCACTTCAATGCCCGCCATCGCAGACACATATGCAATGCCCTGCCCCATCATGCCTGCGCCCAATACGCCGACCTTCTTAGTCAACTGGGGCTCAACACCCTGTGGACGAGAAGCGCCGCCATTGACCTTGTTCATCTGGAAGAAGTAAGTACTGATCATATTTTTGGCTTCAGGTGTCACCGCCAAATGCGCTAGACCACGACTCTCAATGGTCATAGCAGTATCAAAATCAAGACGCGTTGCTTCAACCGCACAGTCCAGAATCTGTTCTGGCGCAGGCAGTAATCCGCGTGTTTTCTTCGCCAGCATGGCTGGGGCGCCCATTAATACTTGAGCCAGTTTTGGTGAGTTTGCGTCGCCACCAGGAATCTTGAAGCCCTTGACATCCCAAGGTTGAACCGCCGCGGCCTCATTGCCTTTTTGCTCTAGGATGTAAGCCTTGGCACGGGGAATAAGCGCATCCAATGAATCGACAGTCTCATGGATCATGCCGGCTTTTAGTGCTTTCTCGGGCGTCACTTTTTTACCTTCGAGCAGGAATGGCAGAGCATTTTGTAAACCCAAAAGATTCACCATGCGCACCACGCCACCGCCACCGGGCAACAAGCCTAGGCCAACCTCTGGCAGACCGAGTTGTACCGATTTATGGTTGTAAGCAATTCGGTAGTTGGTCATCAAACAAATCTCAAAACCACCACCCAACGCCGCACCATTAATCGCCGACACAACCGGTACCGGTAATTTTTCTAGGCGGCGAAAATCCGCTTTCATATCTTCGATGTTATTAAAGAAGTCTTGCGTCTGCTCTGGAGTTGTCGCCAATAGACTGTTCAGATCACCGCCCGCAAAGAAGGTTTTCTTGGCTGAAGCGAATACAACGCCAGTTAAGCCTTCTTCTTTTTCTAACTTCTTAACCGTCTCTTTCATCACGGGGTTAAATTCGGCACTCATCGAATTAACCGGGCCCGTCATATCCATGGTGACAGTAACTATGCCGTCAGCGTCTTTTTGATACTGGAATACACTCATGTTCTTTTCCTAAATTCTGTCGTTAATCTCGATCACTCGCGAGAGATACTTTAATGGCTGTGTTTGCGCTTACACACGCTCAATGATGGTAGAGATGCCCATACCACCGCCGACACATAAAGACAGCATGCCGCGCTTCAAACCACGGCGCTCAAGCTCATCGAGCATGACGCTGACGAGCATCGCACCGGTGGCACCCAGCGGGTGCCCCATGGCAATAGAGCCACCGTTGACGTTGGTTACCTCATGGCCGATATCAAGGTCTTTCATGTAGCGCATTGCCACAGAAGCAAAGGCCTCATTGATTTCCCACAGATCGATATCAGAGGCTTTCAGACCTGCTTTATCGAGGGCTTTTTTGGCGGCGGGGCCTGGGCCTGCCAACATAATGATGGGGCAACTGGCCAGTACAGCCGTCGACACGATACGACCACGCGGTGTCAGGCCCAGATCTTTACCGGCTTTTTCGCTGCCGATGAGTACCGCCGAAGCGCCGTCGACAATTCCCGACGAGTTACCTGGGGTATGAACGTGGGTGACTTTTTCCAGCGAGTTGTACTTGCGCAATATAACGTCGTCAAAACCCAAGCCCCCCATCATTTCAAATGAGGCTTTCAAATTGCCCAAGCCTTCCATAGTGGTGTTAGGCTTGATGAAGTCGTCCTTGGCCAAAATGGTCAAACCATTCTTATCCAATACCGGCAAGACTGACTTGTCGAAGTAACCACTGTCACGGGCGTGTGCAGCTCGTTGCTGAGACGCCAGAGAGAAGGCATCCACATCTTCACGGCTGTAGCCGTCTAGGTTGGCGATAACATCGGCGCCAATCCCCTGAGGCACAAAACCCGTCTTCAATTGAAAAGCTGCGTCCCCAGCCATCGCACCACCGTTGGAGCCCATAGGCACTCGGGACATACATTCAACACCACCGGCCACCACCAGATCTTCCCAGCCTGATGCAACTTTTTGCGCGGCAATGTTGACCGCCTCTAGGCCAGAAGCACAAAAGCGATCCAGCTGCACACCGGCTACGGACTCATCCCAATCGGCGTTCTGAACGATCATTTTGGCGACATCAGAGCCCTGCTCACCCACCGGTGTCACACAGCCCATCACCACATCATCCACGTAGGATGTGTCCAAGTCATGGCGGGCCTGCAGGCCTTTTAGCAAGCCAGCGCCCAGATCAATCGGTTTGACTTGGTGCAAGCTGCCGTCTTTTTTGCCCTTACTTCGGGGGGTACGTACAGCGTCGTAGATATAAGCGTGATGGGTCATCGTATGCCTCTTCTGAAATGGATAGCGCTAGGCTATTTCTGACAAATAGCCTTCTTCAAAACTAGCGTGGCCGGTAGTTTACCCCTAAACTCTCGTTTAACCATGGCATAGATAATTACAAAAATAGGCATTAACTTACATTTTATTGATATCGAATGGCTGACAAACAGCAGGGAAGTGCTTTATGAAGGTGGTGACCATCGCCCCCATATACGTCAAACAACTATTAGAGGGTGCAGCTTTAAAGGGCTATAACCCTGAGGATATTTTGCGTGCGCAAGGGCTGCCAACACAACTGTTAACCAACCCTAAGCTGCGCATCTCAACGATAGAATTCGCCGAGCTCTGCCACACGGTTACGTTATTATTACGCGATGAAGCCTTTGGTCTGTTGGCCAAACCGCAACAGCTGGGTTCGTTCAAACTCTGGGCCCAAGCCAGTCTTATCGGTGACAACATTCAAGAATCGCTGAAGATCTGCCGAGAGTCCTTCAACCTAATCGATAACAGCATCAGCGCTTACACCAGCTTTACGGAAGATGGGGGCTATATAGCTTTCAATTACGAGCAACACAAATCAATAAAAAGTCACTACTATATCGAGGCGCTACTGATCAGCACTCATCGGACTCTATGCTGGCTGGCCAATGAATTCCTGCCTATTGAAAGTGTCGAGTTAGCGTATCCTGAGCCGGCGCACAGCGAGGAGCACCGATTTCTTTTTTACGGTGTACCGGTAACATTCAATCAAAAAAGAAACGCCATACACTTTAGTAAAAAAACACTGCTGTTCGTCTGCCATAGAAACAAGGCGGATTTAAACGAACTCCTTAAAAACACACACGTTCGCCTTCTGACGCAACCCAAAAGAAGTAAATCCACGTCGATTCGTGTCAGATTATGGATGGAAAATTTATTCCGAGAAGGGCACAGCAACCCGCAGATAGAGCAGGCTGCGCAATATGTCGGTCTAACAGAACAAACCTTAAGGCGCCATCTAAAAAAGGATGACTACTCCTTTCAAAGGCTTAAAGACGATACCCGTCGAGACATGGCTATTTCCTACATCACTCAAAAAGAGCACAGCATAGAAAACATTGCGTTTCGACTCGGTTTTTCTGAGGCCAGTACGTTTATCCGCGCCTTTAAAAAGTGGACAGGACTCACGCCACTGGCCTATCGAAAAATCTCTCAGAGCAATGAAATATTCACTCGGAAAGAACAAGAGCCGCCGAAGAGCGCCGGCTAAAACCGAGAGAAACTTAACGAAGGAGAAAACTTCGAGCGTTGCACCCTATTGACTCGCCACCCTGTTTACCTATTTTTGGAGAGCTGTTGTTTCAGTCATTAACGGTTGAAACAACCTACCGGGCCCTCGTTATATGAGAAATTAGAAGCGGACTAATTCCCTCACAAAAAAACGTTTAAGATAGCAATGTCACTTTAAGAAGCAAAATCATTACTGGGTGACTTCAGCATCGGTTACTTGTTTCTTCTCAGACGACGCCGATGGTTCGAAAGAAGTCAGGTCAAAATCATTAAAATCTGGCGTTTCCATTTCTTGCTCCCACCTTGCCCAAGTGTAAGGCCACAAGATTGGATCACCATCTTTATCCAAATACCAGCTTTGGCAACCACCAACCCAAACGGTATTTTTCATACCTACGCGCATGTAATCCGCAAACTTGTTAACAGCAGATGGCTTTACTTCAATCTCGTCATATTCACCGGCGCGCCAGCGATCAATCGCTTTAATAATGTAGCGGGTTTGAACCTCACTCATCTCAATTACTGAATAGTTACCAATAGGAGAATTAGGACCTAGCATTAAGAAATTATTTGGGAAGCCAGGCATACACACCGACCGGTAGGTTTGAATTTTATTTGCCCAAGCCTCATCAATATGCAACCCATCCTTGCCAACCAACTCCATTGGTCTCATATAAGCCACTGGGTTAAAGCCCGTAGATAACACCAACACATCCAGCGGATGATGATCGCCAGACTTAGTGATAATACCTGTCTCCGTTATTTCAGCAATGCCGTCAGTCACCAAATCGACATTCTCGCTTTGCAGCGCAGGAAGAAAGGTCGTATTGATCACAATTCGCTTACAACCCACTTTGTAATCTGGTGTCAGCTTCTTCCGTAATACCGGGTCTTTCACCGCGTATTTCATATAGGCTTTACAAACTAGACTCATCAGAAAACCTTGCAGTTTATGACCTGTCACCGCTTTGGTTAGCAGCTGCGCCATGCCCCAATTATAAGCTTGTCGTAAACGTTGTACCTTGATTGGATTCTTACGTAATTTTGCTTTTTCCCTCTCAGTAATACTTTTGTTGCCGATGGGCAAAATCCACTGAGGCGTGCGCTGAAAAACAGACAGTTTTTGAGCTTCTTTGGCCACCTCTGGCACTACCTGAGCCGCCGTAGAGCCTGTACCAATGATGCCGACTTTTTTTCCAGCTAAGTCAACTGAGTGATCCCACTCAGCCGTATGGAACACGGCTCCCTGAAAATTTTCAATGCCTTTAATATTCGGTTTGGCTGGGTGGTGTAAAATACCCGTACTATTAATAACAAAGTCGACCACCAGCTCTCGGCCCTTGCTCGTTGTCACCGCCCACTTGCCCTCGCTATAAATACAGCGAGTCACCGACTCATTAAAGTTAATGCTATTGGTGACACCATATTTCCTGCCGACCAATTCAAAGTAAGTTTGAATCTCATCGCCATGGGCAAAACGATGACTCCATTCAGGATTTGGCTCAAAGGAGTAGGTGTACATGTGTGCAGGAATATCACAAGCCACACCAGGGTAGGTGTTCTCTCGCCAAGTACCGCCCAAGCGATCGCGTTTCTCCAAGACAGTGATATCAGTGATACCAGCCTCACGTAGCTTGATGGTCAGCAACACGCCAGTCATACCCGCGCCTATAACAACGACTGAAGGGTTGCGTAAGTTATTAGTACTTTTACTCTTGCTCACGGTGACACGTCCATTGAATAACGGACTTTAGTTTGCTTCAGTAAGTGATTTATCATAAGGTCCTATTACGACGTAGTACGGTCATATGGCGCCAATCAATCACGACATTATTAACAAAAGCCGTATAGGCCTATTCAACATTACAGCGTGTAAAGAGTATGAGTGAAATCGAAATCCCCATTATCTACGGCAGAATTATCAGCTCAATGGCGGGAAAGACACCCACCGCCATACGCCAAGTATTACAAGGTGTGGGCCTAGACGAGAACCCGGGCAATGGACAGGCTGGTTATATAAACAATGCCCAGTACGAACAATTGCTGCGTAACGCGCAAAGCGTGTCCGGCGATTCACTTGTCGCATTGCGCGCTGGCGCCGTTGTGCCCTTAAGTGTTCACGGGCCTCTAGCAATCGCTGCGACCACCTGTAAAACATTGAGAGAATCTATAGAAACCATATCTCAATATACAAAACTACGCAGCCCATTTTGTGACATCCGTCTCCAGCAGCAAGGAAAAAAACTGCTGATGACCTTCAATATGCAGCCGGTATTGGGCGATCAGTCCGAAGCCGCCCTGGACTTTATGCTATCGACCATCGGCTGCCATATTCCAAACTTGGGCTGCCGACTGCCTATCGCATTCTCTCTTTCACTCTCACGCCCAAAGCCGGACAATGCCCTGCAGTACAAAAAGTTGCTTGGTTGTGATGTTATATACAATCAACCCAGAGACGCATTTATTTTTGATGAATGCGATATGGATATAGAATTACTGGGAGCCGATGAGGAAGAATATAAAAAGTCTGTAGAACAACTAAAGAAAATTCTTTTCTCATTTAAGGTATCTGACAAAACAGAAGATTCGGTGATCAATATTTTTATTAAAAAGACAGGTTACCTCTGCACACTTGAGGATGTTGCCAAGCAAATGTTAACCACGCCTCGGACCCTGCAACGCCGGCTGCGATCTGAAAACCTTTCCTTTCAAGGCCTTCGCGACATTTGGTTAGGCCAACAGGCAATGAGCCATCTAACGCTGGACAAACTCTCCGTAGAAGTCACCGCAACACTGCTAGGCTACAGTGATACAGCTAACTTTAGGCGTTCGTTTAAACGCTGGTTTGGTCAGCCACCTAGTCACTACACTAGGAGAAAATAAAATCACCGCCTTTTATTCAGAGCCCTTTATATAGCGCCCTATGTACTGTCTCTTAAACCGATTTTCAAGATAACCAGACTGCATCCAATAACTCGCTGACAAGCAGTAATAGCAAGCCGAGTACTAACCGTGCGTCACCCAGATAAAAACTCGTCTCGATAGGATAGGCCAAAGTTTTGTCCAGAGCTGCAATCTTGAAGTCGTGGTTGCCACTAAACTCAGGGTTAGTGGAAATTTCCATCAAGGTACGTCGACTGCGATAGCGAAAGATCGCTCCCTGTGTTCAATCATCCGCCGCGTCGATGCCGACTTTATCCATGACCCTATAGACCACACCACCAGTGATAAATAGGTGCGCTCAACCAGAGGTTGGAGTAAAGGTTATATGTTTAATACTAACCTTTGATTAAAGGCGCCATCTTATCGATTAAGGCTGACAGCTCTGGCTTGTACTGGCGAATTTCATCAGCACTTAAACCATGCAGCTCATGGGGGAACACCAACCATTCTTCTGTTTCGTGAATATAATAATCCGGCGGGCCATCAGTCTTGTTGTTCTTTGGCTTGTAGTAGGGCGTAGCTATACGAATCTGCGGGGTGTTCTTCTTACAGGCGCGCTTAAGATCAGCGATCGCCTGCTGAATCGATAGCCCAGTATCATGGACATCATCAACTATTAGCAGTGAGTCCTCTGCTTCAAGCTGGCGAATAATATAGCTAAGTCCGTGAACATGAACAGTTTTACTGCGCTCCCCCTCACGGCTGTATGAAGAGGTACGAATGGCAATGTGGTCCGACTCTATTCCCAGTACATCGAGAAATTCCTGAACCGCTATACCCACTGGTGCGCCACCGCGCCAAACGCCCACAATATAGTTAGGTCTATAGCCGCTTTCAAAAACTTGCCAGGCCAGTTTGTAGGAGTCTTCCAGAAGTTGTTGGGCTTGAATATAGCACTTTGACATTAGAGGTGGATCCAAAATTTATTAATCAATAAGCTCACGATATTAGCATAATCAACTGTTAGCTAATATATGGCTCAATGGGTTGCGGGCTAATAATCCCGCGGATAAAAAAACCCAGACTAATAAGTAGTCTGGGTTTTATCTTACTGCTTATAAGCGGTCACTTGGACTTAGAAATCCATAGAGAAGCGGGCCATAACCTGACGTGGACCAATCAGCTCATCGCCAGTTGCGCCAACACCAAAGACATCGGTAAAGCGTGCATTGATACCAGCTTCATCAGTAAGGTTCTTACCGATCAGTTCAACCTGCCAGTCTTTACCCTCTGGACGCAGGCCAACCACTAAATCAATGACCTTGTAGCTAGGCACCACATCGGTTGCATCGTTATTGAAGATACGATGCTTAAACTCACCTCTGTAGGTGTACTGCAGGCTGCTGTTAAGGTCACCCCAAGAGGCGATCTGAGTGTTCCAGTTAAGCGCGATATTACCGGTGAACTCGGGAGTCTTGGCCAGTTCATTGCCGTTAACGTTTTGCACTGCAGCGGAGCGAGCTTGCTGCACTTCAGGACTAAATAGATCGGCACCGGCACCCACCAAGGCACCGCCGGCGGCTTCTGATTGCACATTATCCAGTGCCAGATGATCACCAGTGATTTCAGTGTCCAGCCATGCCAGACGCATATCGAGAACCAGTGACTCAGACAAGAAAGCTGAGAGCTCAAGCTCGGCACCAAAAATTTCTGATTTTGGGATATTGCCGACACCGCCCTGGAAGACTTCAGGATCAGTTGCCTGATACTGCAGACCCTCGTAGTTATAGTAGAAGGCTGCAGTGTTCATGCGAACACGGCCATCCGCCAGATCAGTTTTCAGACCAATCTCATAGGCGTCGACAATCTCTTCCTCAAAGGTTGGCAAAACTACTATTGGCGCGATTGCGTCCTCTCGTCCATAGGTCAGGTTTGAACCGCCGGGCTTAAAGCCGCGGGTATAAGAACCGTAGGCCATGGTGCTTTCATTGAAGTCATGCTCGACAACCAAACGACCAGTTACTTTATCACTGCTGGTTTCAATAATATCTGTGCCTTCGCGACCATAGAAATTGGTCACTTCACTGTAAACTTCGTCCTCGGTGTAGCGCATGCCGAACACCGCGCGCCACTCTTCGTTGAAGTGCCAGGTACCTTGGCCATAAATAGAGGTTGAATCACGTTCAGGCTTGGAATCAGAGATAAACCCAACATCGCCACCATAGGATGCGATGTCTTCATCGGTGATGGGATCGAAGCCGTCTAAATCAAAGTCGAGGCGCTCGAGAATGCTGATCTCTACTTCTGTATCCAGATAGAATAGGCCGGCTACCCAGTCTAATTTTCCAAACAGTGGGTCCACTGAAACCAGATTCACTTCTTGAGTAATGGTAGTTTGCTTATTGGTTTCTGGATCATAAAGGCTAGGAATCTGAAAGACTGAAAGCGCGGCTGTATCATTGCGGTCATTATCGCGGGTGATTAGCACATCGTCATTCTGGTAGCTGGTCAATGACTTCAGGGTAAACGACTCAAAGTCCCATTCCAGAACAGCGCTGTAAAGCTCAGATGTTAGCTCATACTCGGCAAGCGAATCCTGTCGCAGCTCACGTGGGTCTGGCGTTGGATCGAGCAGACCTTTCTGGGCTGCACCATTGCGATCTTCATCAAAGTATTGTGCAGTAAAGTTAGCTCGGAAGTCATCGCTGGGCTCATACAGCACACGAACCCGAGCAGACATGCTGTTGGCATCATCGAGATCCTGACCCAGAGTCAGGTTGTCAGTAAAGCCATCGCGCTTATTGGAAATAACCGATGCACGCACGGCCAAAGTGTCACTTAATGGCAAGTTGTAGGCTGCACGCGCTTTAACCAATCCGTAGTCACCCAGAGTCAGGTCAGCTTTGCCGAAGCTGCTGTCTAAAGAGGGTGCAGTAGTAATAACATTGATCGCACCACCAGTAGAGTTCTGACCGAACAGTGTGCCCTGGGGGCCACGCAGAACTTCAATGCGCTCTAGGTCGAGAAAATCAGTTTGCAGGGCAAAGGGCGATGCCACGTAGATGCCATCTAGGTGGTATGAAACAGAAGGGTTGGCAATAGCATTTTGGTTGGCCTCGTTACCGACACCGCGAATGGTAATAACAGTCTTAAAACCTTCGTTTTTGGCAATATTAACGCCCGGTGCAATAGCACTAAGATCGACGAAAGAGGCGATTTGACGGTTATCTAAATCCGCGCCACCTAAAACAGTAATCGCTTGGGATAGATCCTGGAGGCTCTCGCTACGTTTTTCAGCGGTGACCAGCACCTCTTCAAACATTAGGTTTGAATCTTGGGCTACAGCATTGCCACAGAGAGCTGCTGAGAGGGCCAAAGACAGTGTTTTAAGTGGAATACGCAGATATTTCATTCTGACTCCTAAGTAAGGTTGACGAATAAGTTTAAAGTTATTGGGGTAATTTGGTGCAAAGGCAAAATTTGATCCTCTATTTTGCACCATTTTTAATCAAATTGGTGTCGTTTTATGGCTTTTTCTATAATTATAAAGAATATTCATTCACTCTATATATGTAGTGCAATTAGCTTGCCAGACTGTCTAAAAATAGCGCTGGCGAGACGGTTTTTTGCGATGCTGGCTATGCCACTATGGGTTGCTTTATGATTACTCAAGTTTTCGCGCAAGTCTGCAGCTAAAAACACAGATAATAAGATGGATACAAACCTATGAATGCATTGCTAGATCGACTATTTCAACTTCGCGCCAAGGGCACCACAGCAGGTACCGAGTTGATTGCCGGTGTCACCACCTTTATCACTATGGTCTACATCATCTTTGTTAATCCCCAGATGATGGCAATGACAGGTATGGACCATGGCGCTGCCTTTGTTGGTACCTGTTTAGCTGCAGCACTAGCCTGCTACATTATGGGCTTCTATGCCAACTGGCCTGTTGGTCTGGCACCGGGCATGGGCCTCAATGCATTTTTCACCTATACCGTGGTTGGCGAGATGGGTTACAGCTGGCAGGTCGCTCTGGGGGCGGTATTTATTGCCGGCGTGCTGTTTGTGATTATGAGTGTTACCCGTCTACGTCGCTGGATGATGGACAGTATTCCCCTAAATATGCGTATCGCTATGGGAGCAGGTGTTGGCCTCTTTGTCGGTTTTATCGGTCTTAAAAGCGGAGGCATTGTTGTCGCCAATGGTGCCACCTACCTTTCCTTGGGCGACCTAACAAAAATAGAAACCCTACTGGCTGCCATGAGTTTTCTGGTAATTGCAGTGCTCTCTATTCGCAAAGTCCCGGGAGCGATTATTATCGGGATTCTCAGCATCACCACAGTTGCTGCCTTTATGGGGCTCGTTCAAATTGATGGCCTAGTCGCTGCGCCCCCCAGTATGGCTGCAACCTTTATGCAGCTAGATATAGTGGGTGCATTCGATGTGGCCATGATCAGTGTGATTATTGCCTTTTTGTTTGTGAATCTATTTGATACCGCAGGCACCCTGCTGGGTGTCGCCAGTCGCAGTGGCTTAATTGACAGTCAGGGCAATGTGCAGAATATTGATCGCGCCCTGAAAGCTGATAGTAGCGCCAGTGCAGTGGGTGCCTTTTTTGGTTGTGCTCCGGTGACAAGCTATGTGGAAAGCTCCGCTGGTGTTGAAGCCGGCGGCCGCACCGGCCTTACCGCAGTGGTAGTGGGCAGCTTATTTTTATTGGCGATCTTCTTCTCGCCTCTGGCGGCAGTCGTGCCAGCCTATGCCACGGCGGGCGCTCTGATCTATGTGGCCATCCTGATGCTCTGCGGTATGGAAGCTCTGGATTGGTCAGATATGAGTGAGGTGCTGCCGGCATTGGTAACCATCGTCATGATTCCCTTATCGTTCTCCATAGCCAATGGCATAGCTCTGGGTTTTATCACCTATGTGGCAGTTAAGTTGTTTGCAGGTAAGCGTTCGGATATCACGTTGGGGGCTTGGTTTTTAGGGGCGATCTTCTTGGCTAAATTTACCTTTTTGTAATAGTTTTTTGTAGAGAAAAACCCCAACCCATTCGGACGGCCTTTTTTAGTTTTGATGGGGCGGCGGGAGTTGAACTTAAACTCTATCTAACTGATTTATATAGGTATTGTTCTATTTAAAAATAAGCAATATAACTTTTAATGTGCATTACTAAACCAAATTAAATGCCCTTTCCTAGTAGATTCCAATATTTTCAATCAAGATTAGCAAACAACGCATTCCAAGCTATCTCCAAAACATAATGAGGAGGGGGGGGGGGTAGGCATTTAGCGGTGGGGGATTCTATATATGGGGTTCCATAGAGGTTAAAGGCGGATAACTCTTACCCAATCAGCTCAATAAATTCCTGATTGAAGTCTATTTTGACCCTACTACCAATAGGTATAGTTAACATTGGATGCGTATGACAATAGCCAAAATCACATAAAATAGGAATGTCGTAACCAGCAATAATTTCCAAAAGAACATCTATAGGCTTCCGTTCACTCTCACAGTCAACAAACTCATCAGTCCATCCGGGATTCTTTTGACGCCAGAGGTAAACACTAATGGTATTTTTCAATAGCAGCGGACTTTATCTACATGCAAAATTAGGTTGCGTAACACCTGCCATCGAAAAGCAAGGGATGACACTATGAAATTTATGGTTTATGTCACCTATGTATAGAATGGCGAACAGAGAGGCATAGGGCCTCCCATAATTACCTAATGACGATTAACAATTGCAGATTACCTATGTA
>Ga0233432_10003352_pt1 | contig 14542 bp, 14 predicted proteins | sample SI_122_August201_6_FD_179870 | JGI IMG/M metagenome (GOLD analysis project Ga0233432, IMG submission 179870) | Seawater microbial communities from Saanich Inlet, British Columbia, Canada - SI_122_August2016_10_MG | ecosystem: Environmental > Aquatic > Marine > Inlet | place: Canada: British...
AAAGCGGTTCATTAGCCTGAAAAAAATAAAAGCAGACTAACTTTCGTTGAGTCTGCTTTTACAATTAATCAAATACGGAACAAATTATTTTGATTCAGTAATAGCGATATTATATACCACTAAACCAAATCCAATTTTGTTGATAGCATCTGCTATGTTGTACCATAAATCAACATTTGTTGATTCCCAACCCAAAGCAGTATTTAACCATCCACCTTCCATACACATGTATCCAATTGGATAGATTGCCCATCCAACCAATACAAACCATGCTAGTGTACGAACACCTTTTTTGACTACGTCAGAATTGCTCTTCTCAGCCAATTGTGCTACTTCACCAAACCATGCTGTGTACAAAATGTAGATATAACCTATTGTAGATAATACACCCCATTTTACAGAGTGAGCTGTTGAACCATCCGTAAATGCTTCACCAATGTAACCCGCAATCAACATCCATGCTGATGCAATAATTAATTTCCACAATAAACTTTTAGTAGCTCCGGCAGCCCTTGTAAGTAGATAAAATTCTACGCACATCAATGGCACTGTTAATGTCCAGTCTACATACCTAAAGAAGGTTGGATTATCTCCTGTTGCCATGTAATAATCACGCATGTAGAAGTAATGCACTGCGGCAATACCTGTGATTAAACCTGAAATGAGAAGAGATAACTTCCACTTATCGTCTACACTGCCTCTTTCAAAGAAAAAGAATACAGATGCGGCAAACATTGCCATGTAGCCGATAAAAAACGTGAAGCCAACATAATCGTCTGGCCTCATAACTTGAATGTCTAATAACATAACTTGTTAATTTTAATTAGTTAGTGGTACAAACATATATAATTTTGTATAGCTTTTTGTATTTTTTTCTATACATTTTATATTATTTTAAGTTTTTTTTTCTTTTTTAATCTAGTAATTTGGTCACTAAAAAAATTTATAAAAAATCATTCTTTTTGGTGTTTTTAGGCTAATTTTAGGCTTCAATTGACCCTAACAATGAAATTTAAGTTCCTAAATACCAACGATAAGTTGAATTTTTATACCATTGAAGACTCTTCACTTGGAGACGTTCCTTTGTATGGCGATGCAGTCCCCGCAGGCTTTCCCTCACCTGCCGACGATTACCTCGATATGGACTTGAATTTGCACGATTATTTGGTGCAACACCCTTCGGCTACATTCTGTGTTAAAGCTATCGGCGATTCCATGGTAGATGCGGGTATTCAAAGCTCAGATGTTATGGTAGTGGATAGAGCTCTGACCCCTAAAAATAACGATATCGTATTGGCTGTAGTGAATGGAGAATTCACCGTTAAGCGCATCAAGAAAAACGATAACGAACTGTACCTTATGCCAGCTAATGAAAACTACCGACCCATGAAAATCACAGAAGACATGGACTTTCAAGTCTGGGGAGTAGTTACTTTTATTATACATAAGGCAAATGCTAGCACTGGCGGATTGTAATAACTTTTATGCCTCTTGCGAACGTGTATTCCAACCGCATTTAGAAGGCAAACCCATAGTAGTCCTGTCTAATAACGACGGCTGTGTGATTGCTCGTAGCAACGAAAGTAAGGCTCTAGGCATAAAAATGGGAGTGCCTGTTTTTCAAGTCAAAACAATCATAGAACAACACAACATACAGGTATTTTCGTCCAACTTTACCTTATATGGCGATTTGTCCAAACGAGTGATGAGCAGCATGCGCCAAGAAGTCAAAGCCATGGAGGTCTATTCCATAGATGAAGCATTTATGGACTTTAGCGGAGAGGGCAGTCCTTTAGAAAAAGGCATTGCTCTGAAGAAAAAAGTACAACAGCATGTGGGTATTCCTATATCCATAGGTATTGCCCCCACCAAAACCCTATGCAAGGTAGCTGGACTTATTGCTAAAAAACATGCCAAAACAGGCGTTTTCGTATTGCAAGACAAAGCCCTTATAGAACGAGCTTTAAAATGGTTGCCCGTAGCAGAACTCTGGGGGGTAGGTCGAAGACACGCCCGTATGCTAGATAGCGTTGGTATAAAAACCGCTTACGATTTGTGCCGTGCCGATGACAGTTGGATAAGAAGACGACTATCGGTCGTAGGCCTAAGAATGGTTAAAGAATTAAGAGGTATACCTTGTTTTCCTTTAGAAGAAAGTGCCAGTAGAAAAAAGAACATTTGCACCTCACGTTCGTTTGGAAAAGCGGTCAAGCAGATGGAAGACCTTAAGGAAGCTCTCAGCACTTATGCCAGTACTTGCGCCTACAAACTGCGCAAACAAAAAAGCTGTGCCTCACGAATTAGCATATTTATACACACCAACCCTTTCAAGCCGACCGATAAACAGTACAAAGGCTTCACTTCTTTTGTGTTGGACACACCCACTAACGACTCCATAGAACTCGTCCGCTTGGCTTTGGAGGGTTTGGAAAAAATATACCGTTCGGACTGCACTTACAAAAAGGCAGGGGTTATTGTCAGCGACATCAGCCCTCAGCAACAACAGCAACTCAGTTTGTTTGATACCCTAGACCGTAAAAAGCACCAATCCATTATGACGGCTCTAGACAACATCAACGATAAAATAGGGAAAGATAAGGTGCGACTGGCCGTACAAGGCAACGGCAGGCAATGGAAAATGAAACAAGAACAACTATCCCCGTGCTACTCTACACGCATAGAGGATGCTTTGAAAGTGTATGTATAAAGCAAGAGCAAGTTACTCGGATTGGCAGGGGAGTATTTGCCGATAAAAAATTTACAATTTAGTCAATCGCTGGCGCAAGTTTTCTCTGATGTTTAGCCAAAACAAATTAATGTCAGCAACGTGATAGTCGTCACGTTTGTACTGGCGTAAAATAATACCTTTAGGACGCTCTACCCAAAGCATACCTTGGTGATTTTTGACCGAGATGGATTGGTCAAACTTCAACTTGCCCGAAGGGAATAATATTCCTCTATGGTCGGCATATTCAGAGATAGAATTGGATCTTGTCCAATGAATGGGGTTAACACTTACGATGGAATCGCCAATGGGGTTGGTCGGATAAAATCCAGATCTAAAACTGCGCCACGACACAAAGCAATTGATTTGTGTTTGGTCTTCACAAGGTAAAAAGTTATCCGATATAGTGGTAATAGGCATGCCTAATAAATAGGCCATTTTTAAATGCTCAGACATCGTATCATCATTTAAAATAAGCTCTTTTATTAAGCGTTCGCCGTGGTTGGTACCTTGGCTATGCCCCGCAATAATGAATGGTCTGCCCTTATTCCAATGTTTCCAATAGTGTAAAAAAGCCGCTCGTACATCCGAAAATGCCAAATGATAAGCCGGATAACCGTTGCTTAAATCGGTATAAGAATCGATGTGCATTTGTCGGTAATGAGGCGCATACAAACGAGCAACACCCGCAAAAACAGAGGCTTGATTTCTCAATAAAACATCTGTTCTCTCCACATTGACAAGGGAGTCTTTTAGACTAGCGTTCCAATTATCGCCAGAATGATAAGAGGTAGGATGAATGTAAAACACATCCACAAGAGGGTTGTTGTCAAATAAGGGGTCTATATAGTTTTTGGGTAACAATTCCTTGGGTTTGTCTCTATCGGGATGAAAAGCCCAATAAAACAACGAGTCGTATTGAGGTGCTGGTGGGACTATACTAACATCAAAAGTAGCTGTAGGCGATTGCAAACGGGGTGAACACGATAGCAAAAAGAAGTAAAGAAAAAAAGATAAATACCTTAAATACATCGACCTCAAATAGTTGGCGCAAAAATAGGTTAAATATTACCTCTTTTCTTAGGTAATAGGGGTAATCTTCAAAAAAATTCAGTAATTTTGTTAGCCTTAGAACTGAAACAATGAAAAAACATTCCTACATACTTTTTATACTTTTACTTTTATGCGTTTCCAATTCTTTTGCTCAGCAAAACTGGCAAGAGATGATGTACGATACCACCAAAAACTTTTACGACATTCAAGCCGCTTTTTATGAAGGGTGTGGCGATCTAGCTTGTGACTCTGCCCCTATGTTCAAACAATTTAAACGATGGGAATCACACATGGAGCCACGGGTATATCCAACAGGAGTATTTGATGCAGAAACAGTCTTTAATGAATTCCTTGAAGTGTATAATGAGAACAATAATCGCCATAATCCGCCACAGATGATGGCTCCTTCAATGGCAGCGCCTGCAGCAGCAGCATCAACTACAGATTGGGAATTTGTTGGCCCTATCGATAACCCCAAAGTATACGACCATCCAAGTGTCACTACAAGAAATGGAATCGGACGTGTAAATGCCATTGCATTCCATCCCACAAATACCAATATCATTTATGTAGGTTATCCTACAGGAGGCATATGGAAAACAACAGATGGAGGAAGTACCTGGGCAGTTCTTTCCGATTTTATCACCAACCTAGGCGTTTCGGATATTGCTATACAAAACTCCAACCCAAATGTTATTTACTGGGTAACAGGAGATTACGATGGGGGAGATACTTTCTTTAGTAAAATAATGAAATCTACTAATGGGGGAACAACATGGGCTCCATTAGCAGGTGCTGGTCTTCCTACTGGAAATAATAGAGTAATATCTAGATTAGCTATAAAACCCAACAATGCCAATATTTTAATTGCCGCAACATCAAGCGGAGTGTATCTGTCAACAAATGGTGGTACTACATTTTCCCAAAGAGTTGCTGGCAATTTCAGTAGTTTAGAATTTAAACCAGGCGACCCAAATAGCGTCTATGCCGGAACACGTTTAAATGGCCGTGTATACCGTTCAACGAATGGTGGTGTTAGTTGGGGTATTGCTCACCAAAGCGGAGGATATAGAACAGCTTTAGCGGTTACTCCAAATAATCCAAATGTAGTGTATGCCTCTTTTTCAAATAGCTCAGGAGAATATCATAATTCCGCTAAATCTACAAATTCAGGAGTCAGTTGGTCAAATATGAGTGCTCTCCCTAATGCTGTTAATGGAATAGGACCACAATGCGATTATAATTTCTGTATAGCAGCGGCCTCAGACGATCAAAATTTTGTTCATATTGGTGCTGTAAACCTATACCGTTCAACTAATGGTGGTAGCTCTTGGTCACAACCATATGGTGATTTAAACACACATGTGGATTTTCATGTATTAAAATACAATCCCCTAGACAATAAATTATACGCTGAGCACGATGGTGGAATTAGTGTTTCTGACAACGACAGCTATGACTGGACTTATATTTCTGACGGATTACACATTACACAGTTTTATAATGTTGGAGTATCTCAATCTAATAGTGGGTTAGATGTCTTGTTTGCTGGAGCTCAAGATAATTCTTTATTATATCGTAATCAAAACGGTTGGTTTACAGCAAGTTTTGGAGATGGAGTTAATTCTAAAATTCATAAGGAAAATGAGAATATAAGAATTGGTTCTATTCAATTTGGGGCTCCTATGTTAAGGTCTATGACTTCGACAATACCATACAACCCTATTAGTCCGCCTGGCGCAGGAAACGGTACTTGGGAGCTCCCCTTCGAAATGGCTCCCTAGAATAGTGATGTTGTTTTTGCGGGTTATAGAAAATTGTTTAAATCTAATAATAATGGCGGCTCATGGACAACTATTGCCAATACAAATGTAAAGGCTAACAGCTTGATTCACCAAATATGTCCAACCACCGACCCCAATATTATATATTTCTCAACCAATACCAAGCTATTCAAAACAAGCAACGGTGGGGTGTCTTGGAGTCAACTTGGTGGCTTACCAAATTTATGGATAACCGACATCGCCACACTAGAAACAGACCCCAATACTGTATGGGTTACATATTCAGGTACCTCGAGCGGCAATAAGGTTTATAAATCCACTAATGGAGGGTCCTCATGGTCAAATATGACCGGATCAGGACTTCCTAATGTACTGTAAATTGTATTATACTTGATGAAAATACTGACGAAGTATTCGTAGGTGTCGATTTAGGGGTTTATAAATTACCCTCATACACAAGCACATCCTGGTCATTATTTAATAACAACAGCTTGCCCTATGTCTACGTTAAAGAATTAGAGATACATAAGAGTAGTGCACAATTAGTTGCAGGGACCTATGGTAGAGGAATATGGTCAATCGAATTAAAGCATAAGCCAAACGTTATTTTTTCTGTAGACCAAACTACTGTATGTCAAAATCAGCCCATAACGTTTACAGATGAAAGTGAACATAATCCAACCTCGTGGTTATGGAATTTTGGAGATGGAAATACATCAACCGAACAAAATCCGACACATACATATGCAAGTGGAGGAGCATTTAATGTGACTCTTACCGCAACGAATTCATATGGCAGTTCATCAGAAACCTATAATAACTATATTAATGTGGTACCTCTGAGTGGTAGCCCTGTTAGTAATATAACTGCAACGGGTTCATACGATTGGTTTGGCACTACTTATTATTGTTCAGGCACTTATTATTATGTTTCTCCTTCATGTCAAGATTATACTCTAAACCTAACTGTAAATAATCCTCTTATATCAACAACAAATGTTACTGAATGTGATGAATATACTTGGGATATTTCTGGACAGCAATATACTTCAAGCGGGACTTACTATCAGTCTGTTTTAGCACCTCAAGGATGTTTTGCTGATAAAAAATTAATTCTTACTATCAACGCATCCACAGAGGCGAGTCAAACGCATAGTGCGACTTATAGTTATTCATGTAATGGCGAAAACTATTTTTGTAGCAGCACATACTACCATTATAGTACAAATGCCGCGGGTTGCCCACATACTGATATTTTATATTTAAACATTGAATAAAAAATACAGTATATTTTTTTCATAGCCTGAGTCTTTTTTAGATTCAGGCTATTTTTATTCATACTTTTGCTTCCTAAAATTTCTATTTGTTCATTTGAAAGTCCAACTACATAAAGGTTCAAAATATTTAGACCAAAATCAATGGGAAAAATTACGTCCTAAAGAGAATGTATTCATGTCTTTGGACTTCAAAAAGACTTTTGAAAAATTTCATCAGAAACAGATACAATCCATATACTACACCGTTGATGATGAATTAAATAGTGCTATGGGCTATGCTCAGCATTTCATTATTGGAGGAAATAAAATTCACTCTTATCAAAAAAAGAACGATTTAGGCCAAAGTATTATAAGTCTTATTTTGCGTCTGTTAAAACTTAGAGTAGTAGCGTTGGGCAACGGTCTTTTGACTAATATTTCTAATCTATATATCCCAAAAATAAGCGACAAGAGCTTATTTGTAAAAAACCTATTGAACGCCATTCAAGAGGATTTTGGAGTCGGTAAGTTTATCATCCCCGATCATTTTTTTAAAGCACTAAATATAGATAACCCTAATGAAGCATTTCCTGAATTGATAAAAATCGAAGTCGATGAGAATATGCAAATGAAGATCCCTCAAGAATGGCAAACATTTGAGGATTATAGACAAGCTCTAAAGAAAAAATACAGAAGTCGCTTAAAAAGTGTTCTTAAAAAAAGTGATGCCGTAAGTGTAAAAGCACTGGATAAAGAAGGTTTAGAAAAATATGCCCAAAAAATGCAAGAATTGTTTGCCAATGTGCATCAAAAATCGGCCTTTGCTATAGCTCCTTTCAATACGGATATATACCGAGATTTAATTATGCTCGACAACCCTCAATGCCTCGTTTTTGGCTACTTCCTAAACGATGAAATGATTGCCTTTTCCTCAGAGTTGAGGACCGAAAAAACCCTTTATTCTTACTTCATAGGACTGGACTACAGATACAACCGCTCTCATCGTGTTTACGAGAAAATTTTGAATCAAACCATAAAAGGAGCCATTGAACATAACAAACAACACCTTGTTTTTGGAAGAACAGCAGCAGAATTTAAGAGTAATGTGGGTGCAACACCAATTCAATCTCATATTTATATCTACCTTAAGAGTCCCTTATTAAGGCGTATTCTTAGGCCCATACTATCTCAGATTAAACCCAAAGTCTGGACGCAAAGGAAGCCTTTTAAGTAGGTATAAGACTGTTGTTCTATTTTAAAACCCCTCCTATATCTTGTTCTTTTAACATAAAGCGATAAATAACACCTAAGGTGAATTGATTTTGAATAGCTATCTGAGAGCCATTTAAGTCTTCGTATAAGGGAATATCTGCGGTTGCAAAATAGTTGAATGAGTTTTTAGAATAACTGATTTGAGGAACAAACATTATTTTATTGCTGCCTGTGGACGCCTCTTCAATATTATAGTCTATTAAATTTACTCCCTCAGCAACTCCTATCTCTCCTATGTGCTCATACTTTAACTGTCCTGTAATACCAAAGTTTTTTGGCAAACTTTTACCAGCAAACAGACTCACACTAACATAGTCGCCAAATTTTAAATCTTGTGAATTGAATGATTTTTTAATGTAAAGAGTGTTAGCAAAAACTCTAAATTTTCTCTTAGGATACGTCCTGTAAAAAAAGGAATAAAACATAGCGTCCGTAGAGCCGGTAGTTAGCTGTACAGTAGGAGGATTGAAGGCATATACATCTCCGAAAAGCGGACTTGACAAAATTAAGCTAGAATCTGTATGACTTCCCAAGGGAAACTTAACTCCTAACCCTAAAGTAATTTCTGTTCGGTGATTATCCCTTTTCCAATTAAAGATATTGTATCTAGGGAAAATAATTAAATCTGAAATCCCGTAGGAGGAGTACGACTCGTTTTTATTCACTAAAGATTTATCAATAAAGTAGCCCAAACCTAAAGACATAGTCAGCTTTTCAGTAATTCCATAGTCTGTTCTCAAAAATAAATAGTCAGAGCTGATTGTATCGTTGAGAATAGAAGTGGTATCTCGATTATTATTCGTCTTAAAAAGGTGAGATCTAACGTACTGATAACTCGCAGAAACTTCCATTTGGTTTTTAAGTAATACGCCAGAAGCAGCTCCTCCAGCTATTGGACTTCCAGACCCTCCAGAACAACAACCTTGAGAATATAATAAGTTATAATTGATACTGATCAAAGCAATGACTAGTAAGTTTTTCATGTGTTGATATGTTTATTTTTTCACCACAAATGGGTTGTTATAAATGCGATTATCTGAAATAATATGAGTAACATAAATACCTTCAGCTAAAGAGCTAATATCAATAGGGTTGGAAGGGTTGTGATGTTCCAACTTAAACACCTCAAGTCCCAAAAGGTTTCTTATGGTTATCGATAAGAGATTACTTTGATCATCGATTGAAACATATATCTTTTGGCGAGCTGGATTAGGAAATAGGTTTAGTTGTGAGCTAAGTTCTAGCGATTCTGAAACGGAAGTAGAATTACATTCTGCAATGGCTTCGTCAATAGCAGCTTTTACACCTGTTGAGGAACTGTTTTTGTTGAAAAACACTTTGTGAGATTTGCATCCTGTGACTACAATTTTAGGCATTCCATCAACACCATAATCACTCATCGTTATAGCTGTATTCACAAACTTTGTACAATTTCCCATTTGATAATTTTCCGACCAAGTTTGAATATCTGAACAATCATGGTCGGCATAATCATCAACCATTAAAAACTTCACTTTTTCTTGGTCGTATTGCTGTACAATTTGATAGGTTTCTAGGGGGTGCTGAATACAAGATACGCAAGGCATTACCCATGCAATAACCACTACATTCCCGTTATCTAAATCGTCATATAAGTTATAACTCTGACCATCGCAGTCTGTAACTTCAAAATTAGTGGATGTAGTTTGAGCAATAATACCCAAAGCAAACAAATAGCTTACTAGTAATAATTTGGCTTTTTTCATCTGTTGTCTAAGTGTTTAATTTCTATCGTATTTACAGCAATAATGTAGATTGTTGTATACTTCATCATCAGCTTTATGCTTTTCGGTATCGTAGCCTATAGAAGCGATCTTTTTTTGAATCTCATCTAAACTGGTTTGATCAGTTTTAAATTTAACTACCATCATCTGTGTTTCTGAATTCCATTTAGCGCTGAGCACACCATCAATAGATTTAGCTGCTTCTGTGATTTTTTTGTTACACATCCCGCAATTGCCCCATACTTTAAATTTCTCTTTGCTTTTTTCTCCAGCAGAAAAACCGACATTTGGGATAAATAAATATAATAAGAATACTAATGGAAGGGTGATTTTTAAAGTTTTCATATGCTTAATTTTAAGTTAATACTGCAATTTACAAAAATTTATACCAATGTGCTTTAATGCCCGATTATGATACATTATGCTTAATTATTTTTCAAAAAATCATTGTCTGTTAAGGATTCTAAAAAAGCAATTAAATCCTTTCTTTCTTTTTCGCTTAATTCAAAAGGTTTAATAAAATCGCTTTTATTTTGATGGGCTTTACCACCAGAAGAATAATGGGTAATTACATCATCTAAACTTGACATGCTCCCATCATGCATATAAGGATATGTTACAGCAATGTTTCTTAGTGTAGGCACTTTAAAAATAGCTCTATCCTCTTCCATTCCAAACAGACGCATTCGACCTGTATCGGCATAATGTTCATACAAACCGTTATTAGTTAAACCTCCATTGGTAAAGTTAAAACCGCTATGGCATTCTGAACAATACAATTTATTGTAAAATATATCCATCCCCCTTTTTTCAGTTGTACTCATGGCGGATTCATTCCCTTGAAAGAAATATTGGTCATAGGGAGAGTTTCCGCTAATCAAGGTGCGCTCATAATTAGCAATGGCATTGGTTATGACTTTAGGGCTAGGTGCTTCCCCATATGCCCTGTTTGATAGCTGAACATATGCTTGACTTTTTTTCATTCGTTCTGCGACTAAAATGATGCTGAAATCAAATTCATTAGTTTCATGAATAGGAATGTTAACTTGTGCCTCTAAACTTGGGTTTAGTCCATCTAGTAAAAACTTATCTTGATATGCCACATTGGTTAAAGTAGGTGTGTTTCTGCTAACTTCTTGATTTCTTATTCCAACTCCTTTCTTTTTTCTATCAGTAAATGCAAATTTTGGTATGTGACAACTGGCACAAGACAAGCTAGAATCTCTAGAAAGAATGTTGTCAAAAAACAATTTCTTACCTAATTCTATTCGGCTCTTTGTCATTTCATTATCCTTAGGGATATAGGGTTCGGGGAAGCCTTGCGGTATTAAAAGTTGATAGCTTTGTTCAAAAGAAAAAATCAACAGCGCACTAGCTAATAGAAAAAATAATAGTTTGGAAAACATTAGCGATTAACAATAAACTGATGTGTTTTTTGATAGCCATTAAAAGAGGTGAAAATGGCAAAATAAATTCCTGTTTGTAGTTCCGATTTCACAAAGTAATTACCTTCAAAACCTATATTGTCTTGTTGTACAACTCTTCTACCGTTGACATCTATAATAGATAGGGAGTAATTTGACTTGGGCAACTTAAAAAATAAAACAGGAGCATAGGGCATAGAATAATCAGTAGTAACAAAAGATATTTTGTTAAACTGCTCCTGAATATTCACTTGATTTGGCGGTCCAGCTGTAAATACATTCTCAGAAACGGTATTGTCTGCCGCATCTTTATTGGGCTGATAAGCGCCGTGATTAAAGCCTATGGTTGCAAAATCCATATCTGTAAACCACCTATCTACATTAACGTAGATAGGAATTTCTATCTTATTGTTTTGTGCATTAATAGCTTCTGAATAATCTATTGAATTAGCTGTCCTCAACAATATATCTCCAAAGGATTCAATCTGAAAGCCTTGGTTGGGACTTCCATTATTATCAGAGTCTACTGAACCGTGCAGCACTAAGAAGAAGTATCCCGATGGCCATCCCCAGTCCATCAAGGGTGTTTTTGGACCTAAGGGATGTTGAGCATCATAGTTACTCGTATTGCCATGATTAGCAAGTGAGTCTACTCCTAAGTCAAATTGTATTTTTTCAACACTATTAATGTCATAACTCCCATCGATAATGTAGTTAGACACATTACCTTCTCCTAAGACATAAACATCGGTAAGCGGAGTAACTTGACCGCCATCATGAGTGACTTTAATAGATGACAAATAATACCTCACACGAGTTAATTCTACCACCCTATCTTGAGAATCTTGATAGTTTTGATTAAATGCCAAAGCATCTCCTTTAAAAAGGTGACTGAGTTTTAATTGTATTGTGTTTTGAGAGTGTGTTGTGATTCCTAATGATACCAGAAATGACAAAAGAAATAGATTTTTCATTTGAGAAATAAGTTTTCGTGACTAAGTCGCAATTTACAAAAAAAATACTCAAAGGATTTAAAGGAAAAACAATAGATTTGTGATAATGATATCAGCGCCAAGCATACTCATAATAATTCCAGCTAGAGCAGGTTCAAAACGTATTAAAGGTAAAAACACCAAACCTTTTAACGGTATTCCTCTAGTAGAACACAGCATAAGATATGCTCAACATTGTATAGGTGCAGATACCTTAATATCAACGAACGATAAACAAATTGAGCTTATAGCTCAACAATATAATGTGCCTATACTTTGGCGAGATGAAAGTTTAGCTACAGACCATACGCCCACAAGAGAGGTCGTAAAAGATGTTATTGCCCAAACCGATAAGATATACGACTACATTGTGGTATTACAACCCACCAATCCTTTACGGCCTAAAAAGATGTTTAAAGAGGCCTTCGAATTACTACAAGAAAAGCAAAGCGACTGTCTGATAACAGTCAGTTTAAACCAGCATAAACTCGGTAAAATCGAACATTCAACCTTTAAGCCATTCACCTATGAATTTGGACAAAGATCGCAAGATTTAGAGCCCTTATACTATGAAAACGGATTGCTTTATTTATGTTCATACGACTTAGCCAAAAATGGCAAATTGATAAGCGAAAAACCAACGGCTATGCTTATTGATCACCCATATGCTAGCGTAGATATTGATACAGAGTTGGATTGGAAGTGGGCAGAATTAATCTCAAAAGAATACCATGATTGAAATAGCAGGAAGAAAAATTGGAGCAGAATACCCCCCAGTTGTCATTGCTGAAATTGGCATTAACCACGAGGGAAGTTTAGAAGTAGCTAAAGAAATGGTAAATGCGGCACATCGTGCAGGTGTAGAAATAGTCAAGCATCAAACCCACATTGTAGAAGATGAAATGAGTGGGGCTGCCAAAAAGGTAATCCCTGGCAATGCCGATGTTTCCATTTATGAAATTATGGAGCGCTGTTCGCTTAACGAAAGGGAAGAGCTGGAACTCAAAAAATACGTAGAATCCAAAGGGATGATATTTATAAGTACGCCATTTTCTAGAGCTGCTGCCGACAGACTACATCAATGGGATGTTCCAGCCTATAAAATTGGCTCTGGCGAATGTAATAACTACCCATTATTAGAGCATATTTCGTCTTTCGGTAAGCCTATTATTTTGAGTACTGGCATGAATACTATTGAAAGCATTACAAAGGCTGTATCCATTTTCAAAAAACATAATGTTCAATACGCTTTATTGCACACTACAAACTTGTACCCTACTCCTAATCGATTGGTCCGATTAGGAGCTATGCAAGAGATGGCCAATCATTTTTCGGGCACCACTTTTGGCTTATCTGACCATACCATAAGCAATCATGCTTGTTTGGGAGCCGTTGCTTTAGGAGCGTCTATCTTAGAAAGACACTTTACGGACCACATGAACAGAACAGGTCCAGATATTGTGTGTTCTATGGACGAAGAAAACTGTAAAGCACTTATTGAAGGTAGTCGCATTATTTGGGAACAAAGTGGAGGAACAAAAGGTCCTGCCGAAGAAGAGCAAGTGACTATTGACTTTGCCTTTGCTACGGTATGTTCTATCAAAAATATCACAAAAGGAGAGGCTCTTAGCATGGATAATATCTGGGTTAAACGTCCTGGAACAGGTCCAATACTAGCCGAACATTTCAACTCTATTTTGGGTAAAAAAGCCAAAAGAGATATACAAAACGATGAACAATTAAACTGGCAAGATTTTGAGTAAGACTATCGTATTTCTTTCTGGTACTCGTGCCGATTTTGGCAAGTTAAAATCCTTAATAAAAATCAGTTCAGAATCGGATGATTTTAAGGTTCATATTTTTGCTACAGGTATGCACCTACAAGAAGAGTATGGCTATACCGTCAACGAAATAGAAAAATCTGGTTTTAAAAACATTTATAAATTTCCTAATCACACCAAAGAATCCACTATGGATTTGACTCTTGCCAAAACCATAGAAGGGTTATCGAGTTTTGTAAAAGAAGTACAAGCAGATATGTTGCTTGTTCATGGTGACAGAGTGGAAGCCTTAGCAGGGGCAATTGTCGGCTCTTTGAATAATATTTTGGTAGGGCATATAGAAGGTGGTGAAGTATCGGGAACTATTGATGAACTTATTAGGCATTCGATAAGCAAACTGAGTCACATCCATTTTGTAGCTAATGAAGAAGCTAAACAACGCTTACTACAGATGGGTGAGTTAGAAAGTCAAATCTTTGTGATTGGCTCACC
>Ga0233432_10003360_pt1 | contig 14519 bp, 10 predicted proteins | sample SI_122_August201_6_FD_179870 | JGI IMG/M metagenome (GOLD analysis project Ga0233432, IMG submission 179870) | Seawater microbial communities from Saanich Inlet, British Columbia, Canada - SI_122_August2016_10_MG | ecosystem: Environmental > Aquatic > Marine > Inlet | place: Canada: British...
GCGGACGGCGAAATATTCATAAGACTTGCACTTCCCTATACCCATTCAGAGCCCTCAAGATCGGTAGATACATGAGAAACCTCGTTACCCTTCGATGTTTGACCTGCGCTTTCGCTCTAATGGTCACCGGTGTGGGATCCGTCCACGGCAGCACCCCACCCGCTGCGCCTTTAAGTGATGGCGAAATCGGCTTCGCTTTCCAAGCCCGGCGAGCCGCCCTGATTGAACAATACCTCACCCGCACCGATCCCACCAACATGGAACGGGGCGGACTGCACGATGTAGCCCTCAACTTCGCGCAAGGCACCCATCTAGAATGGGCCCGCTCGCGGCTACGCGCTCTCACCGCGAAACCGACCGGCGCGATGTTCTGGATGTTTCCGATGGTGCTCACCATGCACGCTGGTGAACCCCATCTAAACGACGACGATTGGGCGGTGATCCGCGAAGCATGGCGCACCTACTTCCCTTACCGCGGCGATACCGAGAACCATTGGCTCATGTATTACGCCAGCATCTATCTGGCAGCCGAAATCTGGCCTGACCTTCCCGGATCCGAGTGGTATAACGGCAAGTCCTCCGCCGAAAACCGCGCCGAAGCCAAAGAATACCTCCTGGAGTCGATCCGCATCACCACCGCCTACGGTCGGGGAGAGTATGACTCTCCTAATTACATCGATCCGTATGTGTCGGCTCTGACCTTGCTTGTCGGTTGGTGTCGCGACCCTGAATTGCAGCACAAAGCCCAGATGATGCTGGAGTTCGAACTGCTCGACTTCGCCGTCGAAAACATTGGTGGCATTTACGGCGGCGCTCACAGCCGCATCTACCCGAAACACGCCATCCAACCTTCACTGGCGGCTTCGACCGCGCTGGCCTGGCTGTTGTGGGGGCAGGGTGAGATGCAACTCAACGGTTCCGCGCTCATCGTCGCGCTCAGCGGCTACACGCCTCCGCCCCTACTCCAGCACATCGCCACCGATCGCAGCAAACCTTACGTGCACCGCGAACTGCGTCGCACCCGCTGGCGCATGCGCCACGCCGGACCCGATGCGGTGGAAATCGCCGGGCTCAAAACCAAGGCGGTCTACAAATACAGCTACGTCACCGCGGACTACCTGCTTGGTTCCAGCCAGGGCGGCCTGCTCCAACCGATTCAACAACAGACTTGGAGTCACGTTTGGCACGAGGATAAGCCCCTCGGTCTCTCCAATACGTTCTTCGCCCTGCATCCGTATTTTTCCGCCCTAGAGGGCACGATGTATTTCGGCGCCGACTGGGACACGGTCGTCGATCTCATTGCTCGGTCCAAGGTCGATTATAACTCGCCGGACAAACTCATGAGCGGTTCGCCCCACGAACAGGTGTTCCAGCACGAATCCACCCTCATCGGACTCTACGACATCCCCGCCGGCACGGACTTCCCTCATATCAATACCTTCTTCTCCCGCGATCTCACCCATCGCACGGAAGACGATTCCGGGTGGATCTTCGCCCAAGGCGGTGAGTCCTATATCGCTTACCGTCCCTTCGTGGCCGGTGAATGGCGCCCCACCGATTGGACGGGACTGCTCGCCGGAGGCGCGGGCGCCTGGATCAGTAGCGGACACACGGAATGGGGCACCGGCCACCAGGTCTATGTCAGCGAATCCCCCCAAAACGGCTACATCGTGCAAATCGCCACCGCCGATGACTTCGACTCGTTCGAAGCCTTCGTAAACGCGGTGAAAGCGCTCCCGTTCGAGTTCTCGCTCTCGCCTGTCGCCACCGCATCCTTCACCACGCTCGATGGCACCAAACTCCGCGCCACTTATGGCGAAACTCCGACCGTCAATGGCCGAAGGGTCGATTACGATGCGTGGCCGCTCTTCGACGGCCCCTTCGCCCAAGCCACACCCGGCCGCAACGAGGTGACCCTGCGCCATGGCGACACCCAACGCCGACTGAACTTCCGCGACGGCTCCATCAATACCACCATCAACTCCGACGACGAATGATGCTCACCACGATCCGAACCCTTCTCGCTCTGGGACTCACCGGCAGCATCGCCTTCGCTCAGCCGGAATCGGTGCTGTTCACCGCTGCCGCCTTCACCAAGGCGCAGAAGAACTCATCGATACCCACCGATGCCGGAATTTTCATCCATCTACCCGACAAGGGTTGGACACCCTACGGCCCCAAGATCCAACAAGTGGCCAGTGCTTCGGTCGACCCCTCGGATTCGAGCCGCATCTTTCTCGCCTGTGGTAACGGTATCGTGCGCAGCACCGACGGCGGCCAATCGTGGCGCATGGTCACCGACTGGCGCGTGAGTGACGTCACCGCGATCGTCATCGACCCCACCGATGGCAAAAACGTCTACGCTGCCTCCGGCTGGGGCCTTGTCCGATCGCTGGACGGCGGTGATTCTTGGGAAAGCATCAACACCGGCATCGACGAACGGTTCTCGAAAACCATCACGTTAGACCCCCGCAACCCAAGCCGCCTCCTGGTCGGAACCGGCGGAGGACTATTCGAATCCACCAACCGCGGCAACAAATGGCGACGGATCAAAGCCGTGCCTGCCGGTCACGTATTGCGACTCCGCCACGGCAACGCCAAATCCGGCGTGTGGTTGGCCGTGACCGAAGGCCACGGCGCCTGGCTTTCGACCAACTCCGGCAAAACGTGGCAACCCACCGCCCCATCCGCTGGCGATGCCAATCTCTACGCCTGCGCCGTCGACCCTCAGAACGCCCAGAACCTGGCCGTCGGCGGTTGGGCCGTCGGTGTGCTTACGTCTACCGACGGTGGCAAAACCTGGCAGCAGCGCAGTGAAGGACTCCCCAGCCCCAACGTGCTTACCCTGGCCTACGACCCCAACAACCCCGGCAAACTCTGGGCCGCAAGTTTCGAAGAAGGCACCGTGTGGAGCCAAGATGCCGGAGCAACCTGGCAAGACGGCGGCCTCGACGGCGCCCTCACCAACGACCTCGGCTTCCTAACTCTGGCCGACAATACCCGCTGAATTTGGCGGATCACCTCAGCCTCTCCTTAATCCGCTGATCAGCCTGGTTTTTAGCCACAAAGAGGCGCAAAAAGCTCCGTCTTGTTTCCCAACGCCGACCGCGCGCCTATAGGCGCGATTAACGGTTGATTCGCCTTAAGTCATTTTGGGCCTTTTTGCGGCCAAATAATTCAGGGCTCATTCCGCTGTTCAGCGGAAATCGACTTACTCGATCCGACCTTCGTCAAAATCGATCAGGTCGGGCACACTGATGATCTCATCCGTGCGATCGGCGCAGCCCATATTGCCCAACGCCTCGGCGAGAAACTCGCGCCCGGCCTTGGTCATCCCCTTTTGGACCAAATCGCGGTTCCACTTCGTTGCCCGCACATCATCGGGAAAAAGCGCCAACAACTTTGCGTCGAGCTCCGCGTCATCCACCGACGCGTGCACCGCCTCCTGAATCTGCTTCGGCTCGACGCCAAGGTGCATGGAAATAAACCGATCTAGTCCGCGCCCATAGTTCTTCCGGTAGCTCTTCGGCATCTCGCCGTGCTTCTGCACATAGCGGCACTTCGCGATCATGCGCGGAAGATACAACAGCCCCGTCGCCGCATGCGGGACATAAGGCGACGGCAAACAAGTAAGCACTTCCCCGGTCGACCCCGTAATCGGTTTGGATTTGGCCATGGGCTAATTTCGCTTAGGCCAACGCCGGGGCGTTGGCTTCGTCGAAGCGGTAGAGAGCTTTCGGGGTTTCCGGAGTCGGCGGGTTAGGCACGGCTTTCCAGAATTTTTTAATCGTGTTGTCCCAGTCCTTGAGCAACGCCTGCGCGTGCGGCGATCCCGTAAGGCTGGCGTGCACGCTGACGAGTTGGGCGAGGCTCGCGATTTCCTCTTCATCACTGAGGCGCTCGACACTGATCATGTCCGGGTTGATGCGAGAATCGAACTTGTCTTCGTCGTCGTAGATGAAGGCTAAGCCTCCGCTCATGCCGGCACCAAAGTTGATGCCTGTGGGTCCGAGAACTACGATCATGCCACCGGTCATGTATTCGCAGCCGTGATCACCCACGCCTTCGATGACCGCGGTCGCTCCTGAGTTGCGCACGCCGAAGCGTTCGCCCGCACGACCCGCGGCAAATACGTGTCCGCCCGTCGCACCGAACACACAGGTGTTGCCTACGATGGACTGTTGATTCCACCCGAAACTCTCGGTCGGTTTAGGTCGGATGATGATCTCTCCTCCGTTGATGCCCTTCGCCACGTAATCATTGGCTTCACCATTCAGCGTGAGGCGGATGCCTTTGACCAGAAATGCGCCAAACGACTGTCCAGCGGAACCGGTAAAGGTCAGATCGATCGTGCCGGGTTCGAGACCCGCATTACCTTTTTGGTAAGCAATCTGTCCGGCGAGGTGCGTGCCAATGTCGCGGTTGACGTTGGTGATCTTGTAGCGCGCCACGAGGCGTGCCGACTTGCCCAGAATAACATCACGGGCTTCCTGCAAGATCGCTTCGTCGAGCGATCCTTCACCACCAAAGCGTTCGTTGCGCTCACGGGTGTGGCAACGATCCATCTCACCCGTCGGATCCGGATTGTGCAACAAGCCTGAAAGATTGATGAGCTTGGTCTTCTCGTTGGCGGGATCGTCGATTTGTTCGAGCAGATCTACGCGACCAATGATATCCTCGAGCGAACGCGCCCCGAGCTTCGAGAGGTATTGGCGCACGTCTTCGGAGACGGCGTTGAAGAAGTTGATCACATTCTCCGGCTTGCCGCGGAACTTCGCGCGCAAATCTTCGCGTTGGGTGGCGACGCCGACCGGACACGTGTTCAAGTGACAGACGCGGAACATCGCGCAACCGGCCGCGATGAGTGCAGCGGTGCCGAAGTTAAATTCCTCGGCGCCGAGTAATGCGGCGATCACGATGTCGCGACCGGTTTTCATGCCGCCATCGGTGCGCAGCACGACGCGTCCGCGCAGATCGTTTTGCATCAGAACTTGGTGCGCTTCCGCGACGCCAATTTCCCAGGCAGAGCCGGCATTTTTGATCGATGCGAGCGGCGACGCACCGGTGCCACCATCGTGGCCGGATACGAGCACCACATCGGCGTAGGCCTTAGCCACACCAGCGGCGACCGTGCCGACCCCGGATGACGAAACGAGCTTCACGCAAACCTTGGCGCGCGGGTTGACTTCCTTGAGGTCAAAAATGAGCTGAGCCAAATCCTCGATCGAGTAGATATCGTGATGCGGCGGCGGCGAGATGAGGGTCACACCCGGCACCGAGAAACGCAATTGCGCGATCATTGGCGAAACCTTGTGGCCGGGCAATTGCCCGCCCTCACCCGGCTTCGCGCCTTGGGCCATTTTGATTTCAATCTCCTTCGCGTTAGCCAGATATTCAGCAGTGACACCGAAGCGACCGGAAGCGACTTGCTTGATGGCGGAGTTGGCGTTGTCGCCATTTTCGCGCACCGAGTAACGCTCGGGATTTTCGCCGCCTTCACCGGAATTGGATTTGCCGCCAATGCGGTTCATGGCAATCGCGAGAGCTTCGTGCGCTTCAGGCGAGAGCGCGCCCATCGACATGCCGGCCGTAGTGAAACGCTTGCGGATGTCTTCGATGCCTTCGACCTCTTCGAGATCGACTCCGTTTTCGGGGAAACGGATTTTCAACAGATCCTTGAGCGCGACCGGTTGGTGCTCGTCGGCTTGGGCTTTCCACGGCTGGAAGGCTTCCGTCGTGCCGGCGCGGTTGAATTTGTTCATCGAAGCGATGAGCTTCGGGCTCCAGGCGTGGTATTCGCCTTCGCCGCGCTTGTTGACGCGGTAGTAACCTTCCGGCTTCAGGCCGGGTGCGACGGCTTGGCCGGCATTGTCGGGATCGGCCGTATCGAGTTCAGGAAAGGCAAGTGCATGACGCACCATGGTGGCTTCACCAATCTGTTGGTAACCCACTCCGCCAATCGGACTCGGCACACCAAAGAAACAGTCCTCGATCACTTGGTGCGATACACCGAGCGCTTCGAAGATCTGCGCACCACGATAACTGTAGAGCGTGGAGATACCCATCTTCGCCATGATCTTGCGCAGACCTGCACCGATAGCGGTTTCGTAATTGCGCCGCGCTTGGGTCGGGGTGACATCTTCGCCCGCTTTGCCATCGAGCGCGAGTTGGCTGATGACCTCGAAGGCGAGATAAGGATTCACCGCGTTGACTCCCATGCCGAGCAAGCAGGCAATTTGGTGAACTTCGCGGGCCTCACCGGTTTCGGCGACCAGATCACAACGCACGCGCACCCCAGCCTGGATCAGCGCCTGATGCACCGCACCCACAGCGAGCAACATCGGGATAGCCACTTGACTGGCACTGACTCCGCGATCGGAAAGAATGATGACCTTGTCCCGGTTTTCGGCGACACCTTTAACCACGGTCTCGGCGAGCGCCTTGACCGCCGTCTCGAGTCCAGCGGCCCCAGCGGTCGCATTAAACAAAACTGAATGGCGGGCGACCCGATCTTTCAGGAAATCGATCCCGTCGAACGCGGCGACTTCGTGGTCGAAAAGGATGGGCGACTTGAGCTCCACCAATCCGGCGGTCTTCGGTAACTCCTCCAAAAGTCCGAGGCGGCCGCCGACGAACATGGAAAGCGACATCACCGTCTTTTCGCGGATCGAATCGATCGGCGGATTGGTGACCTGGGCGAAGAGTTGTTTAAAATAATTATAGAGTAGACGCGGGCGACGAGAGAGCACGGCAAGCGGAGTGTCCTCACCCATCGAACCAGTCGGTTCTGCGCCAGCGGCAAGGGGTTGGAGCACCATCTCGACTTCGTCGGTTTCGTAGCCGAAAGCGATTTGTTGCGGCGTGCTATCTGCGGGCGCCTCATCTGCATCGGCGGCGGGCTCACCGGCGACGTCGTGCAGGTTCACGAGATGTTCCGCACACCACGTTTTGAAGAGCGGGTTCTGCGTGAAACTATCTTTGATTTCGTCGTCGTGCAGGAAACGATTCTGTTCGAGATCGATCGCGAGCATGCGCCCGGGACCGAGTCGTCCGGACTCTACCACCTTGCCGGGGAAATCAAAAACGAGGCCGGCTTCGGAAGCCAAGATGACATAGCCATCATCGTAGACCTTGTAGCGCGCGGGACGCAGGCCATTGCGATCGAGCGACGCACCGATGACCTTGCCATCGGTGAAGGCAATGGCGGCGGGCCCATCCCAGGGCTCCATCATCGTCGCGTGGTAACGAAAAAACGCCTTCGCTTCATCGCTGAGCGTATCGTCGGTTTCCCAGGCTGGGGGCATCATCATCATCGCGCCGTGCAGCGGATTGCGTCCGCCGAGCGTGAGGAGTTGAAGGGCATTATCGAAGGTGGCGGAGTCACTGCCGTCCGGCTGAACAAGCGGCTTCAGGTCATCGTAGCGGTCGCCCCAAACACCATGCGCGGGCGAATTCTCGCGCGCCCGCATGAGGTTGCGATTACCGCGGATCGTATTGATTTCACCGTTGTGCGCCACCATGCGAAAGGGGTGGGCGAGGTGCCACATCGGGAACGTATTCGTCGAGTAGCGTTGGTGAAAAATTGCGTAGGCCGAGGTAAACTTGGGCGACTTCAGATCAGTGAAATACTTTCGAATCTGATGGGGCGTGAGCATGCCTTTGTAGACGATCGTGCGCGAGGAAAACGAACAGATGTAGAACCCTTCGATGCCTTCTTCGGTGATCTTCCGCTCGATACTCTTCTGGGCCAGGAAGATCTTACGCTCAAATTCGTCATCATTGATGGGCTCATCATCGGAGGAGTCGGGACGAGCGATGAGGGCCTGAGCGATGACGGGCTGGGTATCAATCGCCTTACGGCCGAGACAGGAATCATCGGTCGGCACTTCGCGCCAGCAAAGCCACGCAAGCCCTTCCGCCTCAACCGCGTCGCGGACGATTTTTTTGCAATGAGCTTGGGCGTATTCTTCTTCAGGGAGGAAGATCATGCCGACGCCGAGGTCAGCGTCGTTGAAGAGGGTTTTGCCCCGCTCCTCGAGACGCTCACGCAGCAACTCGACAGGAATCTGCGTGAGTATACCGGCCCCATCACCCGTGATGGCATCGGCGTCGATCGCGCCCCGGTGAGCCAGAGCCTTCAGTGCCGCCACTGCCCGATTGATCACATCATAACTGCGTTCACCCGTCATGCGGGCAATAAATCCGACGCCGCAAGCGTCGTGTTCTTGATCAGGATGGTAGAGGGGGGAAGGAATTGGACGGACCATAGTGGTGAGATAGTGAGACAGAGAGGGAGGGCAGGTCCCGCGCCCCGGAAATTGGGGAGTGGAGGCGGGTTGGAGAAAGGCCGAACGCGAAGAGCGAGAGCCGGCCTGAAGGATGCGGTGGGAGCCGCGGATGCGCTTAAAAGAAGCGAATCGTGTCGGAAGCCATCTTAGCGTGCTCCTCATCGGAGCAGCCTGCGTCCGTCGCTACATCCGTCGTAGCTTCGTTTGGCTTGATCAACTCGTTGGAGAGCATGTAGTTCTCCACTTCTTCACCGGATACATCGGCCAACATGACTCCGTCGATTTCGACGCAAGGAGACAGGGGTTGTCCGGATTTCTGCACCATTTCGGCGTAATTATCGCGGTTATTGATGATGTCGATGTCCTCATATTCGAGGCCATGTTTGGACATGATAGCGCGAACGCCGTTGGACCAACCACACTGTGGTTTCAGATATGCTTTGATAGTCATGGCTTTACAGAATTTATCGACAAAAGGGCACCATATTACGCGACCGGAATATGCTGATTCAAGCTGAACTTTCATCTCGCGCGGTTGGAATCGCAAACCGCCGCCGCCGATAGATCGAGGGCGGCGCGCCATAAAAGGTCCGAAATTGCCGTGAAAAGTAGAACGAATCACGGAAGCCCAGCACGTGGCTGATCTCGCCTACTGAGAGGTGGGTTTCCCGGAGAAGGTGCTGCGCGCGCGCCATGCGATTGCGTAGGATGTAAGACTGAGGGCGCTCACCCATCACGTCCCGAAACAGGCGCGAAAAATAATCGACCGCAATCCCTTGCGCTTGCGCGAGTTCCTGGATTCGCCATTGACGGCCCGGTTCTTCCACGATCCGAGCCGCCAGCACTTCCATGGCCGCATCGTGTCGCGAACGAGGATGCCCTCCCGGAGTATTTAAACGCGTTGCCAATTCTTGCTCATCGTGGGCCAACACCGCCAATAGCCCTCCCAACACGTTCGCGGCGAGTTTGGGCTCCCCAGGACCGAGACGCACGACTTCACTCATCGCCGCTTGCGCAAACTCAAGAGACCGCACCTCCGCCACTTCGAACGGCGGTTCGATATCGGCGGATCCTTCCATCGTGAAATGGGCAAAACTCACCCCCAGACGGTCGTTGGGATTCTGCCAAGCCTCGTAGCGCCGCCCCGGACGCATCCACACACAGGTTCCGGGGTGTAAATCGATCTCCCGGTCCGACAGGCGCATTTTCCCGCGCCCCGACCACACCAACCACAGGTCAAAATCAACCAACCCGGCCGACCAACCCGCCTCCAACCGCCAGCCCGGTTCACAGCGAACCCGCCCCATGATATCGGATAAGACTACGCTATTAACCCGTTTTTTGCTCATCAATATCGGATTAGTGCATGTTTTTACCCGACACGTCCATTCACATTGCTGAAAATCAGGCTATGGTTGCCGTCCTCCCCTTTTGGGTGCGTGGCCGTTGATCAAATCGACCCGCCGACGTCACGCTCACCCCGCTCTTCTCCTTCACACCCTCGACACCATTCCCATGAGCAGCACACCCGTAGAAACCAAAGTTGGCGGTCTTCGCTTCGATCTCGGCGCCGAACTTCACGATCCCGACCTCTACCAGCCCACCTCGGAAGCCTCGCAGGTCGAAACGCTCGCCGACATTGGCCCGGACCAAGTCGCGTTCTATCGCGAACAGGGCTACCTCTCCATCCGCCAAGCCTTCTCCCCGGCGGAGGTGAAGGCCGCGATCGACGGCATCGTGTCCCTCTTGATGGGTGAGCATCCTGGTTTCGAAGACCTCGTCTTCGAAGCGGTCGCGCAAGATCGACTGGAAGAACTGGGACCAGAAGAGCGCATGGACTGCGTGCGTAAGTTGGGCGTCTTCGAAAGCCACGAGCCGCGCCTCCGCGCGATTTCACAACACCCCGAGATGCTGCGAGTCGTCAAAATGCTCCTCCACGATCGCACTCCCGAAATGTTTCAGGATATGGCCTTGCTCAAGCCCCCGCTGATCGGCCGCGAAAAACCGTGGCACCAAGACCACGCCTACTTCGACTACCCGCTCGATACACCCGTTATCGGCACGTGGATCGCCCTGGATGATGCCAACATCGACAACGGCTGCATGCAGATCCTGCCCGGCCGCCACCACGAACCGATTATTCATTTTCAACGGCGCGACTGGCAGCTCTGCGACACCACTGTGATGGGCACAAAGTCCGTCGCCGCTCCATTGCCCAGCGGCGGCATGTTGATCTTCGATGGCAAGCTTCCCCACGGCACGCCTCACAACAATTCCCCCAAACGTCGCCGCGCCCTACAGTTCCATTACGCCCCGGACGACATCCATAAGTCCCCGCCGGAAGTGCGTCTGGCCGCCTTCGGTAGCGAAGGCAAAAACGTGAGCTGCTAACGCTCCCCTTTCTCAACGAAACCCCGCAACCCTGAGTCTCGGGGTTTTTTGGGCCTGCTCGTATTTCTGCGCCTCAATTTAGGGTCCGCGCTTGCGCGGTGGAGCTCAACGGATCACCGTCGAGGTTTTCTAACTTAAAACCCACCCACTACCCAACCCTCTCTTCATCCATGGCCAGATCCACCGTCGCAAAAACCACCGCACCCGCACCCACCAACGAGCTCGCCGCCCGCAAGAATGTCGACCTCGCCATCAGCGCCATCACCAAACAATTCGGCGAGGGTTCAATCATGCGCTTGGGCGACAACACCAAGATGAAAGTCGAGACCATCTCGACCGGCTCGCTCGCCATCGATCTCGCACTCGGCGTCGGGGGATTGCCCCGCGGCCGCATCGTGGAAATTTACGGTCCAGAGTCCTCGGGTAAGACCACTTTCTGTTTGAGTGTCATCGCCGAAGCGCAACGCAACGGCGGCCTCGCCGCTTTCGTCGACGTTGAACATGCCCTCGATCCGAAATACGCCCGAACCGTCGGCGTTAACCTCGACGACCTGCTCGTTTCTCAGCCCGACTCCGGTGAAGACGCACTCAACATCACCGAGACCCTCATCCGCTCCAACGCCATCGACGTCATCATCATCGACTCGGTCGCAGCCCTCGTTTCCAAACACGAACTCGACGGCCAGATGGGCGACGCCACCGTCGGCTCCCAGGCCCGCCTCATGTCACAAGCCATGCGTCGTCTCACCGCCGTGGTGAGTAAAACCAAGTGTATCTGTATCTTCACCAATCAGATTCGTGAAAAGATCGGCGTCATGTTCGGCAGCCCTGAAACCACCCCCGGTGGTCGCGCCCTCAAGTTCTTCTGTTCCGTGCGCATCGACATCCGCCGCCGCGAGCAAATCAAGCAGCCCGATGGCACTGTCATCGGTAACCGCACCAAGCTGAAGATCGTTAAAAACAAAGTCGCCCCACCCTTCACCGAGTGCGAATTCGACATCATGTATAACGAGGGCATCTCCGCCAGTGGCTCCGTCATCGATCTCGGCCTCGAGCATAAGGTCCTCGAAAAACGCGGCGCCTGGATTTCCTACAAAGGCGACCTCATTGGCCAAGGCCGCGACGCCGCTAAAGCAGCTATCCGCGATGACCCGAAACTCGGCACGGAAATCATGGACAAGGTATATGCCGCGGTAAGCGGCACCGCCGAGAAAGCCGAAGCGACCAAAAATGATGCCGCTAAAACCAAAGCCAAGGCCTAGAGGCTTCTTGTATTCAAAGTCACCCTACTGGGTGACCCTCTGCTTGGGCGGTTGTCTCGCACTCAACGTCGCCTCTTCCCAAGCAGCGGAGAAAGTGATCATGGCCCCGCCCGTCTTCGTCGGTATCGACGAAAGCGGTCCCACACGGAAAACCACCAAGCAGCTCGTCAAAGCCGCCGAGGAGGGCAACCCCCTCGCCTGCTTCCAATACGCCCAACTGCTCGAAGTCGGCGATCAAGTTGAGCAGGATAAGGCCAAGGCCTTCATCTACTACCAAAAGGCGGCCCTCAACGACCACCCCGAAGCTGTTTTCCGAATCGGTAAGTCCTATCACGAAGGCCTGCTCGGCCAGACCGTGAATCACAAACTCGCCTTCGAGTATTACCAACGCGCCGCCTATCTCGGATCCCCCGAAGCCACCTATAATGTAGGCGCCATGCTGGTAAGCGGCCGCGGGATGCGCCGCGACTATGTCGAAGGCCTCGCCTGGCTCTTATTGGCCGCCGAACGCGGCACGGATCCCGGATCCATCGACCAGGTGAAGCAACGTCTCAAACGCTACCCCGACCGGATCGACCGCGCCGAGAAGCGACTCCGTGGAATCAAAACCGAAATCGCCCGCGGCACCAACGCACTCGAAGACGAACCCGACTTGGCTCCGACCATCGCCGCTCCCGCTTCCCCCACGATCAAACCCCGCGTAACGACCCCGGCGATGCCGAGCTTCAAACCAACGGCCCCCAAGCCCAGCTTCGGTATCCCCAAAATTTCGATCCCCAAGCCCACGCCTCCACCGATCGAATCGGTCGAGGAAACCACTCCCTCCCCACAGGCTCCTCCCGGTTCCTGACCCGCCCACCCGCTCATGGACTTAAATCTGACCGGTCAGAACATTGTGGTCTTTGGCGCGGCGCAGGGAATCGGCCGAGCGATTGCGGATCAGTTCGAAACCGAAGGATGTAGCGTTGCCGGATTCGATCAGTCCCCGGACGCACCGCCACTTCCGACCACCGGCGATATCTCCGTAGGCGACGTGACTTCGTTCGAACAGGTAAACGCCTTCGCCGCCGCCCGCCCCGAAACCGATCATGTCGTATTTTCGGTGGGAGTTGGATCGGGAAAATTTGGTTTTCCGTTTTGGAACCTCGATCCGCGCGATTGGAAACACGCCCTTGAAGTAAATTTGATGGGAGCGGTCAATGTGGCTCACGCCTTCGCGCCCCACCTCACCAAAAGGGGTCGGGGGTCACTGCTCTTTCTGGTTTCAGTCGCAGGCCAAATGGGCTCGCCAACCGACCCCCCCTACAGCGCGGCCAAGGCGGGATTGATCAACTTCATGCAGGTCGTTGCGAAAGACTGCGCGCCGTTTCACGTGCGGGCCAACGCGCTTTCCCCCGGCATGGTGCAGACCGAGCTCAACGAATCGGTGTGGGCCGCTGGCCAAGCCAATCTGCCGGCCGAGCAACAGCAGGATTACGTCACTTGGGCCGAAGCAAAAATCAAAAAAACTTCTCCGCTTGGTCGCTGGCAGACGCCCGCTGAATTTGCCACCATGGCCACCTACCTCGCATCCGAACACGCCCGCAACATCACCGGTCAGACCATCAACATCGACGGCGGCCAGGTGATGCACGCGTAAAAGACGTCTCCCCAACTCCCCCCCATGATCTCCGTATCTAAGACCTGCTCTTTCCTCCTCGTTTTCATCACGGCTCAAGCCGCCGCCATTGCCGCGGATCAACCGAACATCATTCTGATGATGGGAGATGACCACGGTTGGGATGAGGTCGCCTACAACGGCCATCCTCACCTGCACACGCCCGTCCTCGACGAAATGGCCGCGACCGGATTGCGCCTCGATCGATTCTATTCGGGACACCCCTCCTGCTCACCTACCCGGGGCAGTTTTTTGACCGGACGCCACCCCAACCGTTACGGCACTTTTTCTCCCAATTGGTCGATGCGCCCGGAAGAAATTTCGATCGGACATATCATGAAGAAAGCCGGTTATCGCACCGGTCATTTCGGGAAATGGCATGTCGGCCCGGTAAACAAAAGTTCCCCCACCAGCCCCGGCGCCATGGGGTTCGATGAATGGTTGTCGCACGACAATTTTTTCGAACTCGATCCCGTGCTCGTGCGCAACGGTGGCGCGCCGCAAAAATTTCCCGGCGAAGGTTCGGAAGTGATTATCGATGAAACGATCAACTTCATCGGTCGGGCCCAAAAATCAGACCAGCCCTTCATGGCTGTCGTCTGGTTTGGTTCACCCCACGAACCCTACATGGGGCTACCTGAAGATCTCGCGCTCTACGATGACTTGCCCACCGAATATACCGAGAAATCCGTCAAACTCACCAGCATCGAAACCGGCGAAGCCACTACCCGGCCGCTGCGCGATGTTCTTCGCGAGCGCTACGCCGAAATCACCGCTATGGACCGCGCAATCGGCAAACTCCGCGATCATCTGAAAACGGCCGGCCTCCGCGAAAATACCATCGTGCTCTACTGTGGAGACAATGGCGTTCCGATCAGTGGCGATGGAGCCACCAACCCTTTCCGCGAATTAAAAGGCAGC
>Ga0233432_10003361_pt1 | contig 14518 bp, 11 predicted proteins | sample SI_122_August201_6_FD_179870 | JGI IMG/M metagenome (GOLD analysis project Ga0233432, IMG submission 179870) | Seawater microbial communities from Saanich Inlet, British Columbia, Canada - SI_122_August2016_10_MG | ecosystem: Environmental > Aquatic > Marine > Inlet | place: Canada: British...
TACAAAAAAACAAATTCTTACTCTTAAATCTTTTCAACATAAAAACCTTCGACGCAACAGTTTTCGCAGTGTATCAACAGTTCTCTTACTATCCTGTGGCATTTTCTTAAGCACATCACTAAGTGGTTTCAAAATTGATAGCACAAAAGATAATAGCCTTAATGGTGGAACGGGTGGTTTTGATTACCTCCTTCGCTGCAATACACCCATTTATCAAATACCTAATTCTAATGAAGGAATCAAACACTTCGGTTTTGATAAAAATGAGCTAAATGGTTACCAATTCATTCCCTTCAAAAAAAGTTCTGGGGACGATGCTAGCTGTTTAAATCTTATGCGAGCAAGGCAACCTTCCCTATATGGGTTTGATCCTAAGTCATTCTCATTAAATGATAATTTTAGTTTTTCTAATACCCCCCCTGAGTTTAAATCTAACCCATGGGGTGTACTTAATCACGAGTTAGGAGAAAATCTAATTCCAGCAGTCGTCGATGAGGCTACTCTAATGTGGAATATAAAAGCTTCTATTGGCGATACACTTGAGTATATAAGTGATGACGGCCAAAAAATAAAAATCGTATTTGTGGGCTCTTTAAAACCAAGTATATTTCAGGGACAGATACTTATTTCACTTAAAAATTTTAATAAATATTTTTCACAACAAAGTGGTTTTAATCAATTTTTAATTAAAAAAACTGAACATGCAAAGGGCGATATCAAACAAATTCTAAACAATGCCCTCTTCAAAAAAAATATTGATATTCTGAAATGCCAGCAAAGACTCAATGCTTTTAATTCTGTGCAAAACACCTATATCTCTATCTTTGAGCTCTTGGGAAGTTTTGGCGTTTTAATCGGTACATTGGGTTTAGCGGTTATTATTTTTAGAAACAAATTGGAAAGAAAAACTGAATTTTCTAGCATGAGTGCTCTTGGATTTCCAAAAAGACTGATTATTAAAATATTCTTTCACGAACATTTAATTTTATTTATTTACGCTATAGGTATTGGTAGTATTTCATCTATCATTGCACTCATACCTATTATTCTTGATACAGAACGCGATTTTTCTTTTCTCAATTTTTTAGGCACGATTGCAATTATATTTACTTTTGGTATATCATGCTTAAGCCTTTCTAGCATGAGTATTAAAAGAAAATTTTTAGCTTCTAAATAGGTGGTTTCTTAGTTCTCAGCTTTAGCTTTATTATGATATTTGCTCTTTTGGCACCAAGGAAAATAGATCTAGTTTTCTTCTGAATACCCATCTAAAAACATGATTTCTTATTTTTATTTCCCATAAGAGTTACTCAAGCCGAAGCTTGGTTGTCTTACTGCTCTTCAAAACTCAAACCCCAAGATAGCTAATTGTTCAACTGCTACAGAACGATTTTTGGAGCATAACTTATTGATCATATTGGTTACAAGACTAACCATGTGGCAATGTCTGACAGGTCATAGGTTTATGCTTATTCAAAACGAGTCACCTAGTTTATCACTTAGTCCATAAAAATACCTAGAAAGACCTTAAATACATTTCTCAGAATTGAACTTAAAGAGTCTCACGGCCATTTAGCAGAAACTCTACATTAAATGGGTTTGACCAAAATCATATCTAATTCTATAGATGTAACTTTTTGTACTTAGCCCGTCTGTTCTCAAAAGAACTACCTTGGTTCTGCTTAACCATTTCGTATTCAGAAAAACCTCCTTCATACCAGATAACTTTTCCATCACCTTCAAAAACAAGTAAGTGTGAACATACACGATCTAGAAAATACCTATCATGGGAAATAATTAAAGCACAAGAGCTAAAATTCTGTAATCCTTCTTCTAAATAGCGTAAAGTACCTGTGTCTAGGTCATTTGTTGGTTCATCGAGTAGCAGAACATTTCCACCAGATTTTAACAGCTTCGCTAAATGTACTCTATTGCGTTCACCACCAGACAATTTGCCTACTTTTTTATTCTGCATTGGCCCTTTGAAATTAAAACGGCTAACATACGAACGAGCATGTAATTCTCTATCACCTAACTGTATGGTCTCTTTTCCATCGCGTATTTCATCATAAATTGAATTTTCAGCATTTAAATCATCTCTGGATTGATCAACATAGGATAAACTCACGGTATCCCCTTTAGACACTTCACCTGAATCGGGTGTTTCTTCCCCCATGATCATACGAAACAAGGTCGTTTTACCTGCCCCATTAGGTCCGATAATTCCAACAATGGCACCTCGTGGGATTTCAACTGAAAAGTTTTCTATCAATTTATTATCGCCAAAAGATTTGTTCACATTATCAAAATGAATCACTTTATTACCTAGTGGTGGTCCAGGTGGGATTTGGATTTCAACACTGGACTCATCAATTTGAAAAGATTGATTTGACATTGATTCATAATCGCGTACGCGAGCTTTATTTTTTGCCGACCTTCCTTTAGGACTAGAGCGTACCCATTCTAATTCACGGGCCAAAATCTTGCGGTGCTTTTCTTGTTTTTTACCAGAATTCGCCATTTGTTTTGCTTTTTCTTCAAGCCAATCAGAATAACCTCCCTCAAATGGGCGTGCTCGACCATCTTCGATTTCTAAAATCCATTTGGTTATATTGTCCAGAAAATATCTATCGTGGGTTACAATAACGACTGTTCCCGCATACTCTTTCAGATGGTTCTCTAACCAATAAACCGTTTCTGCATCGAGGTGATTTGTCGGTTCATCAAGTAAAAGGAGTTCTGGTTTTTCTAATAAAGTTTTACATAGAAACACCCTTCTTGCCTCACCCCCACTAAGGTTACCTACATCTTCGTTATCGTCAGGTAAAAACAATGCATCAGCTGCTAATTGAATTTGTCTGTCAATTTCCCAGCCTCCGTTAGCATCGAGTTCATCCTGGATTTTTGCCATTTCATCCATAAGTGAATCCATTTCATCAGCTGCGAGTTCTTCTCCTAGCTTTGCTGAAATTTCATCAAAGCGACTGAGTTTTTTCATCGTACCGCTAAAAGCTGATTCAAGGTTTTCTTTGACTGTTGTTCCGGCTTGCATTTGTGGTTCTTGTGGGACATAACCAACTCTCATGTTTTTTAATGGTTCTGCATCACCATCAATTTTTTTATCAATACCAGCCATGATCTTAAGCAAGGTTGATTTACCAGCACCATTTTCACCAACGATACCAATTTTTGCACCAACATAAAAAGATAAGTTAATGTTTTTTAATACTTGTACATCACCATAATATTTTGATAAATCTCTACAACTAAAAACAAATTTTTCTGACAACTCTTTCTCCTATTTGATCAATTAATTTAAAAACTAATTATCGTTTGCGAACATTTATAAATTCAATATTATAACTGAATTCCTTTTCACCTTCTGAAACGATATTGGCCATACCAACAAGTAAAACTTTTTTTAAACTCTTTTGGATTAACGAAAATACAATTTTCTCACTGCACTTAATTTCTGATTTAGCTTGCATGAGGAAACCAATTTTTGAAATTTTATGAGCATCTGCGAATTGAGCTTTTGCTTTTGTATCACTCGTATATTTATATTGAATTTCAAAGTCACTAATCGAAGACTCATTTTTTAATAATGCTTCTGGAGCAGCCGTTTTTAAAACCTCGAGCATTTGTTTTGATCGATAAGCTTTAAAGTCTGGAACCAAACCTTCTGAACTCTGTTGATAATCCAAAACCTTACCCAATCCCTTTAATAAGGTTTCTTGCACCACTGGTTTTATCAGGTAATCATCAGCACCCGTTTTAAAAGCTTCCACAACATCTGCTTGGCCTGATTTTGCCGTACACATAATTACGGGAGTCTTATCACCAGACTTCCTTATTTTATCGAGTAACTCAATACCACTCATGCCAGGCATCATAATATCTAATAGATAAAGGTCGTATTTATTTTTTGAAATTTTTTCTAGGGCATTCTTCCCATCGTGAACACCTTCAGCTGTGTAATGAGCATTTCTATTAATCATCATACAAATCAGCATATTTAAATCTTGAGTGTCGTCTACAACGAGGATTTTTTTTACTATTTTTTTATTTTCTACAATTCGCTTTGATAAAATTGCCGTGTCCACAGCTTGATATATCTGTACCTTTTGCGTGATTGGATCATTTTCATGAAAACGGTGAATGCGCCTTAATGCAGATACGCTGATTCTTTCATCAGCTTGTAATAACAAAATACCTTTACTTGAAAATAGGTTTTCAGCCAACAGCATACCTGTTTTTAGTTCTTCAATTCCAATATTTTTACGCTCCATTTTTTGTTTGAATATGGACTTATCTGAAATGACTCCTAAAAAAGCATCTATAATGATCGCGTGATATTTTATATCCTGATATTTCTGTATATTTTCTACTTTTTTACGGATTGAGTTTTGATCGTCATCACTGCCCTCAAGGTTATAAAAATCATTCACCAAACAAATAATATTTCCACCCAGAGGAATATCCTCACCTTCTAAACCAAGTGGAAAACCTTTACCATCTACGTGCTCTTGGTGTGTTTGCACATAGGAGCAAATGTTTTCAAATGCTGGAATCCCCTCAAAAATAAGAGGTCCCAGTATAGGGAATTTCTCATACTCATTTTTTTCTAACTTACTCATCGCGTTGATATTTTTTTCTAACATTTCAGGGTTCATACCCAAGGTCCCGATATTCCTAAGACGAGCGGCAACAGAGATTTCTCTACAGTCTTTTTCTTTTAAATTCAAATGCTTTGCAATTTTCAACGCCAAGCTGGACATCTTAACACTTAAATCACTTTTATGGTCTATCATATCAGTGATATTGGCAAATATCTTCACTGATTCATTAAAATCTTCTTCTATTTTTTCGATCGTTTTTCGATACTTTACGTGTAAGTTATACTCTAAACTCTTATCTTCTATATTTACAAGAAAGCCTTTGATTGTTTCACTCTCTTCTGTTTCAAACAGAGGTTTTATGCCGAGTTGTAAGGAACACTCTTCGTTGTTATTTAAAATAGCTTTAACTTCTCTAAGACCTATGGACTTTTTAGACTCCATACACTGAGCCATTGGGTCTATTGGCTTTGACTCTTCATTTTGGATTTGCATACACTGCAAAAGCGTTTTGTTTTCAACAAAACTTTTCTTATCTAAATTGATAAAAGCTGAAAACGCCTTATTTCCGTAAATAATTTTTGAATCACTATCTAGAACAACAATGATATCATAGAACTTATCAAAAAGTGAGGTATTAGATACTATACTTGAATATACTTGTTTTTTAGACTTAGAAACTTTCAATTCGTTTGATTAATGAATATATCTGACATCGAATCACTCATTATTTCTTATGGTTGTGTCGTTAGCGTAAAGCTTTGATATACATAATTAAAAAAGGGACTATCTCTATTATCCCGAACTTTAACTTCTACAATATTTGAACCCGCTGCGGTTGGTGTCCAAGTGATAATACCCGTATTTGCACCTATTGTCATGTCTGTAGGGGAATTGGTCAACTCATATAACAAGCTGTCGCCATCGACATCTGTAGCTAGTGCAGTGTATGAATATGCCGTCCCCACTGTTGCCGTTCGTACAGGTATACTAGTGAAAACAGGGGGATTATTCACTCCACTCAAGGTGTAATTTTGAGTAGATGTAATATAACTATCCGAAACTAAAACCGATACTTTTGAATCTCCCCAAACATTTGCAGTCCAGGTTAAATTTCCAGTATTGTCGATAGACATTCCATTTGGGCCTGAAAGTAATTCATAAGTCATCGTATCGCCATTTGCATCGTTCGCTGCTATTTGATAGGTATAAGTTTTATCGAGAACAACTGATTTCTCTGGTGTCGAGGTTATAGCGGGAGCACTGTTATTTAACCAACGAAACTCTAATTCAATGACGATATCTTGAGCAAAAAAGCCTAGTTCTAAATGGTCTATAAAGGTTGAATTCTCGTAATATTTATATTTCGTATTGTATGAAGCACCAGATTCATAATCAATGACACCTTTTGTTACCTTTATTGAATACAATTTACTTTCTTCTGCAGGCATAATGAGTAAATCAGCTGGACCTGATTTAACAAGAGAAAATGTTTCTATTTTCTCTACATTCGAGTTATGATCTATCACAACATTTGTTTTATTATCAAACATTATATTTCCCAAATGCGATAACACCGTCATTTTACCTGTGCCTCTAATTTTAACCTGTAAGTCATTTATTATAATGTTATCTGAAACCAATGTTTTTTCTTGAGTTTTAAACCTAGAAACTAATGCTCCATCTTCTTTTAGAGCCTTAAGCCAACCAGTCGAGTTAATAGCATTTTCAACAATGTAAGAAAATGAGGTAGAACGTCTATCGGTGAGTCCTAAGTCTAATTCACCATTCCCTTCAACCGCAGTCTCAAAAACTACTTTTCTTAAGTTTCGCGTGTTCATTTTTGCATCGATTAAAAGAGGACCCGAAATAAAACTCTGTAAAACATTAGCTGAATATTCAGAACCCGATTTCAAATTCATGACAATTTTATCACCTTCTGGATTTGTAATAAAAACCTCATTTGAGCTCTTCGAACGCTTGTTTTTTTGTTTACTTACCTCTACGATATTAGCTTTTAGCAAAACTCTATTTCCCGTTTGAAAATTAGACACTACATCACCATTTTCATCAAGTTGAGATAAAGTGCCTGAACCACCACCTCCACATGCGCAAGCAATTAAAAGAATGCTCAAAAATTGAAAAAAGGCCGTGCGTTGATGAATGAAAATTTGCATAGCATATACTATAAAGAGCATCATTAAAAGACAAAATATAAATAAAGAATTTCTCGTGAGTTTGCAAAAAATCCTTGAATCAATTGTATAAAATGAATTTGGAAGAAAAAAAAGAACTCGAAACTTTAATAGATCTTGAAACCTATTTTTTCTCACAGGCCTGTCTTAAACCAGCTTCTTATAGACTTTTTCACGGTCGAGGTTGTACTTTTCCAGCGTTAAATGATATTAATATTGATATTCACCATAATATCGTTGTAATCGTGGTATTTTCAAATAAGTCAACAGTATTTATTAATCGACTTGTTGAAAAAATAAAATCTTTTATATCGACTGAGATTCAGTCTATTTACCTTCAAAAACGCTTTCTCAAACCTGCTGAAACCGATATTATCTATGGAGAAAAAAAGGATTCTAACTTTGCGTTCGAAAATAGCTTAAGGTATGCTTTGAATTTCAATAATGTTCAAAATCCTGGTTTTTTTATGGATATGCGCCTTGGACGTGAAAAAATTTCTCAAATATGTCATAAAAAAAGCGTTTTAAACTTATTCGCCTATACCTGTTCCTTTTCAGTTGCAGCTCTTAAAGCTGGTGCAAATTCTGTTACAAATATTGACATGAAATCTAGTTTTCTTGAGATTGGTCGTAAAAATCATGCGTCGAATGATATTTCTACCAAAAATGTTAAGTTTCTGAAACATGATATTCTCAAATCTTTTGCTAAGCTTAAAAGGCTTGGTCCATGGGATATTATAATTATCGATCCACCTAATTTTCAAAAAAATAGCTTTTCTGTTGAAAGGGATTATGTAAAAATCATTAAGAAATTAAATTCATTTAGTTCTAATCAAAGTGATGTTTTTGCCTGCCTTAACTCTCCTCACCAAAATATTCAGTTTTTGGTTAAGCTATTCACTGAACACCAACCAAATTTTGAGTGGGTTGATACGCTTCATTCATCAGATGACTTTCCTGAAAAAGATTGCGAAAGAGGATTAAAAATACTGCACTATAAAAATAAGAATTAAACTCCTTTTATGATAGATGAAGTAATTATTTATTCAGATGGGGCGTGTAGTGGTAATCCCGGTCCTGGGGGATATGGAGCAATTTTAACGCTTGGGCAACATCAAAAAGAAGTTAATGGCGGCTTTCGAAGAACCACGAACAACCGCATGGAGTTGTTGGCTATCATCAAAGCTCTAGAAAGTCTTAAAAGGCAATGTAAAGTCACTGTCGTAAGTGATAGCAAATACATTGTGAATGCCATGAATAAAAGGTGGCCTCACAAGTGGTCACAAAACAACTGGAAATTGAGAAAAAATGAAGATGCTAAAAATCCAGATATGTGGAAAATAATGCTCGAATTAGAAAATAAACACGAGCTCTCATTCAAATGGGTAAAAGGGCACTCGGGACATGAAATGAACGAACGGGCTGATACTTTAGCTGTTGAAGCAAGAGACGACGTTTCTAACTATAAAATTGATGACTTTTTTGAGAAATCAGTAGAATAAGTTTTATATTTCAAATATGTCTGCATAATTCCTTGTCTAACAAACTCACTTTTAAATACATAAATACTAGTAGGAATGACTAAAAAGTAATGACATCATTTCGATACCCCGTAGCTAATCCCCAGATTGGCAAAAACGAAAGTACTTACGTCAATGAATGTCTCGATACGCACTGGATATCTTCATCCGGAAAATACATCGGTGCCTTTGAAGAAGGCTTCTCAAATACTTTTGGCCCAGGAGTCAGTGTAGCTGTCAATAGTGGTACTATTGCTATAGATCTCGCCCTTGAAGCCGTGGGGATTTCTCCAGGTGATGAAGTTATGGTACCTAACTTTACTTTTGCTGGTTCAGTTTCTCCTATTTACAGACTACAAGCCATTCCCGTCCTTATCCCTCCCTGTGAAGACACTTGGAATATCGATGTCGAGCTTCTCAAAAAATATTTAACACCAAAAACTAAGGCCATTATTGCCGTGCACCTTTATGGGCATCCATGCGACATAAAAGCCATTGTCAAATTTGCTAAAGAACACAATTTAGCTGTCATTGAAGATGCTGCTGAATCCCTAGGAGCTAAAGTCGACGGACGCTATGTTGGAACATTTGGTGATGTCGGTTGTTTTAGTTTTTTTGGAAACAAAGTGCTTACCACAGGTGAAGGTGGTATGTGTTTATGTAAAAACCAACAACTCGCAGACAATATTAGACTATACAGAGATCACGGAATGACAAGTGATCAGAGATATTGGCATAAAGTTATCGGATACAATGGTCGTATGACCAATATGCAAGCAGCTGTTGGCTTAGGACAACTCGAACGCATTGAATCTTTAATCGAACGCAGAATGGAAATCCACGCGCTTTATAACAATGTGTTTTCTAAAACAGAATTCTTTAAAAAAATAACCATACCTGAGAATACACAAATTGTAAACTGGTTAGAAAGTCCCGTTTTAAAAGACAGTTGTGGTTTAGACAGAAATAAACTTATCCAAGATTTAGTTGAAGATAGCATCGAAACACGTCCATTTTTCTACCCTATATCACAAATGCCTGCTTATAGTCGCTTTGGCCTCAATGATGCGAACTCTGATTATTTTTCTAGCCATGGAATCAATCTTCCTACATACACACAGCTAAGCGATAGCGATGTTAATACCATCGCAGAATCTGTTTGCAAACGGATTGAGAAACAATTCAATAAAGGTTCAAAAGAGACAAAAGCTCTCGAGCTTCCCAAAAACATAGCGCCTTCCTATACTCCTGTTGTTTCTATTATTTTACCAACTTTCAACGAAGCAGATAATATTTGTTCAATCATTAGCACGCTTCGCGAAGAAATGGTTTCTATTTCCAAAGATTATGAAATCATCATAATCGACGAGCAAAGCATTGATAACACTGTAGGTTTGATTCGTGAAAACTTTAAACACGATGCCAATGTTCATTTTCATATTCAAGAAAAACGCTGTGGGTTAGCTAAGGCTATCCATGAAGGCATTCTCAAAGCAAAAGGAGAATACATTCTTATCATGGATACCGATTACAATCACGATCCCCACATGGCAGGAAAAATTGTTAAATTTACAGAGCATTTTGATATAGTGAGTGGCTCTAGATTCACAACTGGTGGATCAATGGAAAAAACAAGCGTATGGTTCTGCAGCTTAATCTATAACCTTATGCTTAGAATGTTACTCGGATTAAAAACGCAAGATAACCTAGCTGGATACTTTTGTATTAAAAAAGAAAAAATTCAACTTCTCAATTCAGATTTCATATTTTATGGACATGGAGACTATTTCTTTAGGTTATTATACTTAGCTCACAAAAAGAATTTTTCTATTCTAGAAGTGCCCATTTCCTACAAAACTAATTTATCGACTAATACTAGTAAAAGCTTTTTGTGGACTTTACTGTGCTATACAAAAAGAGCTCTTAAATTAAAATTTCTCTCAACTGATTAAGCCGATTTAAATAAATTAAGCTATATTATTTGAGCTTGACATTAACAACGCATCCATCAAAGTAATCGCAGCCATTGCTTCTACAACAGGCACTGCACGTGGGCAAATGCAAGGATCGTGTCTGCCTTCAACTCTAATTTTGGATTCTTTGCCATTTAGATCAACCGTTTGCTGAATTGTTGCAATACTCGCAGTTGGTTTTATTGCCATCCTCATTGATATAGGCATTCCATTTGAAAGGCCACCTAATATCCCTCCACAGCGATTACTCATAAACCCATCTTTGTTCATTTGGTCGTTATTCTCTGACCCTAAAAGGGATGTGCAATCAAAGCCGTTGCCAAAGGTTAAACCCCTAATTGTTCCAATAGAAAACATTGCATGAGCTAACATTGCATCCAATTTATCATAAAGAGGTTCTCCAAGTCCTACAGGCAAACCTTCTATACGGCATTCCACAACACCACCTACGCTATCAGCGTTTTTCATTGCATTAAGCACACATTGTTCCATCTCTTTTGCAACATTGGGGTCTGCTGTTCTTATAGGGTTATTTTCAATTTGAGAACTTATCCATTGTTTAGCTTTAACTCCTTGGACTTCAGTTGTAGCTGCTGTGATTTCAATGCCTCTTGCACTCAAGTATTTCTTGGCAATCGCTCCAGCAGCAACGCGACATGCAGTTTCGCGCCCACTTGAGCGGCCTCCTCCTCGATGGTCGCGTAGGACATATTTTTTATCGTATGTATAATCAGCATGACCAGGTCTATACAGCTCTCTTATTTCATCATATTTTCGACTGTCATTATCTTTATTTCGGATCAACATGGCTACCGGTGCACCTGTTGTCATATTTTCGAAAACTCCTGATAGAATTTCTACGGCATCATCTTCTTTTCTTTTAGTCGTCATTAGGCTTTGCCCTGGACGTCGACGATCTAAATCTTTTTGAATATCAGCTTCCTTTAGCTTAATCCCAGAAGGTACACCATCGACGACAACACCGATTCCCTTGCCATGAGATTCCCCAAAAGTAGTTATGCTAAATATTTTACCAAATGATGATGCCATTCTCTTTAATCTTAAATTATATTTTTAGTATCATAACGATATAAATTTTTTAGTAATATCAAGATACTATCTTCAATTGTCAAAGGCCAATTTATTTCATCTTTCTGTGATGATTCATTAGTCCAAACCTTACAAGTCACACAAAAACTATGTTCTGGTACACGACCATCTCTCAAATCATCGATCAAAACAACCTTTTTTCCTAAGAATATATCATTTACTCGTCGCCTTTTTCTGCGCGAGCGTTCATTCCTAATCTTTCTACCCCATGGCCACCAGTAACCTCGGTTTCTGAAAAAACTGCGCACAGCTGCTCTAGAAAAATAATTATCATAACACAATACAATTTCAAATACACTTCGGATTTTTGGGTGTTTTTCAAACATTTCTTCTACAGAATCTAATATATTTTCTGTCAGAATCACGTGTTTCCATTCCGGATACTTTTTTTGGAAACCTAGAAGGCACTGTTCAAGATTAGGTCGCAAAACATTATCTTGATCAACCATAGTATGATCCTTATCCCAAACAATCGTCACATCCCAATTCTGGACATAATCGTTAAAGTCTTGGGTAAAAGGTAATGGGAAATCAGTTGCAGGATCCATTAATTAATCATTCTTGTATTCATCATCATGAAAAATAACTTATATTCAATCTCAAAGAGCTCATTTTTCATCTTACTCTTTAGCATGCTCTTTTTTTGCATTGATAAGTTTCTTTCATTAATGCTAATATTACCATTTAATTTTCTGAATGTTCAAAATTTTGATCCTTCAAATTATCTACAAATAACCACATTGAGAGTCATTGAAATTGGTTTATTATTTGCATTATATAAAAGAGATCTACTGTCTATGGCTGGAATAACAGATTATATTAAAATTCTTACGGATATCGGTTTAGGATTTCTAATTGCTGTTACGGGCTTGTTTACTCTTTTCATCTTGCTCTATCTAAAACTCACCCCCTTTTTTGATACCTTAATAACTGATCAGAAAACATCTATTGGCTTAATTCAAGTTTTCTTGTTTGTTATCAGTGGCGGATTGATTGCACCACTAGCAGAAGAACTTTTTTTTCGAGCATGCCTTCTCAATCTTATTCCTAAAAAAACTTCAATTAAAGTTGCTTTACCAAACCTCATTCTCATAGCATGCATATTTGTTTTACCGCATATTAATTTTAACTCAACTGCAGCGGACATCACTTTTATAGAACATATTAAATCTCAACAATTCAATATATTTATCTGGATGAACTGCTCTATCGTGACTATATTTTTAACCCTCTGGCGTCGCTCTATCATAACCGGATGGATCGTTCACTGTATGGCGAATATCACTTTATATCTTATTCAGAATGGTCTTTTACAGGCTTAGCATTGACTCCCCAAGTCCAACAAAAATTGGAATTGAACAGCACGGAATAATAGGCTAACTTACGCACCAACTGTTGTGGACCTTCTGGATTAATGGGTATTCCTTTCATGCTATCAATTTTAAAACCAGCAGACTCAATCTCTTCAACCAATTCTGGTTTGCTGTACAACCTCAAATGCGTTGGATCCCAACGAAACTGACCAAAAAGCATTCGCAATCTATAGTGAAAAGCATTACTATTCTGAGTTGTCAGTAATAATTTCCCATTCGGTTTCAATACTTTTCTTATTGATTTCAAGAAATCTTGTGGAAACAAAACGTGTTCAATCACTTCACTGGCAATCACTGCATCAAACGTGTTTTCTTCAAATACATCTTCTAATGTAGACCCATCTATACACTTAAGGTCTAATTCTGGGTATAATTTATTTGCTTCATCAATCACATTGGGAGAAATATCCACACCACTCGGATGATGACCTAACGATTTAAAATGATTACAATAATGTCCCAAAAAACAGCCTACCTCCAAAATACGAGAATTAGGTTCCAATTGCTTGATTATATAGTAATAACGACCATTTTTAACATTAAAGTTATGATAGTGCCTTTCAATTTCGGCTTTATTGTATGCCGAAAGGGGTATTTTCTCATCCATCTCTTTATTTTAAACACTAAAACCATATTTAAACGATTTATCTTAATTTATCCTCTTTAAGGTAAAAACTAGAAAAAACGAATGAGCTTTTAAAATAAACAAACACAATATAACAAATAAATATTTAAACATGTCTGAAAAAAACACTTACGATCTAGAAATGAATGAAGACTACTGTTGTGGTGGTGGCCATTGTGGCCCTCTTCCGGGATACACTTTCGCCTGCCCTCTTTGTGAAAAAGATTCCATCTGCAGAACAGGAGTACCCCTCAAAGAAGGTAAAAAATTTAAATGCCTGAGTTGTAAAGAACAATTCACCGTGGTAACACTCGTCAATAAAAACAACTTTATCGTTGAACAAAAAGAAAACCTCCAGTCAGCCTAAACTAATTGGAAGTTTTATGTAAAAACATCAATGAACTTGGTGAAGGACCGACCTGGGACCCTAAAAAAAAAGTATTGTATTGGATAGATATCACAAAATCTAAAATTTTTCAATACAATCCAGCTGATAAAAGCACCAAGTCATGGAATACCGATTCTCATATTGGCTCTCTAGCTCTAAAAGAATCTGGCGGACTCGTTTTAGCATTAAAAGATGGTTTCTATGATTTTGATCTTGATAGTGGAAAACAAACTTGTATTTCAATAGCTGACAACGACCCAAATCGTCGCTTTAACGATGGAAAATGTGACCCCAGTGGAAGGTTTTGGGCAGGCACTATGCATTATGATGAAGCAGCACCTCTTGGTTCATTATATTGTCTTGATTCAACGGGTGAGGCAAAATGTGCTTTTGATTCTGTTTTTTGCTCGAATGGCTTAGCTTGGTCCGTAGATAAAACCCAATTCTACTATATCGACTCACAATTGCATAGAGTCGATGTCTTTGATTACGATGATCAAAATGGTCGTTTATCTAATCGACGCGTTGCAATCGAATTAAAAGAAGCAAAGGGATTTCCCGACGGTTGCACCATCGACGCTGAGGGCATGTTGTGGGTCGCTTTTTGGGAAGGAGGACGCATTGATAGGTATAATCCCAAAAATGCTGAATTAATTGAGACTCTAGTAATCCCTGGTGTTGAGAAAGTAACGTCTTGTACATTCGGTGGAGAAAATCT
>Ga0233432_10003379_pt1 | contig 14480 bp, 16 predicted proteins | sample SI_122_August201_6_FD_179870 | JGI IMG/M metagenome (GOLD analysis project Ga0233432, IMG submission 179870) | Seawater microbial communities from Saanich Inlet, British Columbia, Canada - SI_122_August2016_10_MG | ecosystem: Environmental > Aquatic > Marine > Inlet | place: Canada: British...
GTTAGACTCTTCTTTGAGGCGCCATAAATTTAAAATTTTAATGTTTAAAAATAATCTATATATCAAAGCACTAGTCGCAAGTTTTGGAGCTTTTATTTGTATTTCATTATTAGCCTATTTAAATATTTCAGATACAACAAATTTATGGTTAATACCTCCCTTTGGAGCTTCGATGGTATTAGTTATGTCCGTTCATACTAGCCCACTCGCTCAGCCAAAAAATATTTTTTTTGGACATACGCTATCTGCTTTATCCGGAGTATTGGTTTACTTAATTTTAGACTCTAATCCATTTACTATCGGTCTTGCAGTAGGATTGGCTATATTTGTAATGATAACAACTAATACAATACATCCTCCTGCAGGTGGTAATCCAATTATTGCAGTTATGGGTGCAAAATCTTTTGATTTTATTTTATTTCCTGTAATTGCAGGTGCATTAATAATAATTGCTTTTTCATTATTATATAACAAAGCTTTAAAAAGAGAATATCCTAATAGATAAGTCTTGAATGAATTTTAAATAATAACTTGAAAGCCCTCAACTGTTATCTAGATGCGTTTCTCTATTTTTATAAATATTCTCGAAAGAACTTTCACTTTCTAGCTTAATTTTAAATCTATTCATTGCTATATATATTTGAATTTAGTGCTTAAACTTTTTTAATAGTCGGATTTGTCAGAGGTTTCTCTCCATGTATTATAATATTCTCTATCACAAATGAACTCCATTATCTCATTGAGTTCTTGTTTATTAATTTTATATCGATTTTTTATTTGATCAAAAGTCACATTGTCATTCATAGCCATATCAGCTATTTGAACCATATCATCTTGAGTAAAGTAGTTAATTAGCCTATGAACGTCTGACACGAACGATAATATAATTAATGGAATATGATTTTGTCAATCAATATAATTTGAAAGTAATTTCAAAAAACTAATAAAAATATTAATTTTCCTCAGCTATAAAAATAAAAAAAATGATGATCTAAATTACTATTAGAGAGTAAAAAGGTTATCAAAAAAGGAGATAAAAATGACAAAAATTAGATTAAACACTATTCAAGAATCCAAATCACGAATTCAGAACTATAAGTATTCTCATTTTAATCCTTTGAGAATTATTTTTGCTGGAACTAATAAAGCAAAAAGCCAAAGCAAAAGAATAGTTTAACATTTAGATGTCTAAGGAGTGAGTATTTACTATAGTTTTCCCTTACCCAAGCGACTCTCTTCTTAGGCATTATAATCTTTATAAAAATTGTGTATAAAAATTTTTTGAAGTAACGTATTAAATTAATATTATGAATTTTCATCCTACAAAATCTCACTCTTCCGCTCATCTTCAAAACTTTATTGATAATCATTTAAAGAATTATGCTTATGAAAGAAATTATGATTATGGGGATAATAATAGAGAAAACATATCTTGCATGTCTCCTTATATAAGTCATGGAGTTATTCAAGAAAAAGAAATTTTTAAGCTAAGTTTAAAAAAATATTCTTTTGAAATTATTGAAAAATTTATTCAAGAGGTTTTATGGAGATCCTATTGGAAAGGCTGGTTAGAACTCAGACCTATTTTATGGAAAGACTATTTAAAAGATTTACAAGATCTTGAAAATCAAAAATTAAATAATAGTAATTATCTAAAAGCCATATCGGGTAATACAAGTATTGAATGTTTTAATGATTGGGTAATTGAATTAAAAAAAAATCATTATCTTCATAATCATACGAGAATGTGGTTTGCAAGTATTTGGATATTTACCCTTAAGTTACCATGGCAACTTGGAGCTGAATTGTTTATGAAGTATTTATTTGATGGTGATCCGGCATCCAACACACTTGGATGGAGATGGGTAGCAGGATTACAAACAATAGGTAAGCATTATTTAGCCAGTAGTTCTAATATCAATAAATATACAAATAATAAATATAGAGATATTCCATTAGAAAATCATTCTAGTGCAATAACTAGTGATAAGTCTTATAGTGCTGAGAAATTTAATGTTAAAAATACTCAATTAAACGATGTAAAAGAAATTATAGTATTTGATAACTATCTATCAGTTGAAGAAGATAAATTATGTGATTTAAATTTAAGAAAAGTATATTTAATCGAAAATGATAACACTCATAGAATGATTAAATTAGATGAAGATGTAGTTAAATTTAAGAAAGACCTCTTAATAGATCAGGCTAATAGACTAAAAGATAAAAATATTGATTATGAAATAATCCAAATTGATAAGTTAAAGCTATTAAATAATATTCAATACGCTTATTACCCTACTATTGGAGAAAACTTGGATTTTATTAGCAATAATAATATAGAGAATTTAAAATTTGTTTATAGAGACATGGATTTACTTGCTTGGCCTTATTGTGAAAAAGGATTTTTTAATTTTAAAAAAAATATTCCTACGGTTTTAAAAAGTATTTAATGGAAACATTAACACTAGAAATAGGTAATTCCTCATGGTGGAAAAATAAAAAATATAGAAAAGAAGCTGTGAAAAGATTAAGAGAACTTAGAAAAAATAACTTGTCTGTAAAATTGGTTAAAAAATACAAACTCAACGCTTCTAATACAATAGTTTATGGGGACTATTTGGTTACAAATGAGAATCTATAATTATTAAAGGGCGGAAGTAAACTAACCACCACCCTTATAAGATTTAAATATAGACTTTATCTGAAAGTCCGTAACACAAGATAGCCCATAAAATAGCGAGTATGCTGGTCGGTATCCAACTTTCTCTAGTTGATTGGGGTGTATTACCTAGTTTACTGATTTCAAAACTATAAAAATTCGCAGCTGAAATTAAAGTCATAGCCACAAACATAAAATTAAAAAATGCCCATGTGGCTACAGTTCCTCTAAATAAAATATAGAGCTGCATTAGAACTACTGCAGAAATAAAAGCACCAACAAATCTTGCAAAAAATGCGGCGGTCATATCAACACCGTACTTACTTATAAAATTTTTGGTATTAAACAAAGTATTGTAAGCATAGAAAGCATTAATAGACATAACCAATAAAAATACTACTAGATAAAATATTCCGTTGAAATTTGCGATCATAGAATCTCCTTATAATCAATATTATCTACATATATTAAAATTATTTCAATTTTTTAAAGATTAATTTCTATAATAGATTATAAATGTCGGAAATGATTAAACTTGATATATTTTCAGATACTATCTGTCCTTGGTGTTACATAGGAAAAAAAAGGTTAGATAGGGCTATAAAAAAATTTAATACAGAAGAATTTATGATTACATGGAGACCATTTCAGTTAAATCCAAATATGCAAGCAGATGGTATGGATCGAACTGAGTATTTAGTCTCAAAATTTGGCAGTGAAGATGCCGCAAAAACAATTTATGACAATATTTTTGAGGAAGGAGAAAAAGAGGAGATACATTTTCAATTTGATGATATTAAGATTACTCCTAATTCATTTAATTCCCATAGATTACTAGCACTAGCTTATCAAAAAAAAATTCAAGATAGGATGATTGAGGATATATTTCAGAGCTATTTTATTAGAGGAGAAGATATTGGAGATCCCACTGTTCTTCTAGATATTGCAATTAAACACAATATAGATGAAGATGAATTTAAAAATTACCTTATGAATAAAGAAAATATCGAACCTTTAGCTAATGAAGAAATACAGGCAAGGAAAATGGGAATAAATAGTGTTCCTACTTTTATTGTAAATCAACAAATAGTAATTAATGGAGCTCAGTCAGTAGATAATTTTGAATTGATTTTTACTAAGTTACTCTCCAAGGTACATTAAATGACACTCAGTCAAAATAACATAAAAAGTTTTGTAGGCTTTGCTGAAAAACTTATTAAAAAATCTGAAAAAATTATTTTAGAAAATCATAAAAAAACAATCACAATAAAATATAAAAAAGACAGCTCTCCTGTAACAAAAATTGATAAATTAATTGAAAAAACATTTAGAAATGAGATTAAAAAGAAATACCCAGGTCATGGTATTTATGGCGAAGAGTTTAAAAATTCAAAAATAAATAATGAATATATTTGGGTGATCGACCCTATTGATGGCACTAAAAATTTTATACATGGTCATCATTCCTTTGGTACACTTATTACACTTCTTCATCATGGCGCTCCTATCTTTGGTATTATTAATAGTCCTTTAATGAAAAAGACATGGAAAGGAGTTAAAGATAAAGGAGCATTTTTAAATAATAAAAAAATTAAAAAAAATAATTCGCAATTAGGCTTAAAAGATATGATTGTAAGTCACTCAGGAATGTCTGCTTTCAAAGACTTAAAAGAAAATAAAATTTATAATCAAATAGGAAAAATTATTCGTTACTACATATTTGGAGGTGATTGTGTTCAATATGGATTACTGGCTGAGGGTAAAATTCCAATGGTTGCTGAATGCGATTTGAAACCCTTCGACTTTCTTCCATTAGTTAACCTAATAGAAGAATCTGGTGGATCCATTACTGATTGGCGTGGCAATCAATTAAGTCTTAAGTCTGGCGGTAATGTAGTAGCATCTCTTTCAAAGAAAGCACACAGTGAATTTATTAAAATTTCAAAAAGCCTTTAAGAATAAGTACCATTAATACAGTCTTTAATTAAAATCTTAAATTTATCCTCAGTCATTTCTTCTGGATTACCACCCGTACTTGGATCTTCTTGAGCCAGTGGGGCTAATTTAATTTCATCACCTTCATTAACTCCCATATCTTTTAAGGTAAGAGGGATTTGCATTTCTTTTTTTAAAGAAATAATCCAATTTAAAATTCCATCAAATCCACCAGGAATATCTAAAAACTTTGACAATCTGATTATTTTATCTTCAATTTTTGATTTATTGAAATGAAGAACAAAAGGCATCACAACACCATTTGTTGTTCCATGATGTGTGTGATAAATAGAATTTACTGGATGTGTGATTGAGTGTATTGCACCTAGTCCTTTTTGAAAAGCTGCAGCACCCATCATAGAAGCAACAAGCATATGAGATCTAGCTTCAACATTTGATCCATTATGAAATACCTCTAATAAATTTTCTTTTACTAATCTCAAACCTTCTAGAGCAGTTCCTTCTGCCATTGGATGATAAAAAGGAGAAGAATAAGCTTCTAAACAGTGTGCTAAAGCATCCATTCCTGTTCCTGCAGTTATAGACTGAGGTAAGTTTAAAGTTAGATTAGGATCTAATATAGATATTTGAGGTAACATTTTAGGATGAAAAATAATTTTTTTCTTCTGTGTTTCTTCATTTAAAAAAACAGATGCGCGCCCTACTTCGGAACCTGTTCCCGCAGTAGTGGGAATAGCTATGATGGGTTTAATTTTTGAACTATCAGCTCTTGTCCACCAATCACCAATGTCTTCAAAATCCCAAAGTGACCTTGTTTGCTCTGCTAAAAAGGCTATCCCCTTACCTACATCCATACCTGAACCACCACCAACTGCTATAACGCCGTCATGATTATTTTGATTAAAAATTTTTACGCCATCATCAACATTTTTACCTGTTGGATTACCCTGCACATCAGAAAAAATATTAGTTTTTGAGTGCAGTGAACTGTTAATAGTTTCTATTATATTAGTCTTCAATAGACCGGGGTCAGTGACGATTAATGGGTTTTTCATTCCCAAACTATCACAAGCTAGTTGAATTTCTTTTGATCTGTCTAATCCAAACCAAATTGTCGTCGGATAATTCCAATTCATATTTTGCATAATTTTCTCCTATTTTTAAATAATTTTTTTAAGCTCTTTCGAAATATCTTTTATGTTCCCAATCGTTAACAGACTTATCATATTCAGATTGCTCCCACTCAGCAGCATGAATATAATGATCTAAAACCTCTTTTGAAAATATTTTAGGAAGAAGTTTAGATTTTTTTGCAAGATCAATACCTTCTCTTAAAGTTTTTGGAACTTCTTTTAATTTTTTATTTGAATAAAGATTTCCTGATACTGGCTCTTCAAGTGTTAATTTATTTTTAATACCATAGAGGCCTGCTTCAATTAATGCTGCAAAAGAAAGGTAAGGATTAACGTCAGCACCAGGTACTCTACATTCAATTCTTATTGAATTTCCATGACCTGCCAATCTAAAACCAGCCGTACGATTATCAATTCCCCAAGCCGCTTTGGTTGGGGCAAAAGATCCTTCTTGAAATCTTTTATAAGAATTAACATTAGGTGCAAGAAATATTGAAATATCACTTAAAAATTCGATTTGTCCTGCTATATAACTTTTAAAAACTTTAGACATTCCTCTCTTATCTTTAGGATCTGCAAAAATATTTTTTTTTGTTTTCATGTCCATAAGAGAATTGTGAATATGAGAAGAACATCCACAAGCACTATTACTATACTGAGCCATAAAACTTACAGCTTTGTTGTGCTTATAGGCGATCTCTTTTGCTGCATTTTTAATTAAAATATGATTGTCAGCCATACTAAGAGCATCTGTGTAGACTACATTAATTTCTTGCTGTCCAGGAGATGCTTCACCTTTGGAACATTCGACATAAACTCCTGCATCCAGTAATCCATTTCTTAAGTCTCTCATGTAAGGTTCATCTTTTGTAGTTTGAAAAATCATGTAATCTTCAATATACCAAGATGACTCTTTCAAATTTTTATAATGTCCTTGGTGAATATCATCATAAGTTTGATTAAATAAGTAGAACTCTAATTCAGAGCCAATCATAGGTTGATACCCCATTACATTCGCACTCTTAATAGCTTCTTTTAAAATATGTCTTGTTGAGTGATAAACAGGAGTTTTTCCATCATCTTCAAAACAATCACTTAAAATAAGAGCTGTCTTTTCCAGCCATGGCAACACTTTAATGGTATTGGAGTCAGTTTTAACAGTCATGTCACCATAACCAGTATCCCATGAAGAAGATTTAAAACCAGGCACTGTATACATCTCCATATCTACGGCATAAAGATAATTGCAGAAATGAGTTTCTTTATGGACGTAATCTAGAAATGCTTTTCCCGTGACTCTCTTACCAGTTAATCTACCCTGCATATCAGATAGAGCAACAAGAACAGTATCAATTTCTTTTTTTTGAATTCTTTTTTTTAATTCTTTAAATGTGATCGTCATATGAACCTTATCTTAGAAAAATATCACTCCAGCAAAATATGCTGGAGTGATGAGATTATTGTTTTATCTATATGGATAACCTGCTTTGTCCATAACTGCTGAGTATTTTTTAAATGCATCAACAACTTTAGCGGAGCGAGGACTAACGGCAGCTCTTTCGTCCCAGAAGCCTTTAGCGTCTTCCACAACTTGAGCCCATTCATTAGCTGGTAAGCTAGTTAATTCCATCTTCTTACCTTCTACGCGAAGTTTTGCTTCACCGCCCCAATACCATACTTGTCTATAGTAATGAGATTGATCAATTGACATTTTAAATAACTCTTGAAGTTTTGGAGATAACTTATTCCAACTATTTGAATTAGCAAAATACGATCCAAACCAAGATCCTGTAACAGCATTAGTTAATGCATAATTACAAATATCCGCCCAGCCCACTTCGTATGCCTCCGTGAAACCACACCAAGCTACTCCGTCTAATTCACCCGTCTGCATTGCTACTTCAACATCATCCCAAGGAACCGTAACTGGGATTAATCCATATCTTTGCATAAAAGCACCTGCAGTTGGAACACCAAATACACGTAAACCTTTTAAATCAGCAAGAGATGTAACTTTTTTCTTAACTGTAAAAATATGACAAGGATCCCAAGCACTAGTACTTAACCAGGTAACATTGTCGACCTCACCATAAGCTTCAGCCCAAACCTCATCTAATCCATAGTATTTAAACATTGCCGGAACATCTAAGCTATATCGTGTAGCAAATGGGAAATAACCACCAAACTGACTTATATCTACAGGTGATCCCATAGTGGCATCATCACTTTGAACAGCGTCAATAGTTCCTGCTTGCATAGCTCTAAAGAGTTCATCAGTGGGTACTAACTGATCAGCGTAATAAAGTTCGATTTCCATCTCACCATGTGCGGCTTTATTAAAAGCTTCGATTTGTGGAAGTATTACGTGTGCACCTAAAGGGGCTCCTGAGTATGTCTGCAATCTCCATTTAATTGGATTAGAAGCCGCATAAACGTATGGAGCTTTTACTGCAGAGGCTCCAATAGTAGCAGCAGTCACTAAACCTGCTTTCTTTAAAAAACCTCTTCTATTAGATTTTTTTATTTTCTTTTCCTCAACCATATTTATTCCTCCTAGGATTCATTCAATTGTATCAGTTTATGGTTACTTTTTAATTACTAATAATATTTAAATGTTAGTAATTTTTTTTAAAAAAGATTAATAACCAAGGACTTTTTCTGGCAACCAAAGAGCTAATTGCGGAAAAATCATTAAAAGCACTAGACCAAAAAGCATCACAAATACAAAAGGGATAATTGACTTATATATATCTATTAAAGTTATTTCTTTTGGAGCCATAGCTCTCATTAAAAATAAATTATACCCAAAAGGAGGTGTCATGTAAGCTATTTGACAAGTAATTGTATATAAAACCCCATACCAAATAGGATTAAAGCCAAGAGATATAATTAATGGGACATATAGGGGAGCTACGATAACTAGCATAGCAGTATCATCTAAAAACATTCCCATTAAAATATAAGATAATTGCATCATGATTAAAACACCCCAAGGACTCAAATTCCACCTTTCAATAAATAAATTCTCAATAGCTTTTACAGCTCCAATGCCATCAAAGACCGCTCCAAAACAAAGAGCCGCAAGTATGATCCACATAAACATACAAGATACACCTAAGGTTTTTTTTAAAACTCCGTCTATCATTTTTTTATTTAGTCTTCCTTTAGAGAAGGCAGCTATAGTTGCAGCTAAAGCCCCAACAGCAGAACACTCAACTAGACTGGCTATTCCCATCACAAAAAGGCCAGTCATTACAAAAAAAATAGCAAAAGGAATAATGCCCGCTCTAAGCAATTTAAGTTTTTCAATAAAAGAAATTTCTCTTTCTTTTTTTGAAAGTGCAGGACCTAATTCTGGTTGAAGTTTACATCTAATATAGATGTATAGGATAAAAAGAGATGCCATCATTAAACCAGGAACAACCCCAGCTAACCAAAGTTTACTGACAGGTTGTCTTGCTATCATTCCATATAAAACCAAAACTACACTTGGTGGAATTAAAATACCCAAAGAGCTTCCAGCCTGAACAACGCCCGTGATCATTCTTTTGTCATAATTTCTCTTCAACATTTCGGGGATAGCTATGGTAGCTCCTACCGCCATTCCAGCAACACTCAAACCATTCATAGCTGATATAGCTACCATCATACCCATCGTACCCATCGCCAAACCGCCTTGAACTCCCCCAAAGTAGTAATGAAACATTTTGTATAAATCACTTGCTATTCCTGACTCTGAAATCATGTAACCCATATAAATAAATAGAGGAAGCGTTAACATGGGGTACCATTTGAATAATTTCCAAGTAGCCGTGTAAGGCATTTCTATAGCACCATTACCGTATAATAAGAGCGCTGCCGCTGCCGCTACAAAACCTATAGCGCCAAAAACTCTTTGTCCTGTAATCAACATAATAAGCATTGTTGAAAACATTAAAATGGCAATAGCTTCGTAACTTAAATATTGAGACAGCATTTTAAATTTTCTTTCCTTTCACTTTTGCTAGATCTTTAAAAAACATAGAAAAAGACTGAAGAAGCATAAGTAAAATTCCAAAAGACATAATTGTTTTAATAGGCCAAACATATGGAGCCCAAGCAGTAAAAAGTTTTTGATTAGTATTTATAGTATAAATTAGACTTGAATATGAGCCAATTAGTAATGTAATCAAATAAAAGATAAGAAAACCACTTGTAAATAAATCCATTCTAGCCTTATTTTTTTCAGAGAAACTTCCATAAACTAAATCCATTCTTACATGTTGGTCATCCATCATTGAATAGGCGCCTCCCATTATATAATATGCGGTCATTGTAAATTGAGCCATTTCTATAATCCACATAAGAGGAAAATTTATAATATTTCTTGTGACAAAAGATAAAACAAGAATACCCATTAAAACAAAAACTAAATACATTGTTATTCTTCCTGTAATAGAGGTTATTCCATCAATAAATTTCACATATGAAGAAATAATTTTAGGCATAATTAAAAATTAACTTAATTTTCTCAAATGAAAACTTTGAGGTCTTGTTAAATGATCAAAAGCTAATTTTGATAGTGAACATCCTACCCCTGTATCTTTCACTCCTGTCCAAGCTAATGCCGGATCAAGCGCATCACACCTGTTCATAAAAAAAGTTCCTGTTTCAATCTTTTTTCCAAAGTTTTTAGAGAAATCTAGATCTTTAGTCCATATAGAAGCTGTTAGACCGTAAGGACTATCATTCATAAGATTGATAGCTTCATTTTCATTTTCTACTGGCATAATTCCTACTGTTGGGCCAAAAGTTTCCTGAGTCATAAAACGCATATCATGACTAACATTTACTAAAATTTGAGGAGCTATATAGCAATTTTCATTTGAGACTATGTCAAACTTACTTTCATCCACTACCTTGTGAGCACCCTGACTTATAGCTTCTTCTACTTGAGATCTGATGAAGTTAGCGGCTGACATTTTAACAACTGGACCTAAGTTGGTTTCAGTTTTAGAAGGATCACCTAGAATATATTTTTCAGTTAGACTTTTAGCTCCATCAACAAAGTCTTTGAAAACTGATTTATCTACATAAATTCGCTCAATGCCGCAACATGACTGTCCTGAATTAAAAAAAGCACCATCAATAAGATTTTCAATAGCATGGTTTAAATCACAATCAGCTCTAACATAAGCAGGGTCTTTACCACCTAATTCAAGACCTACATTAATAAAACGTTCTCCAATATATTTTTTAATTTGTTTTCCACCATTTACTGAGCCAGTAAAAACTACATGGGCTATTCTAGTATCGGAAATAATTTTTTCACAAGTGTTATGATCAGTATGAATATATTGAAATAATCCTTCAGGAATTCCCGTACCATTTAACGCTTTACTTATTAATTCAGCGCACATTGGAGTTTGAGAAGAATGTTTTAAAATCACACTATTACCAGATAGTAGTGCTGGGACAATTGTATTAGTTGCCGTCATCACTGGATAGTTCCAAGGTGCCATAACAAAAATGACGCCAAGTGGGGCCTTATAAATATAGTTATCAAACTCATCATTTTTTCTAGCAGTCACATCAGCTAAACATTCTTCAGCTACCTCTACCATATAACGTGAGCGTTCTTCAAAACCTCTAAGTTCGCTACCACATTGGGAAATAGGTCGTCCTATTTGCCAACAAATTTCTTTTTTAACCTCTTCTGTTAAGTTTAATAAATTTTCAATAAATTTATTAATAACTTTTATTCTTTCAGGAATTGAAGTTTGACTCCATTGCTTAAAAGCATTAAATGAATTTTCAATTGTTTTATCAATTTCAGAAGAACTTGGATGTGGTCTTTCTATGTACAGTGTATTGTTAATGGGTGTGATTGTTTTTTGCATTTTATTTTTCCTCGTTGAGAAATCTATATTAGAAAAATTATTAACTAAAGTATTAATTACTATTGCGTTGAGTTTAAAATTAAATTGTATAACTTCGTTATGAAATGAAACTTAATTTTAGAGGTAAAACTGCAATAGTTACTGGTGGTTCAGGAGGTGTGGGGTTATCCACAGTTCAAGAATTAATTAAAGAAAAAATTCATGTCTTATCCTTAGATATCCAAAGTCCACCAAACAAAGTTTTAAAAAGTAAATATTTTCATTTTCAAGAAATTGACTTAACGGATTTCAAAAAGACTGAAAGAATAATTAATAATTTTTATACAAAATTTAAGAGTATTGACTATTTGGTCAATGCCACTGGTGTTTTATGGTTTGATAAAGATAAATCTGCTGAAGAGATGAATTTAGATATCTGGGATAAAGTTTTTGAAATAAATCTTAAAACGATGGCTTATTTAGTAAAAATTATTGTGCCTAAAATGAAAAAAAATAAGTTTGGCTCTATGGTTCATATTGCATCAATAGATGCTTTATCGGGAGATGATAAACCTCAAGATGCATACGGAGCTTCCAAAGCTGCTATGATTAGATTTTCAAAATCTTTAGCTATTCAATACGGTGCTTTTAATATTCGATCAAATACTATTTTACCAGGTGCTATAGAAACTCCAATGCAAAAAAGATGGAAAAAAAATCTAAATGCAAAAAAAAATATGAAGGAATTTATGCCAATAAAAAAAATCATTCAACCTGCTGGTATTTCATCAGGGATAATGTTTTTATTATGTGATGAAAGTACTTACACAACTGGCATTGAATTAATTATCGACGGCGGAATTACTGCTAGACCTTAAGTTAACTTGCAGTTCTATTTTTTTTATCAAGAAAATTTTGTGCCAGTGTTTTGAGAATAGATAATTGTTTTAATTTAGACATACCATCTACAACATTATCAACGGCCCTACTTATAAAAGATTTAGTTCCCATCATTTTCTCTGAACTATCATTGAGCCAGTATATAAGAGTGGATAAGTAAACAATAGAAAGTAAACCTCTTTTAGAATAGTAGCTAAAATCATTTGAATTATCACCAGCTAAATTCCAAATAAAATCACTATTCTGATTTAGTAGTTTTAATGAACTAATAATATTTCCAGGTCTAAGCAAACTTTTTAACATTTCAGGAAGTGAATCTTTCAAATACTGATTATTCTCAAATTTAAGTTCTAATATAGTTTTTATTCTATCTCTCATTCTCAATCTTTCGTGATTAAAAGACTTATATGATTTTTCAACGCTATAATTATTTTTAGAAATTATAAATTTTAATATATCGGCTTCAAAATTAGGGAATTCTTTAGCTAGATTAGATGTGGAAACCTTTAATTTTTTAGCTGATCCTAATAAAGTATCTCTTGACCATCCAAATTTAGGCACATCTTTTATAAATTGATTTACTATTTTTTCTTGCTTTGACTTCATGATTTATATATAAATACGCCCTTATGAGGTTATTAGATTGTCTATAGAAGTTCAAGTAAGAGATAACAATATTGAAGCGGCAATTCGTGTTCTTAAGAAAAAGCTGTTGAGAGAGGGGATCTTTAAAGAGCTTAAATTAAGAAAGAATTACGAAAAGCCGTCTGAAAGAAAACTTCGTGAGACTAAAGAATCAGAGAAGAGATTTAAAAAACTTATGAGAAAAAAGAAATACGACTAATTCTCAAGTCCTTTAATAACTTCTTCACAAACCTTTTTTGCATCTCCAAATAACATCAAAGTATTGTCTCTGAAGAATAACTCATTTTGAACGCCCGCATAACCACTAGCCATACCTCTTTTAACAAAAAATACCTGTCCGGCATTTTCTACGTCTAAGATTGGCATACCATAAATTGCACTGGTTTTATCAGTTTTAGCAGCTGGATTTGTGACATCATTAGCACCTATTACAAAAGCAACATCAGTACTAGAAAAATCCCTATTTATCTCATCAAGTTCTAGAACTTCATCATAAGGAACATTAGCTTCAGCTAATAAAACATTCATATGACCTGGCATTCTACCAGCAACAGGGTGAATAGCATATCTTACTTCTACGCCCTCTTTTTTTAAAATGTCACCCATTTCTCTTAAGGCATGTTGAGCTTGTGCTACAGCCATTCCGTAACCAGGAACAATAATAACACTTGAACAATTTTTCATCATAAATGCTGCATCGGCTGCATTTCCTTGTTTTGGCTGTCTGTCATCTTTTTTGCCTGAACTAGCTACTGCTTGTTCTCCACCAAAACCACCAAGTAGAACATTAAAGAATGATCTATTCATTCCCTTACACATAATGTAACTCAGAATAGCTCCTGATGATCCAACTAAAGCACCAGTAATTATTAATAAGTTGTTAGAGAGAGTAAAACCAATACCCGCTGCAGCCCAACCAGAATAGGAATTTAACATCGAAACTATAACTGGCATATCTGCACCACCAATAGGAAGAATTAAAAGAAATCCAATAGCGAAGGATGCTAAAACAATTAACCAAAAATATTCAGGGGTTTGCACTATGCAGAACTTTGCAATTAATCCAATAATAACAAATCCTATAATTAGATTTAAAAAATGCTGTCCTTTAAAAACAAGAGGGTTTCCAGTTACTATTCCTTGTAATTTTCCAAATGCAATAATAGAACCTGTAAAGGTAATAGCGCCAATTGCTGTACCTAATGCCATTTCAATTAAACTTCCTGTTGGAATTGATCCAACTGCACCAATATCAAAAGCTTCGGGGTTATAAAAAGCTGACCCAGCCACAAAAACAGCAGCCAAACCAACTAAACTATGAAAAGCTGC
>Ga0233432_10003380_pt1 | contig 14478 bp, 12 predicted proteins | sample SI_122_August201_6_FD_179870 | JGI IMG/M metagenome (GOLD analysis project Ga0233432, IMG submission 179870) | Seawater microbial communities from Saanich Inlet, British Columbia, Canada - SI_122_August2016_10_MG | ecosystem: Environmental > Aquatic > Marine > Inlet | place: Canada: British...
AGGCGTTGAAAAGACAGACCGTTGCATACTCAGGCATACTTCCATTTGTGATGCTGGTTAGCTGCTGTCAGCAGCTCAGGAATGATAAATGTAAACACTTACTCACCTTAATAATCACTAAATTTAGGAGATTTCATCAGGGCCATAATAATAATTATCAACCCTGAGTGTGCTTGTCAGGGCGTGCAGGAGTGAAATTCAAGCACACTATAGTGCCCTTGATGGCACTATTGATAGTGCTATTAACAGCCCTCTGACAAATGCTGCAACAAGGTTTGAACGTTTTGTGCTCAACAGTCACCCTTCTGTGTGGTGATTCATGTTCAGATAGTATTTTCATTAGCCTAAAAACAAGAGCAGTGTTATGCATTGAATCGGCACTTTTTTCCCTAATAATAGGGTAATTAGAAAAACGTTGGGTTATACTTTTATCCAATTTCAGGCCTTCTTTGTGCCCGTTTTACCTGCATTTGGTCACCAGGTACATATGTACCAACTGGCGAGGTGACACTGAGGTAAGTTTCAAGAAGCTGATTGTTGGATATTCAGCAATTAAAACTGACACGTGAGACGGTTTGATTCATGATAATGAGAGGTTTATATTAAACCCCATTTTTTATTAAATATTAACAAGTTACGAAATTTTTAGTAGTTAGTAATTCTAATTAAAACTTTATAAAACATATTTCAAAATAAGGGAATTGTTATGGCAACTCTACAAATTAATGGTCAGACAATGGACATCGGTGAGATTGACCCCTCCACGCCACTACTTTGGGTTCTGCGTGATGAGCTCGGTCTGGTTGGCACCAAGTATGGATGCGGTATTGCTCAATGTGGCGCATGTACTGTTCATATGAATGGCGCACCAGTCCGCTCTTGTCAGATCCCGGTTGGAAATTTGACTGATCAGAACATTACAACAATTGAAGGTCTTGCGGCTGCTGACGGGTCATTGACTCCTGTTCAGGAAGCCTGGGTAGAAATTGATGTTCCCCAGTGTGGCTACTGCCAGGCCGGTCAGATAATGAGTGCTACAGCATTGCTGGAAAATAACCAGAATCCTAGTGACGCTGATATTGATGCAGCGATGTCTGGCAACATTTGCCGCTGTGCAACCTACTCTCGTATCCGCCAGGCAATTAAAAATGCTGCTGCGAAGATGAATGGCACAGCTTTTTACGATGCCGCGCAGACAGGAGAGAGAGCATGAAATTAACCAAAAATGACAATCTCTCCCCGGAATTACCAAATTTTTTCCAGGAACTGACAGCTTCTCCCAAAATTAAGATTCCTGACGTAAGCAGGCGTCAGTTTTTCAAGATCTCCACCATTGCTGGTGGTGGTCTGGCTCTAGGTTTGGCAATGGGCACAAGTCCAAAAGCAAAAGCTCAGGCAGGTGCTGCAGAAACCAGTTCGCTGAGTCCATATGTCCAGATTCAGCCAAATGGAAGAATCAATATTTTTTCTAAAAATCCCGAGTGTGGCCAGGGCATAAAAACCGGTTTGCCGCTAATCATCGCTGAAGAGCTTGATTGTGCCTGGAATGATGTAGACGTAGTGCAGGCAGACATTGATGGCTCCAGATATGGTGCCCAGTTTGCTGGTGGTTCCTTGTCTACACCAATGAACTGGATGGCAATGCGCCAGGCAGGGGCAACAGCCCGCGCCATGATCCTGGCGGCCGCAGCACAACAGCTGAACATTCCGGTGTCTGAATTAACAACAAGTGACACTAAGGTGCTACATGCAACATCAGGTAGAGAATGGGGATACGGCGATTTTGCTGAACTTGCCGCCACCATGCCTATACCAGATGCGGCAAGCTTGACGCTTAAGACTCAGGATCAATTTAAATTGCTGGGTCGACGTTTTACTGGTGTAGACAACATGGATATCGTCACTGGGAAGCCTTTATTTGGTGCCGATACTCGTATGGAAGGTCTCAAGTATGCTACTTATACCAAGTCTCCGCAGATTGGTGGTCGCGCTCTTTCTTTTAACGAAGACCACATTAAATCAATGAGTGGCATTGTAGATGCATTCATTATTGATGAGTTTGGTAGTCCTAAAGTGTTCAATCCTGGTGGTGGCGATATGTTTAGTGGTGTTGCCATCGTAGCTGATTCCACATGGGCAGCTATCAAAGCCAAGCGCGAACTGGAAATTGAATGGGATCTCAGCGACGCGGAACAGGCAAGCTGGGATGACCTGGTAAATCGTGCTTATGCTTTAAAAGACCAGGATGGCGAGCCTTTGATGACCACGACTTTCGGTCCTGATGGGCCGAGTACAGTTGCGGCCAGTAAAGGAGATGCAGAAGCCGTGCTGCAAAATGCAGCAACAGTGGTTTCAAGTTTTTATGAATATCCTTATGTAAGCCATGCTCAGCTTGAGCCAGAAACCTGTACTGCCCTTTATCAAAACGGTAACTGTGAAATTTGGGCGCCAGCGCAGATTCCTCAAAGTGGTGAAACGGGTTCCGCAGTATTGTTGGGAATTCCAGCCGAAGAAGCTGCAGATCGTGTTGTGCTTAACCAAACTCGAATCGGTGGCGGCTTTGGACGTAAACTGGCTAATGACTATGTTTTTGAAGTTGTTGCCATTGCCCGGAGAATGGAGGGCACTCCAATACTGCTTCAGTGGACACGTGAAGATGACATGAGCGGAGATTATTTCCGTCCAGGTGGTTTCCACTCATACACTGCAGGACTTGATGCTGTAGGTAATCTCACGGCATGGCAGGATCATTTTATTACCTCCACAGGTAATGATCAGTCTCCAATGACCAGTGCTGACCTTAATCCAAACGTTTTCCCGAAAGATGTAATCGACAATGTGAAGCTGACACAGACCATGTTCCACAATGCTATCCCAACTGGACCGATGAGAGCGCCGGCGTCTAATGCCTTTGCTTTCAGCTTCCAGAGCTTTATGCATGAACTGGCTATTGCTTCAGGCAAAAGTCATGTGGATTTCTTGCTGGACACTCTTGGTGAGCCGCGTCTGGCTAATCCGGAAAATCCACAGTCAATGCATACAGGCCGTGCAGCAAATGTAATTAGTGAAGTCGCCAGAATTTCAGGTCTTGACCAGGAATCCGGTGAGCCAGGTCGTGCTAAAGGTCTCTCCTTTTACTTCTGCCATAGTGGCTATGTTGCGCAGGTAGCTGATGTCACAGTGAGTGCTAACAAGGAAGTAAAAGTACATAAAGTCTGGGCGGTTGGTGATTTTGGCTTCATTCATAATCTCAGCGGTGCAGAAAATCAGATGGAAGGTGGCATAATTGATGGCATCAGCCAGTTGTTTAACTCCAAGATCACTTTTGTAAATGGTGTTATCCAGCAGCAGAATTTCCATCAGTATCCTTTGTTGAGATTGCCTCAGGCGCCTGAGCTGGAAGTAGCATTTCTTGAACCTGAAGAGTTCTCCCCATCAGGTGGTGGTGAACCTTCCATGCCGCCGGTTCTGGCTGCTGTCACCAATGCGATTTATAACGCAACTGGTGAGCGCATCAGAAAAATGCCACTTTTTGAATTAGGCTATAAACTGGTATAAATTACTCTAACGTAATTTAAAAAAGGCCGGATTATTTAATCCGGCCTTTTTTTTGGTATTTTATTGAGTTTAAGTTGAGAGCTATTTGAAACCAAGGTAAAAACAAGGTAAAAACAAGGTGAAGAGCAAGGTGATGAGCAAGGTAAGTGGAGAGTTAGCATTGAGCCTGGCGAGCAAGATTGGAATCAGTAACAAAATTATTGGAGGTAACTTAGTAACTGTAGTAATAACGTGCTTCTATAGTATCCCGTTGAACAAGTTGGCCATCCGCAAATCTGGGACGAAAGGAAGTAGAGTTTCTTAAAAATCTGCTTAGGCGAAACTCTACGGACTCAGAAGCATCTGGACTTCTATTAAAAATTTCAACATTTTGCGGTTGACCGAAACGGTTGAGCTGCATTGACACATCAAACCAGCCATGATGTTTTATTGGCAGGTCTGCAGGAAGATTTAACGAATCTCTTGTATAACGATAATAGATAAAAGTGGGTATTGTTGCCGGTAAATCCGGAGAAAATATTTTATTAACGACTTCCTGGTCTACCCCCTTGGCAACTAATTCATCATAAGCAAATTGGTAAGCTTCAATAGCAGCAGAACGTTTTTTAAAAATGAGTAACCAGTCACCAAATTCAATGCGTGCTTTGGCAATTTCTTCCGGCGTGCTGGTATTGAGCCTTAATAATAAATTTAAATGTCTTTCCAACGCTTCACGACCGTGCCTGAATCCTAGTGAATTCGTGGAGACTCTGGACATATTGTAAAACTCCTGGGAAGAGTTGAGCGCCTGGCTTGAAAAATTACCATTACTTATAGCATTGCTACTCATGTCCAGGTTGGTCGCAAAAAAGTAATTAGTCAGGGCCAGCTTTTTTTCTACAGCCAGCAATCTTGAATCTGAACTGCCATAATTATTTAAAAGTATGTCTATGATTGTTCGATATATGAATTGAGCATTTACTAATCTGGTATTTCTGAATTCTTCTTCAACAATTAAATTATTTGTTGCGTTAACTGGAAAAGTATTGGATGAAGAAGTTATGCCGAACATAGGATTAGTGACTAATCTGGAGTCAAAGGCATATATGTTCCACTCTGCGTAGCGGTTAAGCGCTGGAATTAATTCAATGCTGTCATCTCCGAAAGCTTTTCTCTTGAGATAAAAAAGATATTGTTGTTGAACGTCGGCATCATTTATTTCCCCCAGGGCAATATGACTACTGATTTTGCTTTCGATGATCCGTTCCTGTTCCAGGTTAAACAAGCCTGAATTCACGCGATTAATATGCAGAGCCTGATTAAGGTATTCAAGCGCTTTGATATGATCATTTTGCGTTTGGTAAACATTCGCTAACGACAATAGCTCCTGGCTTAGCGCTGGCTCATAGGCGCCACCTTGTAGTTCAAGTTGTTTGATACTTTCTTCGTAGGCAGCAATGCTTGTTACTTCGTTTGAAGCTGTCTGGGCAGCTTCCTGTGCAGCGCGTTTAAAAATATATTCAGAAACACTCTCGGCTTCGCTGCTTGAAGGCAAAGAAGTGAGTTCATTAATTTGTACCAGATCACCGTCTGATATTGTTTCTATTAATACAGGCTCAAATATTAACAACGAGTGCTCTTCGACATTCTGTGCTAAGGCACGTGGTATCAGCGGAACATATACAGAAGATAAAAGCGCCAAGGTAAGTGCAGAGGAGAAAAGAGAGCGCGGCGAAAATGCAGATGAAGTGCTTGAACGCCGGGCCTGTGTGTGTGGATATATGATCATCGGAAATTATTAAAACATTAAAAGCAGTAAAATTAGTAGAATTAGTAAAAGTTTAATAGGAATAGTAATAACGCACCTGTATGTCTGATTGTGCTCTGGTCCTGCCCGATTCAAAAAAGGGCCTGAAAGTCCCTGATCTTAGCAAATTCAGAAGACGGTTTCGTACCAGATGACCAGTATTTTCAGAAGAATATACAATTTTTATATTACGTAAGGATCCGTTCGAACGTTTATTAAAACTAACATCAATATAGCCTATATAGGGGATATCCAGCTCTTCCGGGATGTTTTGGAACCCCCTGGTGTCTTCAAAACTAACAAAATCGGGGATAAACAGGGCGGGTTCCGGGCTTATGAATGTTTCCGCTTCCTTTTCAGTGAGCCCATTGGCCATTAATATTTCCAGGGCTTTACTATAACCCTCATTGGCCCTTTGCAAGCGTTCAAAAGCCAGATCCCAGTCAGCCAGATCAATATAGGCATTGGCTGCCAGCAGATGATCCTGTGTTTCCAAAGTTTCGGCTCGTGCTAAAAGCTCTTCCCTGCTATCTGAATACCCACGACGAAGAAAAGGTATGGCCCGAAACCCGCGATTATTTGATAATACGATATTGCTGCCAATCGGTTTATCACTGATGTATTTTTCTATCTGGAGTTTAAACAGGTAGGTTAATTCTGCTTTCTTTTTCAATATCTCTTCATTGCCTGAATCTTTCTCCAGAACTAAATCAAATAGCTCTTCTGCTTTCTTCAGCCTGGGATCTACAAGTTGCTCAGGCGTAAAGGATTGTGAACGTAAACTGGATGAATTAGCTAAAAATGCAGAACGGGGCACAAATAGTATGTCGCTAAACTGACTGTCTTCAACAGCGACCAGATCACCCTGGCGGAGCATGGACGAACCTATAGATGATAAACCTCCGCCCATAGCAAGCGCTTCTTCATTATAAAAAGCCAGTCTGCGAAAAGCCTCCATATTCCAGTCTGCCCACTCCAGAGCGGCTTGTGTATATTCCTCGCTATCGTCATCAAGACTGCGTGACATCAGGTAATAAAGATATTCATGATATTTGTCAGCGTCAGCATAATTCCTGCTTGCCTTGCTGTTCTCAATCAATTTTCTAACCGCTTCGGTTTGCGCAAGAGTATATAAACCCTGATTGACTCGTTCTATATGCATGGTCGTTTCAAGCGCTAATGTGGCATTTTCATAATCACCCGCCTGTTGATAAAGATTACCTATGGAAAGGTATTCCTGTGCCAGGAGAGGGTTGAAAGTGCCTCCGGTTTCTATAAGTTCATTAATGCTGGTTTCGTACTGTGCTATATCGTTGAGTAAATCGTTTAAAAAAATTTGTTCTTCATCTGGAATAGACAAATTGGCAGGGGGAGAAATAAATGCTTTCCCTGAATTTCTCGCTGCAGAGGAAAGTAATATTGTTTCGGGATCATCAAGATAGACACCATCAAAAAAGAGAGTATTTAATTCAGTTTTGGTTTGCCCTCGTAATGCTGGGTGAACAAAGAGAGATAAAATCAGGAAAAATAGTAAAAATCTTTTTCGGTACAACAGATTAAAAAAAGGAAATAGCTGCCCATGGTCACATGTGCTGACAACGGTTACTTGTCTTGGATAATTGCTTGTTTCCATCACTTTATAATAATTTATGTAAGGCCTTGTATATCAGTTTTAATCTTCAAAGTTTTAATAATAGTAGTGGTACCTTAAATGAACTTCGCTTAGAGCAATGCTTTCGCCATTGTTGATTAGCGGTCGGAAGCGCTGACTTCTCAAATGATTAATCAAGGCAGACTGTATTTTATCGCTAGTATCCTGTGAGCTACTTACTATATTGATTGCATTTATGTTGCCAAAGCGATCCTTCGAAAAAGAAACATCAATATAGCCCTTATAGGGAATATCAATATCATCAGAGATGCCAAAAAATTTACGGCTATAATTGTGGATGCCGTAAGCAGGCACTGCAATAACAGGCATCGGAGATAAAAATCTATCTGCTTCAAGGCCTGAGTATCCACCAGCAAGCAATAGATTGTAAGCCTTGTTATAAGCTTCAAAGGCCCTTTGAGACCTTTCAAAGCTCAGGTGCATATCTGCAAGAGAAATATAGGCATTGGCTTTTTCAACAGGGCTGTTTTCTGTCGATGTCTCAATTTCTTCTACCAGCTCGGTCAGCGAATTTTTGGCGCTTACGTAACGACGACTTATAAGGAGGTTAGCATCACTGGTATATTGCTGATTGACGCGGTTATAGGCTATTGACCCTCTCTCCCTGATATTCTCAAGTGGATCCAGCTCTTTTTTCAGCAGGTAATTTATATTTGCTAATTTATGTTGAATGGCCTGCTGCTGCATCAGGGTACTTGAGCTATTTTTTTCCAGTTGCTCGAGTATTGATTCGAAAATTTCTTCAGCTTCGTGCAAACGTTGATTGACGATTATGTCATTGCTCAGTGCAAAAGGGACGCTTCTCAGGTTGTAATCGGTTATGGCGGCATTGGTCGCTACTGAATTTGAATTCAACACAGGCACATTGATGGTGACAGGAATGGTCCGATTATTTGTCTCACCGGCTGATACGCCCGGGGATGAAATAGAGCTGTTATCTACAGGGTCGCGATTAACCTGGACATCAAACTGAACTCTATTGTTCATGCTTCTGCCAACATCGATGCTGTCTGAGAGCGCAATTGGGTAGATATAGATGTCCCGGTAGCCCTTGATGAAGGCTTCGATGTTCCAGTCAGCCCAGTCAAGTTTTGCTGTAAGCAAGCGGGGATCGTCTTCAGCCAGATTTTTTTCATGCAGGTAATACAAATAGTGCTTGTGGTTATCAACAGAAACAAAGTCCCCAAGTGCAATTTGTGTGCGAATCAAATAATCAACCAGTCTGGATTGCTCCAGATTAAACAGGCCCAGGTTTACTTTCTTGATATGAATGGCTTTATCAAAGGCCTCTACTGCCTCTTCAAAACTTCCTTCTTGATAAAGCAAAATACCAAGCGCCTCATACTGCTCAGAAAGAGCCTGCGAATACTGATTGCCGGCATCAATGGAATTGCTTATTGCCGCCCGGTATTCGGTCAAACTTGCAGATCTCAATTGAGCATTGTTTTCTGTCTCAATAAATTCACTGGCAGTTGGCTCAGGCACTATTGGCAAGTTACTCTCGAAAGGTCTTGCAGAAGAGGAGTTGGCGGTGAGAGAGGAAAGAGGTGCTACAGAGTCCAACAAGGCGGCTTCAAAAATCAAGGTGGGGAGCGGATCAGTAGCTTGCTGTGCGCTTGCCAGCACCGGCAAGAAAAATGATAGCAGTGCAATCACGGTGCCTGGCAGTGAATGCTTGTTGCTGAAAGTGATTTGAGTCGGCTTAATCATAAATTGTGATACTGGATTACGGTAGCTGGTTTCAATTCTTGCTGTCTGACGAAAATAGCCTGGCAACATTATGTACTCCAAAAAGGCGCACTTAGATCAGAGGCCCCTTGCTTATATGATGAAACAATCAGGCTTAATCAACTCTTAACCTGTAAGCGTATGGATAGAAGACCGATTGCCATGATCAATGTTACACCTGAAGGTGTGAAAAACCAGTGTGTTTTCCAAAGTAGAGCGCGAGTTACACAACATCGCTCAAAGGATTAGGTAACATGAAGACAGTACTCATTACAGGTGCCAATCGGGGCAATGGCCTGGAATTCGTCAAGCAGTATCTGGAACGGGGGTGGCAGGTGTTTGCCTGCTGCAGATCACCCCAAAGCGCAACACAGCTGCAAGCAATGGCGTGCTCTGCGCTCAAAATTTTACCCCTTGATGTCGCTGATACTGGTTCAATACAAGCCTTGCGAGGCCTGCTTAAAGACCAGAATTTATCCTTATTTATCAATAATGCCGGTGTCTATGGAGGTGGTCAGTCTCTGGAACGGGTCGAGGAAGAAAAGTGGCTGAAGGTTTTCAGAATAAATACGATTCCCCCTGCCTTGCTAACTCTCGCACTGTTACCGTTGATGGACAGGTCCAGGCCGGCAAAGCTGGCTTATTTGAGCTCAAAGATGGGGTCCATTGCCGAAAACTCCAGTGGCGCAACCTATCTGTACAGATCCAGTAAAGCTGCCTTGAATCAGATCATAAAAAGCTTGTCGATAGATTTGGCCAGCGAAGGCATGCTCGTGGCTGCGCTGCATCCGGGCTGGGTAAAAACGGAAATGGGTGGCCCCAATGCGCTCATTGATACACAAACCAGTGTGAGCGGGATGCGTGCCGTGCTGGAGCAACTTGGATCCGCCGAAAGCGGAGGGTTTTACAATTATAATGGCGCTGAAATTCCCTGGTAGTTTGTCCCGGAAAAGCCCCGGAAATATTGTAATCAACTGAAAATAAAAGATATTTATTAAAAAATGTTAATACAAAGCTAGCTTCTGCAGAGCTGCCATGCACAGGATGCTGACTTTGCTATGGCATTTGAATATAAGCCACAGATACGCCAGGCGAAAGTGCTCTGGGTGATAATTCGCTCACTCTGTATGGCTCCAACATGGGAACTTCCAACCAGCAACATGCTGTTGCGTGTGCTCGATATGTTTGGCCGTGAATATGAGAGCCATGGCGATTCCACCGGCAAGGTTTATGAAAAATAAGAAAAATAGGCAGATAGCCATATCTGCCTTTTTGTGCCTGAAACATGGAAATTGACAATTATTGATAGTTATTAGCTAATCAATAAATAATTATATTAGTTATTAATTATCAGTATCGTGGGTTTTAGACTAGGGTCTGCTTTTTAATAAAAACCTCGTTTAATCTCCAATCAAGTGCCGAATTGTCGGGTAAAACTGGGTAAAAGTACCGTTGTAGGCAGCTTCAGCCATATGGCACTCGACGCATTCACTTCCATCCGGCACTTTGGCTGAAGTAGCCCCTGGTGCTGCAGTGGGTGGAAACAGGAAAAAGCCTCTACCTTCATTAAAACGACCGCTGTCGATCACATGAAATTCCTGGGCATTCATAGACCCCTGCACAAATCCGGGTAATTGGGGAGCGGATTCAGCCTCGGCGGAATAGAACGAAAGCAAAAACATGGTGCCATCGGCATACTCGCCGTGTTCCAGAAAATACCGATAGGCTGCCGGTTCAATTTGTACAACACCAATAGCACCTGGCTCAGCAGAATTAAAAGGTTTATCCCCATATTCACTACCAAGTGAACTGCCCAGATGGATCCACTCATCAGTACGTTCGGGATAAATAAGCTGCTCATTACTATACAAGGCAATCTCAAGGTCCGTTTGGGCTTGTAGCACAGCAGGAATTATAGAAAATGCAGAAATCAGAATAAGAGTGAAGAATTTGTTCATGATTGAAACTCCTTTGGTGTGCAAAGTGTAAAGGAAGTCATTATCCAGATGTGGAAATAATTAAAAATACTGCAAGTTATGCCAATAAAAATGTTCACAGTTTTTTAACCAACAACAGAGCATCGCCGGTATAGTGAATTGATTGATGTGGGACGATGGCTTTACGCATGACTTCTGTATAGCCACGTCGACTATATAAGTCATAAGCCACAGTGTTTGCTTCAAAAACAATGAGCGAGAGTTTTGCCAGCTTCAGTTTTCGACACTTTGCTTCGGTCATTTCCATAAGCGTAGCAGCGATGCCCTGTTGTCGGGAGGATTCATCTACGGCAATACCGGCAACATATAAACTCTTCGGTTCTTCCAATAACCAGAAGGGCTTAAGCACAGGGTCATCTTCTACGTAGTCATTATCAGCCCGCATTTCGTAGGAAAGCAGTACTGCTACAACTAGGTCATTTTTATCTGCAACCAGACAGTTCTCAAAACTAAAAGGGGTATTTTTTCGCTCGTAACGTTGCTGACCAATATCCAGCAGATTATCGCCGGGTTGGGAAATTTTAGACCAGATATAATCGGAAACTCCATCTGAAGCGATTGAAAAAAGCTCAGCTATGCGGCGCGCGTCCTGCCGAACGGCCGGTCGATAAATGACCTTCTCTACACTCACGCCTGACTGAGTTTGCGCTCGTCGGCCCAGTTTCCGTGCAGACCCTGGCGTAAACGGAAGGGAAGTTTTACACGACCAATAGGGCCGTCCTCGATAGCCTGGGCATCAAGGATGGCAAGTTCTGAGTAATTATTAACGATATCGTCTACCAAAGCGATAATGTAGCCATCACCTTGAGGTGAGTCAGGGCTTCTTGGCACAAAGCAGGGTTCCTGAATAACACTGTCAGGACCGCACCACCATTCAGATTGCTTGCCGGTAAGGAAGTCCATATAGCCAAGTTTGTTAAGCATCAAACCTGAAGCACGTCCGCCGGGACCATTAAATTGTTTCGTCTGATCCATCACCAGCAGCCAGCCATAATCATGCTGCTGGGTGGCATAGCGGTCATCAATACGCGGAAACTCTCCTACCATGTCTGTCATTTTTTCCATGCTTTCAAATTCATCACCCTTACTGTTGAAATCTACAGTCCAGCGAGTCATATAGGATGCTGCTTCCTGGGGCTTGAAAGGCTCTCCATGCACATCCGGAAAAAATGGGAACATATTATTTTTTGCCACCGGAACGTCAAAATGGATTTTGCTGCCATCGTTGAAGGCATTCATCACATGGGAGCAAAAAAGATTGGAGCCCTTGAACCATTTCATGTCTTTGCTTTCACCATCGCGGGGCAAGACACCAAGATAGATCGGCATGGTGGTGTCAAAACCAAAATAAGGCAGGTTTTTTTCAACCCTTTCCCAATTGCAGATTATGGGGACAAGGTGGAAGCAGACATAGTCTTCAGTTACGCCAAAGTCATGCATCATGCAGGCATAAGGGACTTCGAACCAGACTTCCTTGAGCAGCTCACCTGTAGGGCTGATTTCCATATAAGTGCAGTCTTTGGTTGTCAGACCTTTTGATCCATAACTAAAGGCCACCATATTCCCGGTAATAGGATCAATCTTGGGATGCGCGGTAAAAGTTTCGCTGGTCATCTTGCCATCGAAGTCAGTAAAGCCAAATGTTTCCAGTGTTAGCGGGTCCATTAGCAGGGGTGGACTATCTTCCTTGAGTGCGAATAATTTGCCAGCGTGAACAATCGGCGTGGTGTTGGCGGTGCTTCTAATCTGTCCCTTAACGGACGGGTCATCAGTGAGGGGATTACGGTAGGCACCAAATAAGGCATGATCAGCGTCACGTTCCAGCTTCCATTTATCGGTTTGTGCGTATCGTTGTTTGAAATCCACTTTGCCGTTGCGAAAGCGGAATAGTGAAATCATGCCGTCACCGTTGAAAAACTGGTCATCTTCAAAACGGGGGGTAAACTGTTGATCTGGATGCACGCGGTGGAAGGTGCCATTTAATTGCGAGGGAATTTCGCCTTCGGTTTCGCAATCATGGATATCACCCTCAAAACGTAACAGATTGAGGATGCCGGTGAACGGTCGTGTATCAGGAAAATGTGCCATAGGCTTACTCCATTTATGCCAGAACGATTAAACCCGACAGTAAATTTTTTTACAATCTTGAAGTCTTGAATAAAGACAGAGAAAAATTCTCCATTGATTAGCATTAATAGCTAAAATCCAAAGTGATTCATGTCTGTTCACTTTCGGGAATACACTATATATGTATATAAGTCGGTTCAGGCTTATGCAAGCTGATCTATAATCGCCTGGCATACTGATTCCTGAAGCAGGGCATCGCTTTGAATGGTGATGTGAGCATACTTGTTATACAAGGCAGAACGCTCAGCAAATAAATCTTCGAAGCTCTGCTCTGGTCGACGTGCGATTCCGCGCTGATCGTAATCAGTAATGCGCTTTTTCAAGGTATCCAATTGCACATCCAGAAAAATGATAATGCCGTTTTCAGCTAAATGCTTCATGCTGGCGTCGCTATATACAACACTGCCACCTGTAGCGATTACCGAATTTTCAGCCTCAAGGCTCATTACCCATTTCTCTTCAATTTCCCGTAATTTCATATAGCCGTCATTATCGACGATATCCTGCAGTGAACGATGCTCATGGCTTTGGATGACTACATCTGTATCCACAAAATCACGGGAGGTTTTTTTTGCCAGAATTACACCGATGGTGCTTTTGCCGGAACCGGGCATACCGATTAAAACGAGATTTTTATCAATGCTGGACATGGATTTAGTGACTGTAAGTGAAAAGGCAATTATACCTTATGGAATGATGTCATGCGTATGGAATGCAAGAGTGAAATTCTTATTTAATCAACATTCAATGAAGTACCAAGTGGAGCTATCGAAAAATGCAGACTGCTTCGGTGAAAACCTTCACGATCATAAAAGCGATGGGCATCTTTGCGCTGCATACCTGAATCAAGATGGAGCTGTGTGCATCCCTGCTCCCGAGCATGGTTTTTTAACCAGTCAATCATCGCCTTACCAGAGCCTTTTGAGCGTAAGGAATTATCGGTAACCAGATCATCCACATAAAGGTTTTTCTCCCAGGCGAGTTTTTCGCTAATCACAAATCCGGCAACACAGCTAACCTGGCCATCAAGAACATGGTAGGCAATGTTGAAGCCATTTTCCTGTTGTTTTTTTATTTGTTTAATCAGTGATTCTTTGCTGTATTGCGGGCGTAGTTGCAACAACACTGGTGCGATATCAGCCAGTTCTTCATCCGTTGATGCTATACAGATAGTCATCAAACACCTCACTTGAAAATCAGTTATTAAAAATTAATGCAGGTCAGTTAATGATTATATATCCAGCATAAGCTGCATGGGTGTATGCCTTATATTGGCTTCCATATAATCCTCACCATAGCGGCGAAAACCCAGGGTTTCATAAAAAGGAACGGCACTCACCTGGGCACCCAGGAAAACTTTAGTAAGGTTGTCTGATCGTGCCTGAGAGATAAAACGATCCATTATCCGGGAGCCAATGCCCAGCTTGCGATATTCGGGCAGCACGGCAATGCGGCCAATATGACCATCAGCAAGCATTCTTCCTGTAGCAACAGGCTTGTCATTATCCAGTACTAAAATCTGGTATGCGGTTCCATCCAGACCATCGAGATCGAGTGCGGGATCTACACCCTGCTCAACAGTGAATACACTGAGCCGCACAGATTGAATA
>Ga0233432_10003381_pt1 | contig 14467 bp, 16 predicted proteins | sample SI_122_August201_6_FD_179870 | JGI IMG/M metagenome (GOLD analysis project Ga0233432, IMG submission 179870) | Seawater microbial communities from Saanich Inlet, British Columbia, Canada - SI_122_August2016_10_MG | ecosystem: Environmental > Aquatic > Marine > Inlet | place: Canada: British...
TTATATGCTAAATTCAACTTACACTTCTTCTCTTCTTTTAATTCTAACACTCCTCTCTCTCCTTTTAGGTGAATTATACGATTTGTTATATCACGCAATTTTGTTGTATAGTCTTTTCTACAATTATCTATTTTTTTTATCAGTGAAAAGACATTTAAATTATAAATCTTTGGATAATAATATCTAATTCGTCTTGGTATCAAAAACTTATTAATTGCCTTAATTTCCTTTATCTTAACTTCTATATCCAATATCTTTTTTTGTATGTCTTTTTCCATCTCTTCTCTCCCATTTTCACCAAATAATAAAAAATAACCTGAAGAAAATTCACACATCGACTGCAATTTATCATATTGATGTGCTGATATTTTATGCGCCTCCGCCTTAGCGTCCAACTTCATATAATTGATTATTGCAAGTAAAAAGGTTACTATCGCATTTATAACCGCCAACCACAATGTACCATAATAAATGTCACCCGACAATGGTGACAATACAGATGCACTAGTAGATAAAAATATAGCCGGCATCATATAATAATTTAAGTATGTTTCGCAATAGTCTTTTGCCTCCATGTAAATCAACTTTTGCCCTCTCACATATGTTGCCAATATATCCATAGCAGACGACGCACTTTCATTTGGGGTTGAATACAATGTTTCTAAACTTTTCTCTACTCCGGAATAAGACACTCGATTGTAATGTTCGTTTGTAGATGTGATCGCTTCTTCATAATCATAATCCAGTAAATCCAATGGGTTAATAGTATCAACTTGTATGTTCAACTCGGAATTAAGAATATTTAATGGCTTTTTCTTTCCATTATATTTATACATTGGGCTATTCAATGTCAAGTTTGGTCGGGGTGTTGGGGGTGGCAGCGCAGCATTATATCCACTACTTATTCCAACACCTAGTGCGCCATTTAAGGATTTTTCTTCTTGTCTATCACATACGTCGGTATTACTAGATATATCATCGATTTGTTGTGTATCATTTATATTTAAACTAACTGACATATTAAATATAATTGTGTTATTATTGTCGCTTATTTACCGAATTAAATTGATATTTTAAAACTTTAACTTAATAACGGCAATATAAATAAACATGAACACTGCAAACATGGAACAACACTTAATACAAGTATATGGACATGATTCTTTTAGAGAATATCAAAAAGACATAATTACCGATGTTTTAAATAAAAATGATGTGATGGTGGTGTTGCCAACTGGCGGAGGTAAATCATTATTATATCAATTCCCCACTACCTACAGTGGTAAAATTACAATTGTTATCTCTCCCTTAATATCACTAATGAATGACCAATGCATGTATTTAAATTCTAAAAACATAAAAGCAGTAAGTTTAAACTCGGAAACTCGTGTAAATGTATCCGAATATGGTAACTATAACATCATATATACCACGCCAGAGTTTATAATAAACCGTATCCCAGCTTTTAAATTAATACAAAACAAGATTGGATTAATTGCCGTGGACGAGGCTCATTGTGCTTCACAGTGGAGTCATGATTTCCGAACTTGTTATCAAAAAATAAGGATTTTAAAACACGAGATGTCAGATATACCAATATTGGCAATCACGGCAACCGCTACCCCTTGTGTATTAAAGGATATATATAAGTTTATTGGATTGAAGGATTCTTGCGAATACTTGTTGGGAACAAGAAGGGATAACCTTAGCATTAATGTATTGCCTAAATGGCGGTTTTCAGAATGTAAATATGAAGAGCCTACTATTATATACACATCGACTAGAAAAGATTGTGAGAAAATCGCAAATAAATTATCTGCCAGAGGTATATCGACCGCATATTACCATGGTGGAATGACAAAAAATCAAAAAGACGAAAGCTATCGTAAATTTATAAACGATGAATTATTAGTGATCGTGGCGACTATTTCATTTGGAATGGGTATTGATAAAGCAGATATAAGGCATGTTATTAATTACGGAATGCCGAGCGATATTGAAACATATTATCAAGAAATTGGTCGTGCGGGGAGAGATGGGTTACCAAGTAAAGCCACTATTTATTACAGCGATGGTGATATGTCAACATGTTCTTATTTAATGTCAAAAGGAGCTGAATCTCAATCAAATATAAGAATGAAGCGATTAAACATGTTATATAGTTACTTAACAAACAAAAGAATATGTCGACAACAAATGATTGAATATTATTTCGAACATGAAAAAATGCCATTGGAATGCCAATCAAATGATGTATGTGGAATGTGTGATAACTGTAAGTCTGAAAAATCGTCATTATCAAATGATATAACAAAAGAAGCATTATGCATAGTGAATACAATTAAAGACTTTTATATGATGAAAGGTTTCAGCGTAGGATTGAAAAAAACAATTGAACTAGTTCAAATAAGTAAAAAACACATAATAGAACCAGCTAGAACGGATGAGTGGATAAAAGATGTTATTAATATATTGATATCAAAAGATATATTAAAAAGATATAAACCACCGCGCAGTTTTGGTGTAGTTATTGCGATCGGACAAACTCCTGTAAAAGATGTATTACCAATTATGTGTGAAATTAAAATGGATGAAAGCACCCTTAGAAATGTATTTAATACTTATACTTATAGTGGAAAGAACGAGAAGAAAGGAAAAAAAGAAAAGAAAATGAAAAACAAGGATGCGGTTCGTTTACTATATAAGGAAGGACTGTCGCCAGATGAAATTGCAACCCGACTGAAGTTAACCCAAATAACAGTTAATAATCATATATTAAATATGTTTGAAAACGATGAAAATGTAGACATTGACTTTGATTATTACAAGTTAGATGAAGAAAAAGAGCAAATGATTAAAGGAGCAATAGCCAAAGTTGGAACAATCTACCTTAAACCAATTAAACAAGAAGTTGCCAGTGATATCACATACGAACAAATAAAATTATGTATAATTGCTATGAAATATGAAAATGAATTATAAGATATAATTGTTAAGGTATAAAATATGTGTAAACATTGTAAAGCACCAATAATATTATTTAAGTTTTTCATGTTCAACATTATCAATGATGTCTCTAATATCCACATTTTTTGCTATATCACTGATGACAACTTTAGTTGGTTTGTTTAACAATTCAGATGATATTTTGCATTTAATGTTTTCAGTAGTCGTATCGTGTGGTAATGGGTTTATTTTATCATATTCATTATAAAAGTCCATATATGCTTTTTTATGTAACTGGTTAACTGAATCATATAAATGGCTGCTTATTTCATCACCGGGTATATCTTTTACCCACCCTTCATGTTTGTCTTTAACAAAGAAATTCCTTCTTTTTTGGTCTGTGCAGTGTATGGGTCGTTCTGTAACCGGTATATCGCTTAGGTTTTGAATCATTTTCTTAGACACGAAATTCTCGATTACATGGTCTTCTTTTAATATATCATTTAATTTAAATGTTATGTTATCTACAAAATCTTGTAGACTTTGTGCGTTATGACAATGTTTATCCAAAAACAAGTTAAATGAAATGTTGTTTGTTTGATTGTTGTTAATAATTGTTTGTGTTGGCTTTTCTACTACTTTATTAAGAGTGCTTGTCAATAAGGATACTTGTTGTGCCAACTGTTCAAGTTTGTCAAGTCCACTTTGCTCGTTTGTGGCAACTTGCGTTGGTTGAGTTGGTATGGGGTGCTCTTCTATTTTAACCCCACTAGCATCATCTATATTTGCCACTTTTTGCCACTTTTTGCCACTTTTCATCGTCAGTCTTTTATGCTTTGTGGTCTCAATATGTTTATCCCAATTGTATTTCTTAGGTGCGTTATAATTACAAACTTTGCATACTTTAAAATATTTTGGTTTGCTATTTTTGTCTTTATTTTGCCATTTTCTACTCACATTTCCTACTTTTGCTAAATGCTTTTTGGTGCGAAGATGTTTCTTATAATTAGAGTTATTAGACGATATATAATTACAAAATTCACAGTGGAAGGGTTGAGTAGTTTTTGAGTAGTTTTTTGCTTCCATTTACATTTTAATAGAGAAAAATATTTAAGTATATTTTGTTGAATTTTGTGGCATCAAAAACTACTCTGGAAAAAAAGGCACCAATCGAACAAAAAATATTTCCGATGGGTGCCTTTTTTTCAAAATATTGAAAAAATCACCAAACCATACTTTTCATTTTATGCGAAAATCACCAAAGCAAAATGCTTTCTTTTTCATAAAAATAAGTGTAAAAACCTGATTTTTTCGATGATTTTCATGATTTTCGTTAGCGTCTCAAGGCAAAATCACTAGTCTATTTTATGACGACTTACAGTAATAAAAGTTTTTAGTGGTTGGGAAAAATAAAAAAAAATTTGCCACTTTTTTGCCACTTTTTGAAAATTTTTATCGAGCGGTTTTTTGGCGTTATTTTTGTTGTTCAATCCAACCACAAAGCATTTTTCATTTTTTTTGCTCCCAAAAATTTAGGCACGAAATTTGCCACTTTTGTGCCATTTTCTACTCTAATTTTTGATTTTTTAAAAATCCTTATGCTTTGCGTGATTTTTTCTGTGCGTTTTTGACAGCATATATGGTAATAAAATATTTTTAAAAAAAACACTAAAAAATACAAAATTAGAGTAGTTTTTGAGTAGTTTTTGAGTAGTTTTTTCGGCCGATTTTCGAAATTTTTCATTTTTTGCATTTTTTTTCGATTTTTTTTTCGATTTTTTTGCATTTTTTTCACCGATTAGTGCCTTTTTTTACGGAAAATACTTTTTTGCCATTTTTTTACTTTTTCAAGGTGTCACTTTGCCTCCTGACGACAACTCGTCACAAAAGTGAAAATTGCCATTTTGAAAAAAAATAATTTTGAAAAAAAGGCACCAAAAAAGGCTCCCATCGAACAGTTTTTTTCATAAAAGTTTTTTGAGATTTGAAAAAGAACAAGGTCGGGGGTTGTCCAAAATGAAATCTCAAAAAACTTTTTGTAAAAAAACTGTTCGATGGGAGCCTTTTTTGGAACCTTTTTTTTTTGAGCATTTTTTCAACAAGACCATATATTTAAACTCGCGCTATTTTTATTACGACAAATCATCACATTTTTATCAACTAGTAAAACCATGAAAAATCCGAAAAATCCGAAAAAAAGGCACTATTTTCGAAAAAAAGGCACCAAAAAAGGCTCCCATCGAAAAACACGTGGCTGTTCGATGGGAGCCTTTTTTGGAACCTTTTTTGGAACCTTTTTTGGAACCTTTTTTGGAACCTTTTTTGGAACCTTTTTTGGAACCTTTTTTTTGAAATAATTTATACTTAAAGATAAATAATATTAATTAAGTAATGGATAATGAAAATATAATAATCGACTTTTTAAAAAGTATAAACATTATAGATAAATCCGAAACCACATTGGAAAATATATTTATAAAACGAAGTGTTTTAATCGATAATATTGAAAATTATCAAGATTTAAGTGAAAACATAGTGAAATTGGAATCAATATTTTCAACATCATCAATTGAATCGTTACATGAATCCGCAAGCAATCGACAAAGATGGCCGTTTTTAAATTTCACGAGACAATTGTTGAAAACCAATGGTTATACTATGAAACCAATACGCAAAAGTGCAGGATATACTGCTTCCGGTAAAAAAAAGTACGACAGATACTTTTTAATCAATAAAAAGGAAACAAGTAAATCAAATAATGAATTAAATAGTTCTTAATATATATATTAATAAACTGTTAATATGTATAATAATTTATTTTTACTAAGTTCCATGATATTAACCACAAGTGTTATGTATTACTTCTATGGACATGGTCCATCTAAATCAGTAGAAGGAGTCTTAATTGTAGATAAACCGCACGAGCGCAAATAATATATAATAATCATATAAATTATATACTATTTAGTTTATTGTATATCTTAATTTATTATTCAATATCTATTTTTTGAAGAACAGTATTACCAGATAAATCGTTACTAGACAAATCTATTTCAATTGTTGTTTCATCTTCTTCGACTGCGTTTGCTTCTAATACCGGTTCACTACCACTAACTTCAACAGACTCATCAGTATTAATATCATTTGTTTCGTTATTAGATGACAGTTCGTCTTGAGTAGCTGGTGGTTGTTCTGGTGCTGTCTCGTGTATAGATACTGCTTTTGGTTGTTCTTTATTTAGGTCTGTTGTCTCGACTGTTTCTTCTTTATTACTAACGAACGCATTTGCTTCAATATCAAATCCCATATCGTTAAGTTCATTCATATTAAGTTCTTGCATAATATTCTGCATTTCGACTTCAATTGACTGTGGTTCACTTGTATCTGCTGGCACACTTGTTTCATTCATATTCTTTGCTTCTTTAATTTGATTTATAACATCCTTGTATATTTCATTTCTTCTTTTCGCTTCATCTTTAATGATGATATCTTGCAGTTCTTTATTACGCTTTATATCAGCTAGCCGTTTCTGTTCTTCTTCTTCTTCTAGTTCTTTACTTGTTTTTTTATAAATTTCCACGGGTCTAATATCAAGTATTTCTGGTTTATAAAAAGCGTTGTCATCATTTAATTTATTACCTTTCTTGTCGCGTTTAATAAATGTTTTGTCGAACATTTTAACAATGTCTTCTGGAATATTAGGGCTTTGTTCAATCAATCTATCCATCTCGCCTCTCTGTACCGATAAAAATTCAGTTCCGTCTACCAATCTCTCTTTTACTGGTAAACTTAGTTCAACTGAAATATTTCTGGAGAACTTGGAATACGCAACACCTGCTGCACGATGACCTTCCATTTTCTCTGCAACTTTTAAAAATTGTGCGATAGTTGTTATCAAACCTGCGATAATATTTAGCGAGCCCACCACAACACTAACAGTTGGTCGCGCATCAACAGGAAAACTAGATTGAGCAAAGTTAGCAACTCCAGTAAGTGTACTAAGTATAATAACTGGTAAACTAAAACACATGTTGCATCGTTCATATTTATTAAATGATTTATCGTGTAAGTATCTGTAACTACTGCCTACTTCAGACCAATTCTTTAAAATCTTTTCTTGCTGTGGATGCCACGATTTTGGTTTTTTTGATAAATTATCTATATCATTGGGTGTATTTTTATCCATCGATATTATAATTAGCAAAAGTAATTTTAAATATTATTATTTAATAATTAAAATTATAATAAAAAGTATATTTGTTATAGTCGAATTATTGTTGTTGTTGTTATTATTGTTATTATTGTTATCGTTATTATCGTTATTATCGTTATTATCGTTATTATCGTTTAAATGATGGAATAGAATATACACCAAACACATTTTTCTCGTATTTTGCAATGATTCTTGGTCCGGTTACATTATTTACAATATCTGAACTATCATATACATTATTGATGTTGTCTATGTAATAACTTATACCGTTAATTTCTTCAATCCACACAGTTCGTTTAGTATATGGATTTGCCTGAGGCTTGTTTTCAACATGGCCGTGTGGTGCGCCTTTGATATGCGTTCCACAAAACGAATAACCATCCTTTTTACGCCTACTACATTGCTCGCCAGTAGCACGAAGTGCCATACATTTGTCGCAAAATGGAACGACATTTTTAACTCGTTTACGCTTTTTAATATCATCTTGGTCCACTGATATTTTAGGATAGTTATAAATAAACTCAACCAGTTTATATACATCACTATCGCTTTGAATATCTCCGTGTTGATGTTTCAACCTTTCAATGATTTCATTTTTAAAGTTGATGAAATGTTCTTCGATTTTTTTATTAATACGGCGTTCCATTATGTTTTCATTTAATATAGTAGAATATATCTAAATCAATTTAATAATATTAATAATTTTTTAACTTAAAGACTTTCGCAACTGTTGATAATCTCTGACATTATATTCTATCTACCAATAATTTACTCGATATTAAGATCGTTTTTAAAAAGATAATCGGTTGAACGGTTTGGTATAATAAGGGCAAATACACCAATTGCGTTAAACCATAGTAAGTAAGGCAAAAACCGTTCTTTATCAATTAAGTCTGGAAAATAATTTGTAAAAGCTCCGATAATTATATTAAATATAACAATCCCCAAAATTATAATTATTCTCATATAATTAATACTATTATTTTAATGTTAAATATTATTACATTTTTCTTCTAATGTTTTCAGAAACCTTAACATTTCTACTATCTAAAATATAATTACACAACTCTTGTACTTTATCACCATCATCTTTAAAATATTTCTGCATAGAAGCAATCAAATGTTTTTTGCTTAATGGTGCCTTCACCTTTTTAGTAGTTTTTATTAATTGACCTTGTGCCGTGTTCATACAATCAATATCTCTTTGGTTCATAATATCTACCAAATTATCGGTTAATTCTTTTTTAAGATTTCGTTTTTCCTTTATAGCCTTCTGTAGTTTTTTTATATCATTATCAATAGTTAACCATGTTTTTACATTTTCAATCAAATCATTTTGTGACATTATACAGTATATATAAATAATATTTTAAGTAATTTAATAATATTATTATCAAATTCAAGAATATTTATCACCAATAAAATTGTTATGTTAATATATAATGATTAATTACATATTCAACAATTGCTACTGTTTTATCCTATACTTTATATTAGTCGCTTACTTAGCTGTATTTGGTATTACTATATTTTATCATGGAGATTTAGAAAAAATGGTAAATTTAATGGACGACGAACAAAAAGAAATTTATAGTAAAATACGAAAAGAACGGCTAAATCATTATTTAAATGGGTTGGCTGCCGGGGTTGTATTATCTCTCCCAACCTTGTATTTAATTAAAAACACAGCTAGCCGTGTGTGTGCAAGTGGTATTGTTTTAATGATGACCGCAAGTATAACATATTATCTTCAACCTAAATCTGATTATATGATAAAGCATTTAAATTCGCAAGAGCAGAAAGAAGCATGGATGAATGTATCCCGTAATTTTATTAAGAAAAAGATTTCGGGTGTCATGATTGGTTTGTTTTTATATATTGGACTTTCTATGATGCGAAAGTAATAACACAATCCAATAAAGCATACAATCATATAAAACATACAATCATATAAAGCATACAACTCTATAAAGCATACAACTCTATAAAGCATACAACTCTATAAATTAAATAACTATCAACCACACCCCTATACTTTATTTATTTAGATTGATATTTATTAAAGTGATTACTACAATAATATGTTTTTATGCCATCATCATTTGTAATGTGTTTTTTAGACTTTTTAGCACATTTCTCTCCCTTTCTTTTTCCTCTCGATAACAAATGTTGACAACCACACAGATTAGTTGTAGGTTTCGTATTTGTCATTTTCAACTCACCATTTTCATCATATTTCGCATGATATTTTTGATGTGTGCCACAAAGAAAGGTTAAGTAATGGTTATCTGGGTCATGCGACACACATCGTTTACCACATGTCGTTCCCTTTCGTTTTCCAGAAGATAGTTTATGCACGCATTTATTATACATGAAACACATACTAAAGGGAATATTAATGTATTTTAATTTTGGGACATTCATTGATTCATACCATGGTAAAACACCCCGTGTAGGACTTCTACAATATGGACAAATAATATTAGTATTCATGTTTATTTTATTTTGCTTACAATAATATTTATTTTTGCCGTTTTCTTTCCAACGAACAGTTGTATTATGGAGTGGCATATAATTAAACTTATGATTACAACTAAGTGTAATATGTGATTTCTCTAAAGGTTCCCCTGTAATTAAACAACATTCCATTTCGGTTTCCGTGTTTGTGGTTGTGTCGGTGTTTTCACAGTGTTTATCTATGACAACATTTGTTTGGTTTTCCATAGATTCTTTTAATAGTTTATTAAACAATTCAGCAGATGTAGTCATAATAGTTATGATAGTTATGATAAAATATCTATTTATTTATCTTTATATAGATTATATAAAACATGTCTAAAGCAGATTGGTCTGTTCCAACTTGGTATTTTTTCCATGGGTTTGCAGAAAAAGTAAATGAGGGATATTATAATACTAATTATAAAAGGTGTTTTAATATAATTAAAGAGATCTGCTGTAATTTACCGTGTGAAGTATGTCGATTACATGCCGTTCAAAAAATGAATAATACGACAGACAATATGATAAATACAAAGGAAAAGTTGATTGACTATTTATTTAATTTCCACAATGAAGTATCTCGTCGTGCTGGAAAACAAGTATTTGATAAAAGTATATTAGCGAAATACAAGTCATATGTTCCCTTAAGCGGATATATCCAATTTAGAAAATGTTTTTTTAAACCATATTACAGTTTAAACTTTAACCAATGGAAACGCGATCTGCTATTAAGAAAGCTAAATAAGGAATTGCTTGAGATATGGTTCCGCCTTTTTAAATAATAATAATTATCATGTAAACTTAATAATTATTATTTGTGTAATATTAGAATCATATTATCATATTTATCAGCATTTATCCTTACTATAACACTGTGTCAATCCTTGTTTGGGTTTAAAAAATACAAGCAATCGATTTATTTCCATAGATGCTAATCCAATCAAACCAAAAACTATACCGTACAATCCTGCTGCAAAAAATGATGTTGTATCATAGCATTCTGATCTGGACAATCGAATAATATCACCTAGCGATAATAACCCAAGCACTACTATAAACCCAACTGAAGGTCCATTTAAAGACCCCCCCATTCCTGCGTTCGATAAAATATAAGTAAATGTGAAAAGATGAAAAATAATGCGAAATGGAAGAACACTTTGAATGCTGTCTCCTGGTATTTTAAACACACCGCAATTATAAGACATATTTTTTAGTAGTTTTTCAGGTTCAATATCTGGATTGGTAATAAATCGTTCATTTACTAATGCAGCCATAGATAGTGTAAGAATTAAAAAAGTCGCCCACATTAATCCACTAATCGCCCCGCTAAAAAAAACCAAAAAAGTAATAATAACAGGACTCATTAATCCTATAATATTTAAAACACCCCGCCAGTCTAAAAATGGAGAAATTCTACCGGGCATATTATATATATAATTATATAATATATTACATATTATATAATATTGACAATCCATATAGTATAATGTTCACAAGCCACATTGTATAATATTTAGTTATATGTATGAATTTACTTATATTTATGATTTAAAAAAAGACCAATTTGGGTCGCCTGGATCTGCTTTTGCAATTAATCCTAAAAGTCCAAATAATATCCCAAAGCCTAATCCAGATTTAATGTAGCTTACTATTTTGTTTCCTTCAGTGCTACCAATATAGCAATTATTTTTTTGAAGTCGAAATATATCTAAAACAGACAGCAATCCTACAACGGTTAATATTGAAATGCCATTTGAAATGTTATCCATACCATAAAAAGCATGAATTATTAAATAAGTGATAGTATACCCATAAAAAACTAAACGATATGGTATATTTAATGCACCAATCCATGATGGTATTTTAAATAAACCACAATCCAATTTTTCACTGTTATAATCCCACAACAGATAGTCACCTTTTATTTTATCACCAAGTATTTGATATAAGCATCGCGTTATACCAAACGCAATTATAAGAAACGATAACCACGCAATTCCTGGTAAAAAAGCACCCGCTCCAGTTCCATCACCAAAAAAAAGAATAAATGTTATTATAATTGGTGCGGTTAGCAATATCATTTCATATAAGCCGGTTGCTCCTAATAATTTTCTACTAGCAATCGCCATTTATATATAATATATATTTTTATATATTTTACATATTATATTGTATATCCTTACATAACTATACAGAATATAGCATTCGATAGCCCATCTCGCACATCTCGCACATCTCGCACATCTCGCACATCTCGCACATCTCGCACATCTCTCCCTTTATTCTTTATTTTATTTTTCATTCTCCATTCTTCAATTGTTTGTTTCCAAATACAATCTCCAATACACTATTTATATTGTTCACAGGTATATATTTATATTTTTCAAAAATGGTTTTATCGTTGTGTTCTTCTTTAAACAAATCAAAATCTTTGATGTTTTCTTCTGGAAACAAAAATGTGGTTACTCCAGCGCGAATTCCTCCTAAAATCTTTAAATTTAATCCACCAATAGCGGTAACTTTCCCTCTTAAATCAATCTCCCCCGTAATGGCAATATTGTTTGGTATTTTAAGTTTATTTAAACGACTGTATAATACAGTTGTAATCGCCGTTCCTGCACTGGGCCCATCTTTGGGTATCGCACCTTCCGGGCAATGAATATGTAATCCATATGATTTCACTTTTTCAAAATCTTCCAACAACATTTTCTGTGTTTTTTCCGAAGTTAATTTCCAAGCCAATGTTTTTGCGACATTCATACTTTCTTTCATAACATCTCCTTGTAATCCAGTTAACTTAAAGTCAAGAAAATTAGTAGAAGGAAAAAAGTTGCATTCAATTGGTATAATACCACCCATTCCCAGCGCATTTGCCCATAAGCCATTTATAATTCCAACATCCACCTCTAAATGAACCGTTTTGTGTGTGATTTTGTATCTTTTTTTAAGGTATTTTGTATCAACGATTTCCTTTGTCAATGATGTTTTGTTTGTATTTTCTAAATATTTGGTATAGTTATTTAAGTAATCTAAATTAATTTCACTGTAAATTTCAAACAAAATTTCCTTTAACTTTCTAACACCAGATTCATTTGTGTAGTTTTCTATAATATGTGTTAATACTGAGTCAGATACTTCAATGTTATTTTGTAAATTTAATTTGTCTTCTAGTTCAGGTAATATATATTTTTTACATATAACTAGTTTATCTTCAAGCGTTAAGTGATTAAATTTTACGCGATGAATTCTATCTAATAATATTCTATCAATTAAAGAAGGGTCATTGTAAGAAAATACAAATAACACTTTACTTAAATCAATATCGATGCCTGCGAAATATTTATCTTGAAATGATTTGTTTTGCGTGTAATCAACTAAATGCGTGAGTATGCCAATCACTTCTTTTCCTTGTTCGGTGCGGCTAATTTTATCCAATTCATCAATAAATATGATTGGGTTCATACACTTTGTTTCCATTAACACATCTACTATTTTACCCCAAGTAGACCCAACATATGTATAATTATGACCCGACAAAGTGCTCCCGTTGCTGGCGCCTCCTAACGCAATAAAGGAAAAAGGTCTAGATTCACCTTTTTCATTTTTCAAACAATGTGCCAGCCCTTTTCTTGCTAAACTAGTTTTTCCTACACCAGGAGGACCTTCAAACCCAAAACAATAACCATTTTCTTCTCCCGCAATCCATTGTCCGACAACTCGCTCTATCTGTCGTTTTGCGTCACTATGTCCGTATACAGCATCATCTAATATATCGGTCGCTTTACTGATATTTGCACCGATATCTTTCCATTTTTTATCAATATCATCAATAGTGCTTGTAATTTTACTGGTATCAATATTGGTATTATAGTTTTTGTATTTTTTTATTAAATGTTCTATAAAAGAGGGGTCGTTTTTCCAAATATTAATAACATTTAAAATTTGATCTTTCATATAGGCAATTTTCTTTCCCGAATGGCAAATGTGGTTATTAACAATATCTTTTTGTTTAAAGTAACTATTAATATAGCAGATATTAGAAACTAGTTGGTCGCGTTTATTAACCGTATATAATTCAGTCAATCGATTTAATTGTTTATTTTTAAGGGTATGTATATATGTATTTTTAATATAATGACAAGACCTCATAATGTCAATATTTGATTTGCATGCATCTAATGAAAATAGGTCATCTTTTTCTTGTATATAACTAACGATGCTATTGTATTCTTTTTTAATATCGCCAATATAATCAAGCAACTCTTCTTTTCTGTAAACCCCGAATGGAATTTTAAGAAGTCCATCTAAAAACTGTCGTGCCTTTGAACCGCTGTCATCTGATTTTGCCTTTATTTCTTTTAGTTTTACCATCGCTTTTTCTTTAACACTATCACTTGCTTTAAGCATGCAAATTTGTTGTTCGATTGGTATGTCGCTCATACTGAAATTACTAAGATTATTGGTGTATTTAATGGTGTTTGTCATTGCGTCGCGGAAAAACTTTTTAACATTCCAGGGGAGAGAATCATATAAAAGTGTTTGTTCGTATGTATCTACATCTCCGTTTGAGTCGTTCGATAATAAATCATATAGTAAATAAGAAAGATATTTAAACTCTGGGTCGTTGTGTTTTAGTAAGAGTTGAATTAGTATTGTTCGCTGTTTAAATAAATCACTATTGACAAACTCTTTAATAATGGTGGAAACCGTTTTTTGTTTAAACAATATGTTTTGATTTAAACAGCCAATAAATTTGTGATATAACTCATCGTTGCTATAAACAAGAAGTTGTTTTAGTGTAAGCGAATC
>Ga0233432_10003382_pt1 | contig 14458 bp, 9 predicted proteins | sample SI_122_August201_6_FD_179870 | JGI IMG/M metagenome (GOLD analysis project Ga0233432, IMG submission 179870) | Seawater microbial communities from Saanich Inlet, British Columbia, Canada - SI_122_August2016_10_MG | ecosystem: Environmental > Aquatic > Marine > Inlet | place: Canada: British...
CCATACATTCCCAAAGTGGTGTACATGACCTATCATGACATTGAAGGTATACCACCCATGGTCTTGGAAAATATCAAAAAGTATTGTAAGGGGTATACAATAGAAATACATGGTGATCAAAGTTGCGAGGACTTTTTATACGAATATTTTGGTCCTAACGCCATGCAATTATTTAGAGAGATAAAGCTCGGGGCACACAAAGCTGATTTTTGGCGATATTGCATTCTATACGCTAAAGGTGGGTATTATTTTGATATCAAAACAGACTTTAAAAAACATATCAGTGATATTTTTAACAATCAGGGTAAAAAGTCTTGGTTCACCGTGATCTCTAAAAGAGAAGAAGAGATTTATAATGGTATAATAGGTACACCTCCAAAAAATCCTATTTTATGGAGTGCCTTACAAGTTTTTTATACGACACCGCAACCACCTAACTATCACTATTACTTAGCTAGACTCTATTCATTTATCCAAAACACGTGTCAAGAGCCTTTACATCCAGGTGTGAACTCACAAAATAACGGTTGGTCATGTACACTTTTTAAAGAACATTGTGTAAAGGGGAATGACAGGTACGGATTGGATTGTGTAATAAAAAATGGAACTGATAAGATATTTAATGTAAGATATAAAGATTTTCCTTGGCCTCCGTCTAATGTAAAGGATTCTATTAAACTACTTCGAATTAATCCAAATGGTGAGGAAGCTTTAAAAGATAAAAATAAATCTGAAATCGCGATCGTCTCTTCGTTGCCCTGGCATTTTGAGTGTAATGGTTTCTTACTAGACATGACGAGGGATAAATACAATATACATGTATACAGCCACCCGGATTCTCTGGGATATATTGATTTCTTTCATAAAAATTACAACTTTAAAAGTTTTTTATTAGAATTTAGTAACTTGGACGACAAACTATACAAAAATATAATAAAATTAACGTCTAGCGACCCTTACGTGGTTAATGATACATCTAAATTGGTTCATATTCAACACACGTTAGAAGATTATGATGAACCAACACAAAAAGCGCATAAAACGATTGTACTTAGTCCATTGGTGATAAGACCCTTAATAACAAATAAAACCGTGCGAGTCCAAAATGCACAGAATATAACTTCTATTTTTGAAGGCGAAAACGCTGAACACAGAAAAAATCAAATAATAATAATAGGTGGATGGAAAGACGGTCCTTTGAACGAAATAATATCGAACTTTAATTATAACATTATAATGGTACGTAGAAAGCCTCGGGATATAGATAAAAAGTGGTGCAAAAATCCCCATGTTACATGCATGTACTCGCCATCTACGTCAAAATTATTAGAACTAATAAAAGATTCTAAATTTATATTTATTCATCGTAAAGAAGATCGATTTTCAGGTGCGATAGCTCTTGCTCTATCTTTTCATGTTCCTATGATTATGGACAGTGCGCAAGCTTCTGTTTACGATTTCCCACGATTTGAATACAGTAAAAATGTGTCAGAACTGGCCCCGGTGATTAACAATATCACCGATTGCGAATATAAAAGTTTTTTGGACTCGTTAAGTCAATATGTATCTGAAAAAAGAAAATACAACTGGGAAAACGTGGATCAGTTGCTTGGATTAGACCAATACAGAGAGCCGCGACTTCGACATCCCCTGACCGAGATCGAAGCACGAGAGGAACAGAGCAAGTACAGGCCTCGGATATCAACGATACATAATGAAAAGGGAAAAGTCGTTGGTTCTCAAAACCAATCACCACTAGGTATACATGGAGTTGACCAAATATGGATCATTAATTTAAAAGGGTCACTGAGACGAGAGGAAAATATGAGAACACAAATGAAAAAAATTGATCCAAATTATTTAGAAGGAAAACATTTTAGGTTTATTAGACCTATGAATTTTTCAGCGGGAGATATTACTATAGAAAAGTGTATTGAAGAAGGCTTGGTTCCTTCTTCTCCTGATTCAGTTGACAGTAATCTGTATACAGTCGACGACGACGGTAATAAAAAATGGAATTTAGGTACTATATCCCTTTCATTGATTAGCTATTATATTTATGCTCTAGCACATAAGGAAAACAAACAAATTTTAGTTTTGGAGGATAACATTAAAATTTTACACGACGATTTTAAACAAAAATTAAATAATTGGATGTTATCTTTACCGAATGACGACTGGTCTATAATTGATTTACATGCTACTGGCCTTGGAATGGGTCAAGGAACTGTTAAATTAAAGAATTCTCAGAAGTTTGAATGTCTTTCATATGAAAAATGCAAAGAATATTATGAATCTCTAAAAAATAGATATGATTTAGAAGAGACTGAATACAGACCGCGAATAAGGGATACAGATGTATATATAGGATGCAATGAAGGCAGAGGAGCAAAAGCTTTTATCATTAAACCTTCCACGATATTTTTTATTCCCAGCTTACCAGTAACTCAACCGGCGGATGGTATGAAAAATCATCCGTCGGGATATTGGAATAATGGAATAGGGTTTGTAACTAATATTAACCTTATAGGTATTCGAGGAGATATTCCATCGGATAGAAAATTAATTGATTCTGGTTCGATACAATTGCACCCATTGGAAGAAAGAGAAGTAGAGAATATCTTAGACACAATAAAAGAATTTGAAACAATCCAAAATTCTAGGGGAAGAGTTGATGGATTTTTGTACAAAAATAATTTCCTTCCGAGCCTGTATAATTTAAATTATACGTAAACAGCGACAAAATTTTTATTCATATCCGCATCCTTTGGTAAAGAAATATGAATAAATTCACCACCAACTTTACCCAACGCTAGCATCTTATTAGGAATCAATGAAGAAGAATATAGTAAAACATGATCAGGCCCATTTCTGCGAAATGAGAAGATAGAATTTAACATGGGATCCGTTGAATCCCAATTACCTTTACAATACGAATTCCATGATTTCAATACATTTTTATAATCTTGGACTTTTTGCTTGACCGGTAAAATGTTTACACACGGTCTTAACAAAATATTACGTAACTTAGTGATGTCCATTTATTTATAAAAATATAACGTGCCGCGAGTTTCCGGATCGGGATCGCTTTGAATCATCTCTTCGTAACTACCCACTTTTGTGATACTAGGTCCTAGATCATCGTAGTAAAACCATTCAGACCCACACTTAAAATACGCTGTGTAATGCCCAGCTGAACTCACCGTATCTCCGCTAGTTAACATTCTTTGATACATATCATCTTCTTCTTCATCACTGGACAATTCGTCGGTGTCCCCCTGATGAACTACAATTGCAAAGAGTGTAAGTTTTTTACTTCTTTCCGGTAATTTTATAGTTTTATTTGGACTAATGTAAGCTTCACAAAAGCTATTGTCTAAGAAATTAAATCGGTGAACACTAAATACAAGATATGGTGCGTCCAAGACTTCTCGTGTTTGTAATCTACGGCGATAAGTATTACCACCCGATTTAAATGAATTGTCTCGTTTAGGGTCAGGATTGTATAAGTCACCGCTATCATCACTTGCTTTTAAAAACGATGAAAGTTTGATAGCGTCTGCGCTAAAGCAGTGAGGTAATAATTCGGTTACCGATATAGTATAAGCCACACTGTCATTTGTTCTCGTAATACTTGATGTACGTGTTAAATTTGCTTTCTTTGGTTTATCAGATAAATCATTTGTCCCGAAGGTTGTTTCTCGTAGTTTAAGACCGTTCATGTTAAAAGTTTGCGCGAAAACTTCAAAGAATTCACTCGCATCTGCTTGTCCGGGTTGTAAAAAATTAGCACCCGCTCCTGCTAAAAATCCACCGGCTCCAGGTACTCGTGGACAACTAGCGCACCCTTTTAGTGAATTTAAAAATCGTAAGTTGTAGACTTTATTATTGAAAGGCACCTTTGTCAATGAGACTGACGGTGTACCTTGACCAGCTCCTTGGATACATCTAACTAACCCAATTACAGAATTTCGCAATTGCTTCTTTGCTTTCCCACCTACTGATAAACTTTTTCCCTGCACACTTTTTCTTGCAGCAAGCTCTAATTTTTTACCAACGTAATCGTCAGGTTTTACGTTAAATAATAGCGAGAATAACACACTGTCCATATAACAACTCCACCCACCGAAATTTCGCAGGCCAACTAACGAGTCACAGCTAATATTTTTAGGTCTTCCGCACTTTTTTGTTTTAGGATCGTATACTAAACCTTTTGCTTTACATTCAGCTCGAAGTTGTTTTTCAGTTTTTCTCTTGACACGTGACTTTTTGACACGTGACTTTTTGACACGTGACTTTTTGACACGTGACTTTTTCTTCGGTAATTTTCTAGATCTACATTTACCTAATTTTGGATCATATACTAAACCTTTCTTTTTACAATTCGCTCTGCGTTGTTTTATTGTAAGTTTTTTACGACTTCTAACTTTGGATTTGAGCATTTTATTTATAAGAAAACTTAAACAATTAAGATTTTTTAAAAAATGTCTGCTCAAAGTTCACTTACTGCACCTAAATTCAAACAGGAAAATTCAATCAACACCACGTCTCGTCCATCCTTGACTGATTCTGAGACTCAGGAAGTTCTAGACGCTGGTTATATTAACATTAAAAATCTTTGCCATGAGAGAAAATACGCTGATCCTCGTCTCCCGGGTCAAGTTTACTCACTTCACTCTTTTGTGCCGTCACCTGGGGCTTCACCAGACGAAGATGGTATATATGGTATGATCAAGATTAGAGGAACATTCTCAACCCCGGAAGAGGCCAATGAAAAAGCCGAAGACCTTATTCGAAATCACGATTCATATCATAAAATTTATCACGGATGGGTCGGAAAGCCTCTCCCACTTACTGTAAAATCCGATTTTAGCGCTAAGGTCGAAGAAATCGATATTCAACAAAAGGTGTCAAAAATTGTTCGCACCGAGATTAAGGATAAACGTCAACAGGAGAAACAGAAAGTAAAAGAGATTCGCGAACGCGAACGAAATCTCAAAGAGGCTGTGGAGCAAGAAGCCACTGATCCATATGAGAAATATACTTGTCTTCGTGTAAAAAAGGCTCAAGTTATATGGGGTTATATGGAGCATAGGAAAAAGTTATCAGAGATGACTGATGTATTCAAGAAAACTCTGGCCGAAGTTCAAGAGATGGATGACGAGGACTCAGACTATGCTGTTAGATATTACGACAGATATATGGAGGCGAGACGATCCGCCGGTATTCCAGACGATAAAAACGATCAAAGTTTTATGAAATATCTTAACACAGACGTTACTGATATCGAAGCATACGCTAAAGAGCAAGATAGTCTTGCAATCAAGGACGACCCTAACTATCTGGTTTCTAGATTGGCCGGTAACACAGTTACAGTCGAACGACGAGCACAGCCAGATGACCCAACTCCACAAGAGGAGAAGAAACTTGATTCTGCGCCAGAAGTCGCCGAAATTGAAGAGAGCGAAAAGTCAGATGTTATTAAGGACCTTGAAAATCCACCAAAAGAAGATTAGATGTAATATCTCTAAAAAAGATATATTACACAATTATTTAGCAATAGCCATTCCAAGAGTAACCAGTAATCCCAATCCCACAACACTGCCGGCGGATATACCGATTATTTCTCCCGTAGACATACCTTTACCACTGGATGACGGCGATGGCGACGGCGCTTGTTTTTTCTTTTGTTGTCCACTTGGTCCATCAATCACACCTCCTAAATTTCCTGCCGCGCAAATTAACGCTTTACCCCCAAGAGCTTGTTTACATTTGCCTGGAGCTGTTTTACCTTGCCTACTTATGGTACATTTATCTCCTACTTTTTTAGTATGACACGAATTTTTGTAACGATGATGAGGTTTTCCCGAACTACCCCCACACATGTGAGATTCGAGAGGGGGTGGTTTTGATACACCAATGGAGCATGCCATAACACAATCGGGATGATTTTGTGCTTTACCACAGGGAATGACACCACCATCTTGGGCGTAACAACACTCGCATTCTGGACCACCTGGGCCGCCCCAGCCAATCCACGGCATACCGTTCTGAGGTGGAACGTAACTGCACCCATCCCCTACGTGTTGCCCCGGATTACACTTTCCTTGTATATCTGGTTTAAATGAATTCTTACATTCCATATCATGGGCTACTACACTAGCGCATATTTCACCCGGGTATAATTTTACACCGTTCCGGAGTCTAATATTATTAGAATCTTCGCAACAAGTTTTAAGCGCGCTCATGAAATTGGGATCATCTTGACATTGATTCTCACCGCCATCTTCGGAGCACTTGGCAGCTGGACATGGCGGCCTGTTCATTTCGGGAATCGCGGGCCAGCCCGAAGTCACTTCACATCCTATTTCTGGATCCAGAGCTACCCCGTTACCATAGCATTTATTTGGTGTTGGTAAATATTGAGACATTTTAGTATTTTATATAAGAAAAATATTTTGGTTTAAACTTTTTTAAAGTAATAGAAAATGAGTAGTTTTCTATGGAAGCAAATTCCCAGCGAACCCGTCCCAGCTCCTGTAGCTGGTGAAAATAGAGAAGAAATCTCGGAAGACACGCCTTCTGAAGTGAATGATAGCAATATAAAAGCAGAAGTTACAACAACAGGTGCAGTCAACGATGCTAGCACCGAAACAGAAGAATGTGGTGTATGTAATACAGAAAACGAGGAAAAGGAGGAAGACTGTACAGACGCTGACAGTGATGATGAAAGTGAAGATGACAGCGATGATGATAACGACGAAACAATGGACAATACAACTTTCTCAGTTGATAAGGACGTTAAAAAATACATCGTTTCAATCAACGAGCGACCTTTTTACACTGTAAATAACGAATTAGATGCAAGTAAAATTATGTGGAACATTACAAAACGTCTGATTACTAACTTAAATCGCGACTTTGCATATCATCTACGTGTTTCAGCGAGGGGTGTTAACCGTCTAGATATATTTTCAACATATAAATTGTGGATTTTGTCTTACGAAAACCTTGCGCATAGTGTTTCTTACCATCGTGTCTATGGGGCCACCATAGACAAATAATTATTTTAAATTTTTATTTTGAGAATTGAAAAATGAAAATTATTTTAAAAAATCCAATAACTAGTAACTAGCCAATGGAAAAGCTAACTTGGAAAATTTTAAAAGAGAATAGAAGCGATGCGTTGTACTTAACACACGTATCCATGTTCAAACACAAAGGAAAATTCTGCATCAACAGAAATAAAAGAGATTCATTTTGGGAAGCATATTGTACCGCTATTGAGGAAAATCCTCAAGTTAAATTTGGAATCGCCGAAAAACCACAAGGATTTATACCTGTGTTGGTAGACGTGGATATTCGACGAAAAATGGATGACGATGAGGACACCCCAATTTCTATATACAACAACGAACATGTAAAAAAGCTAATCGAAGTATATCAAAACGTACTCAAACAAATCCTGGAAGAATTCACCGATGAAGATCTGACGTGTGTTTTTCTAAACAAAAAACCTTATTTGACTCGTATGAAGGATGGTATGTATACCAAACACGGTTTCCACCTACATTTTCCCAATATTTTTCTTGGTCGCGTTGACCATGAAGTACACCTCATTCCAAGAATAAAAGACCAAGTGGCAAAAAATAAAATATTCGCTGATGCTGGATTTGTAGACTCTGCGAGTTTAATTGATACAAGCTATTGTAAGGTGCCATGGTTGATGTATGGCGGCAGCAAAGGAGAAGATAAAGACTCTTATTTAGTTGAGAGTGTGTATGATTGTAATCAAAAAATAATAACACTGGAAGAAGCGTTCAAGAATTACAAGTGTTATGACAAGGATGAGTCAGAAATTAACATCAAAACATCGATCAAGAAAAACCTTCCGCGTATCTTAAGTATCGCACCTTATGGGAGGGAATGCAAGAGATTGAAACCATCGCTTCCAGCTCCCATGGAAGTAAATCGTAGAATCAAACCAAAAAGAACACGTGAAGAAAGACAAGACTTGGATTTTCACAACAACATTGACATGGTAAAGAGACTGACAGCAATGTTGAGTAGAAAGCGAGCCGAAGATCGGAATGAGTGGATTAGAGTAGGCTGGATTCTATATAATATCGGTAATGGTTGCGACGAAGCGCGAGATATTTGGTTAGACTTTTCCAGACAATGCGACGATAAATTTGACGAAACGGAGTGTATTACTCAATGGAATAGAATGGTCAAAAAAGATTATAGCATTGGTAGTCTTAGACATTTTGCATCCGTTGACAATCCGACAGCGTATGATAAGTTGAGGGATGAAAATGTTAAAAAATATATTCAACAGTCTCTGGGAGGATCTCATAACGATATCGCTCGAGCATTGTATGAATTATACGGAACGGAATTTATTTGCGCCAGTATTCGCCATAAATTATGGTATCAATATCAAAATCATAGGTGGCGCGAAATCGAAGAAGGAATTTATTTGAAGAAGCGGATTTCGACAGCTATTTTACAAAAATATAGTTCGCTTTCAAAAGATTACTTTGATAAGTTGGCCAACGCTCAAGATCAGGGTGAACAAGCGATGTACAAAGAGAGAATTAAGCAACTAATGAAGCTTGTTAACTCCCTTAAAAGTGCTCCTTTTAAAAATAATGTGATGCGTGAATGCATGGAAGTTTTTTACGACGGTAGTTTCACCAAAAAACTAAACAAAAATCCATACCTAGTGGGATTTCAAAATGGTGTCTATGATACTCGTATTCACGCTTTCCGTGAAGGGAGTCCAGATGATTACATATCATTGCAAATGGCTATTGAGTACAAAAGATTCAACGACACAGCTCTTGAAGTCCGACAAGTTAGCGATTTTTTGAGTAAAGTTTTTCCGGATAAAAGCGTGCGAGATTATTTTCTCGATACATCGAGTGATGTATTTGTTGGAGGAAATCAGAGCAAAATTGTACAAGTCTGGTCCGGTGAAGGTGATAACGCGAAATCTGTGACACAAACACTATTTGAAAAAATGCTTGGTGAATATTCAGTAAAATTACCAACATCACTGATTATCGGAAAGCGAACGCAATCAAGTGCAGCTTGTCCAGAGCTAGTGAGAGCTGGTAATGGTGTAAGATTCGCAGTTCTGCAGGAACCAGACCAAAAGGATGTTATTAATATTGGTATTTTGAAGGAACTTTCAGGTAATGACACATTTTTCGCTCGTGGTTTGTTCAAAGAAGGTGGTGAAATTACACCGATGTTTAAACTTATACTTATTTGTAATGAACCCCCTCAACTACCTTATGGGGACAAAGCTGTTTGGAATCGAATTCGGCTTCTTCCGTTTGAAGCAACATTTTGTGATGATGCTCCTGATACATTTGAAGAGCAATTGCTTCAAAAGAGATTTCCAAAAGACCGACAGTTTGCTGATAAAATTCCTGGTATGATTGAGGCATTTGCATACATGCTTTTAGAACATCGAAAGATAGTAAAACAGCGTATTGATCCACCTAAAGTTAAAATGGCAACCGAGGGTTATCGAAAGAAAAACGATATCTATCGCCAATTTATCGAGGAATGTATTATCGACGATGCGAATGCTAAAATTTCTCTCCTGGAGTTGTACACAGCTTTCAAAGAATGGTTCAAGGAAAGTTTGCCAAACCATCAAATACCCGTGAAAAATGACGTTCTCACTTATTTTACAAAATCTTGGGGAGAACCCGGGCGAGGTGTGAGATGGATGGGTAAACGTATGAGAAAACTACAGGACGATGTTGATTCAGGGGACGCTATTGTGTTTGATGAAGAAGATGACACCAATCATTTACCAGACCTATAAAATTACTATTAATTCATAAAAGAATTAATAGTGGATTACTTGTATTTTTTGAAATCTTGTCATTTCCGAAACTGAAATTTTTCACCTCTTTTTTGAAATATGTGAAAGATGAGTTTAACTGATTTAAAAACCATTGAAAGTATACAATTTGGAATATTATCGAGCAAGGAGATCCTAGCTAGGTCGGTTGTTGAGGTCACATCTGCGAAAATAAGCAATGATTCTTTAGAAAATACAGTATATGACCCCCGTATGGGAGTAATGGAGCGTAACAAGATATGCCCCACTTGTGAACAAGATTGTAGGCATTGTCCCGGTCACTTTGGGCATATTTCTTTGTCGATACCTATAATCCATCCACTTTTGTATAAATTTGTACTCCAAATGCTTCGTGTTTTATGTGTCAAATGTTCTAAATTTTTAGTGACCGAGGAATTTATCAAACTACACAATCTACAAAAGCACGCTCAAAACATGCGATTTCAAAGAATATTGAAACTTGTCGAAAAAAGTTCTACGTGTCTACATTGCCTTGAAAACCAGCCTAAAATTACATTTTCACCAACTGAAACATGTTTTTTGATGGCTTACAAAAATGCCACTGGAAAAGATGAAAAAATAGCGTTGACAACAGATGAAATTTCAAAAAGGTTTGAAAATATTACAGACGACGAGGTCAGACTGATGGGATTTGACCCGGAGATGATGCATCCTAAAAATCTAGTCTTCTGGCATCTACCAGTATTACCCCCGGTTGACAGGCCTTATGTGATAGCGGACGGTATGACTTGTGATGATGATATAACCATTCAATATCAAGAAATCATAAAAATTAATAATCACCTGGCTAACCCCAACACGCCTCAAAATAAACGACAAAAATATTACCAATCTATTAAATTTAGGGTGAAAGCTTTATTCGACAACAGTCAAAATAAGGCGAAACATACTAATGGAAGACCCTTTAAAGGTTTCAAGAAAAGAATTTCGGGGAAAGAAGGCCAGGTTAGATCAAATCTTATGGGTAAGCGTGTCGAGGAAGCTGCTCGAACTGTCATCGGCCCCGACCCCACGCTTAAAACGGGTCAGATAGCTATACCACCCCAAGTTGCCAAAATATTAACAGTCACCGAAAACATAAATAAATACAATCTCGAGGAGATGCAACTTCTTGTAGACAAAGATTTATGTAATGTAGTGACGCGGGGCAAGTCACGTATCAATCTTAAATACGCAACCAGAACGAACGGTACAATATTGAAAGAGGGGGATGTCGTGATTAGGAAAAAGATGAAGTTTGAAATAACAGACAAAGGGCCGTGGACAATTGATTTTAAGTTACAAGAAGGTGATAAATTTAAACGCGATGGAAAAAAGAAAGATATAGTTTTACCGGGTAGAAAAAATTTTACCTTGCAAATAGGAGACAAGCTCGAGAGGCAGCTAAGAAATGGTGATATTGTACTACTTAATCGTCAACCAACGCTTCATAAAGGTTCTATGATCGCCCAGACCATCGTAATCAGACCGGGTAAAACCATCAGAATGCCTCTGGCAATAACAAGCACCTTCAATGCCGATTTTGATGGCGATGAAATGAATATTCATGTAGCTCAGAATCACCGCAGTAGAACCGAACTTCATGAATTATCACACGCGAAACATCTGTTGACATCGGCTCAATCAAGTAAATCAAACTTAAAAATTGTACAAGATTCTCTTCTTGCTAATTATTTGATGACAAAGCCTGGCATGAACATGACTAAATCTCGGTTTCATAATATTTGTTGTAAATCGGAATGGACTATTTCGCAGATTAATAAGAAAGAACGCAGGATTACTCGAGTCTTAAAAAAGTACAACAAAGATTGGTCTGTCTACTCAGGTAGAGGTCTTTTCTCGATGATGTTACCTGATAACTTTTTTTATGAAAAACGTACTGGTGCAAATACGGATGAACCTATTGTTGTTATTAAGGAAGGTACATTACTGGCTGGGACTATTTCTAAATCGGATCTAGGTGGTGGACATTCGTCAATTCTCCGAATCATGATTAAGGAATATCCGGTAAAAGTTGCACTCGAGTTTATTGACAATGTTCAGTTTTTAGCAAATGAATGGCTTATGTATCACGGATTTTCAGTTGGAATCAAAGATTGTATTGCAACAAAAGAGGAGGAAATTAAAAGGGCAATAGACAAGTGCTTCATGGAAGCAACCCTTGCTGAACAAACCACAAAAAATACCGCTATCAAAGAAGCCAGGGTAAACGAGGCTCTAAGCAAAGCCAGAGACATTGGTATGAAATTGGCCAAAGACGCTTTACGCAAAGATAATAATTTTATTTCTACCGTGACTTCCGGTTCGAAAGGTGATTTTTTTAACATTGCACAGATCGCGGGATTAATGGGGCAGCAAAATTTTTCAGGGCAACGAATTAAACCGGCTCTAAATAAAAATCGTAGACCGTTGGTTCACTACCCATTTTCTAAAATGACCCAAGACGTGGAATATGAATCCAAAGGTTTTGTGAGAAATTCTTTTATACACGGACTGTCACCGCAGGAAGGTTGGTTTCATGCTATTACCGGTAGAGAAGGTGTCACTGATACTTCTATGAAAACGGCAAGAACAGGTTACATACAAAGAAAACTCATTAAAGTTGCTGAAGATATATCTACACATTACGACGGCACCGTGAGATATGCGAATGGTAGTATTGTACAGTTCGCATATGGCGAAGATGGATTGGATGGTTCAGAAACGATAGTGAGAAAAGGAGAACCAGAAATATGTGATATGAAACGTATGATTCAGAAACTTAATTTCGAATATGAAAAACGAACTCTAATCCGAGAAAAATGGAATGGTCTTATTCAGAAGTTGGGTATGAAATTAATCGAAGAGAGTGATAAAAGCGATAGTGATATCAGCGATGATATGTCGTCATCTTCACAGGAAGAAAGCGATGAAAATTCTTCACAAATTTCATCCAGTTCAGACCAAGAATCGGAAATTTCATCAGGGGTTGATGAAGAAGATGAAAATGAAGAAGATGAAAATGAAGAAGATGAAAATGAAGAAGATGAAGAAGATGAAAATGAAGAAGGTAATTACGAGGAGTCTTCAAATGAGTCGGATGAAGTATACAATGAAGATGATGAGGACGTTGATTTAGGATGGTAAATTTTTATTATCAAAGTATAATAAAAATGCATTTCTGGTATGATACCAGGTACGATTGGGATCAAGAAAATTTGTCAAAAAAAGGATGGATGTTCCCTTGTTACTTCTGTGGTCGAATTACATCCAAATATAAAACATATACAAAAAATACACCAAGTAATAATTATAACTCTGATTTAGACGTACAAACTTGTAAAGATTGTACTAAAAAAAAATTGGGAGATATCAAAGAAGAATATCTTACATTGTATTGCGATAGCAAGCTTTCAAATCGCTAAACGAGTCCCATGGTACACCTGAAACTCGCCTGCAATTACCATTTTCGTTGATATAACTTCTACACGCTTTTAAACAAGAGGAATAAGTTCGGTGTTCTCCTGTGACATTAGGCTTGCAACCATTCGTACCGCATGTAAAAAAATCCCCCTTTTCCAGGTTGGAATTCTGATCAGAATCTTGTTTTAATAAAAATACCGCGGCTACAATTACACCCACCCCGAGTAGAACTAAAAGTATCATTTGCATCTTTTATTAAAATTGATAAAACTTAGAAATTGATTTAAATACAATTACGAGAACATAAAAAATGTCTGGTTTTACTACAGAATTCAATAAAAGACTTAACGATTTAATAGACCAAACCGTGAGTGACTTTATGCAAAAAATACATGAAAGATATGATATCCCGTTGAAAGAACTGAATGAGATTAGTTTAGGTGACGCAGCTCACTCGACGAGTATTAAATCAACCACACCTGAGGGTTCGAAGAATCCGCAATTCGAAGCCGCAGATCTTATAGGAAAATCATCAACAACTCTTAAGGCTTTATGTAAATCAAACGGTAAGAAAAATTATAGTAAATTAAAAAAGATCGAATTGATATCCCTGCTGGCAGGGATTAAAGCGAGCGACATACCTAGCCCCGTTAAATCTAAGAGCAAATCGAAAACAAAGATGCAAAAGATACCGGAAACCCCTCAAGTGATCAAAAGTAAAATTGTACCGAGTGAATTTAAAATTAGGAGAAATGACAACGGTGATTACATGCATTCCGAAACAGGGCTAATTTTTGATAAGGAGACGAAACAAGTGATTGGTAAATATTATCCAGATGAAGGTAATAAGAATCTAACGGAGGAAGATATAATTGTTTGCAAGCAATACAACTTTTCTTACGTTCTTCCAGAAAATTTAATCAAAAAAGGCCAAGTTACTGTTTCAAAGGATAAGGAAGATAATATCGCTGATCTGGGCATCCCGGAAGAAGATTTACAAAGTGACGACGGGCAACCCGAAAGTGATGTAGACATCGGTCTCGACGAGGAAGTTGTAGATGATGAAGAGGAAGTTGTAGATGATGAAGAGGAAGTTGTAGATGATGAAGAGGAAGTTGTAGATGACGAAGAGGAAGTTGTAGATGACGAAGAGGA
>Ga0233432_10003386_pt1 | contig 14450 bp, 6 predicted proteins | sample SI_122_August201_6_FD_179870 | JGI IMG/M metagenome (GOLD analysis project Ga0233432, IMG submission 179870) | Seawater microbial communities from Saanich Inlet, British Columbia, Canada - SI_122_August2016_10_MG | ecosystem: Environmental > Aquatic > Marine > Inlet | place: Canada: British...
CAGGGTCCAGATTCACCGGACGTTGACACTCCTCGAAACCCTTGGCAAAGTTCTGTTCTATGGCGATGCTTTGACGTTTGATGTTTGGCAGCTGACCGGGATCCATCACACCTTCAAAGGACAGAAAACAGCGATAGTGCTCTGGGCCCATTTCTCGGTGGTAGTAGTCTGAGCCCTCGCTGAAGAGGTAGGCACATGACTGGCGTTCAATAGGCCCCCAGTGGTGTTCTAGTTCATTTAGGAGATTCTTCCAAGGAAGATCGGGATGATAAAGAACTCCACAGATCAACTTGGCAGGAAAGCCTTCTTTTTCAGGAAGAAACAAGTCAGATGCCCAGAGATTCCCTTATTTCCCTCAACTCCTCGCGAACTTTAAGGAGGTCCACTTTCAACGCTGAGACCTCCTCTCGAAGATCTTCCACTGATGATGAGGGAGAATTCTCTTCACTCATCTCCTCGCATTCATTGTCATTCGCCTGAATCAAAGACTTCCAACGAGCTTCTTTTTGACCGGGTAGGCGCTCTAGCTTTTCAACAAATGGTTGATCCCTTCGAGATAATTCATCTAGCCTTCGGAGAACCTCCTCCAATTTAAGATCCGGGCAGGCTCTTTTGCTCCTAATCGAAAGCTCTCCGGGAGTTTGCTCTCCACGCAACATAAGAATTGAAAGGACACAGACGTCCTCCCTCTCAAGCTTCCAGTGATCTGTAGCAATCGTATCGAACTTCGGTGCCCTAGAACCGGCTCCATGAACTCTAACCAGAAGGTGCTTTGTCACGAGAGCATCGAGCCCCTCGTCGACCTCCTGTTCAGATAGTTGAGTGACTGGATCACGATTACTGCTCTGATTACAGCCCAGAACACAACTATTGAGGGTGAGGGGCATTTGGTCAGGGGTCGTGAGAGATTTTTCGATGACGACCCCGAGAACCCGATTTTCAATAAAATTGAGATGGAACGGAATATCTTCCATAATGTAGCGTTCTGAAGAAGAGAAGAGCATTTTTTGGAATTGTAAATGATCGCAAGTAAAACCTATACCTGAAAACTCTTTCATCAATTCGGCCAACTTCCACTTGATTTGTTAGAGTGCTTAGGTCTGAGACACTTGTCCTTAAGCCTTAGGGATCGACCACTGAACTAACCAGAACAAAAAGAAGATTCCCCGCCCCACTTTTCTTATTATTTTTCTCTTTTTTATTTGAATTGACTAGTTTCTCCAAATGATCAGATTTGCTTTCAGTCAAGCCGAGGGATCAGATACTCAATGAAGATATCAAGGGGCTAAAGCTTTCATGAGAGATTTTTGAAGAGCGAGAAATTATCTTCCATTTCTACGACAGTTCAGACATCTTCATGACGAGAAAAGATGAACAGTCCTTCATCGTCCTCTTCTGAACTCCCTAAATATTTTTACTTAAATTTGGTTCCCACAGGTCTTTAAACGGAGAGCTCAAGTCGATCTCATTTTAAGTTACTTTTTACCGGAATATTTTTTGATGCACTCAACAATCTTCTTACGCCTGACGGGTTTGGAGAAAACTTCATTACAGCCGACCTTTAAGCACTGGTCAATGTCACTGCTTTGAGTTCGACCCGTCAGGGCAATAATCGGGGTTTTAGTTTTGCCTTTCTCTTTCTCGAATGTTCGAATCTCCCGACTAGCTTCAAAGCCGTCCATGACGGGCATTTCAATATCCATCAAGATCAAATCGTACTCTTTTTTCTGGTAAAGCTCTACCCCCAATTTACCGTTCTCCGCAACATCAATATGACACGAATAAGGTTTGAGGTAGATCCTGATCAGTTCAGCGTTATCTTCATTATCTTCAATCAATAAAATCTTGGCATTGATTTCAGCGTCATCGATCGGTCTATTGGGTTCGACGGACGACGAGGGTTCAGGTGCTTCAGCAACTTCAAGGGGCAGGGCAAATGAGAAGGTTGTCCCCTCGTTCGGTCGACTCGAGACTCTCAGTCGGCCCTTCATCAGATTAATGTAGTTAACGCAGATATTGAGCCCTAAACCCGAACCAAGATCCTTGTTGGGGCCATCCACCTGAGTGAACTCCCCGAAAATTTTATCTTGCTGACTCTCGGGAATCCCACAACCAGTATCTTCAATAATACTCCTAATGTAAAATTTATTCTTCTTGCCACGACCTTCATTTGCTTCTTTCATAACTTTTACTTTCACACTTCCACCTGAAGAGAACTTGATGGCATTGTCGATTAGATTGTTGTAGATGATGGTCAGTTTTTCTATATCGCCTATCAGTAGAGGGGGAATTTTTGGAGAAATTTCTGCTGATAGAGCCACATTGAACTTTTTGGCTTTGACAGTAAAGGCTTCCAGAATATTTTCGAAGAAGGGGCTCGTTTCAAAAACGACCTTGTCCAAATCGTCTTTACCCGCCAAAACCTTTGAAAGGCTCAAAGTATTGTTCAGCAGGTTTAACAGTCGGTCACCAGATCGATTGGCGATCTCCAGATACTTTTTCTTGTATTCGTCGGTCTCACTATCCCCCAGGATTTCATGAATTCCTAAAAGGATATTGAGAGGCGTCCTGATTTCATGACTCATTCGGGTCAGAAATTCTGTTTTAACAGTATTGTCTTGATCAGCTCTCACCTTTTCTTTTACAAGTCGGTTATAGTCCTCCATATTTCCAGCTGACTGGTTGATCACATTTTTTTCCAGTTGATACTTTCTGTACAGGACCATGGCACACTGCAACAATTCAATGGGCTTCTGGCCTTTATGCAAAAATAGAACATAGTCTCTTTTCCCAAAATAATCGGCCCTTTCCTGCCAGTACTCATCATGCTCTTCAATAAGGACGATGATTTGAATCCGACCATCAATTTTTCTTATATGTCTGGCGTAATGGAAACCTCGTTGTGTCCTGATAAGAGAAAGGTCCATCACAGCCAGACAGAAAGGATCTTCTTCAAGACATGACCTACGAACCATCTCAAGTGCCTGCTCGCCTTCTGAGGCATGAGTACAGGTATATCTGGGGAGATCCATCAGATATGGCATCTCTTCATCCTCGTCACCAACTTTCGTCAGAATCGTGTTGAGGTCAGCATACTCCTCTTCGGGAGATAAGATCAGCACCCTATCCAATGAACACCTTCATATGCATCTGAAGAATATAGATTAAGCCCCCTAACGATTGAACGTCTTTCTCCCTTCAATCAAGATAGCTTACACTCTATAACGACAAGGCTGTTTTTCTGCCAACAAAGATTTCAGCCTCGTTAAAAGTATCACTTTTTATGGGAAGGCCAATGGAGAACGTTTGTCTCTAAATCAGCTTTCTGATCATTCAGAAATTAGAAACGCTCTCTTCAGAGAAAGCCAACGATCACTGCCCTCTCTTTAAATGAGTTACAGTGACTGTTCGATTGAAGAACTAGGAGTGGTTCAGCCCACGTGAGCCAGCACCTGGCCATTGGCCAGTTGGTCGCCAACGCTGACATCGACGCTAACCAGGGTGCCCGCTTTAGGGGCACTCACCTGCATTTCCATCTTCATGGCTTCGATAACCATGATGCTTTCGCCTTCGGCGACGGCGTCGCCAGCTGCCTTGAGCACTTTGAGAACTTTACCAGGCATTTGAGAGGTGATGGGCTCGCCCGGACCAGCTGGGGCAGTACCACCTGCTGCAGGAGCGCCTTCGCCACCTTCGCTAACCTGAAAGTTTTGACCATTCACGGTGACATTGTCACCCTGAACGTCCACGGTGTATGCCTTACCATTGATGGTGAGGTTCATGGGGCCAGACGAGGCTCCACCTGCTGCTGGGGTGGCTGTCTTCTCAACCTTACGTACACCATTCTCTCCCTTGCCTTGGAGAAAGGCGATGCCCTTCTCGGCACAAGAAGCGACGATGAAGATGTTTTCGTCGGTCACGGGCAGACCCTCTTCTTCGAGGCGCTTTTTCGCAGGAGCGATGCCCTTTTCTGGATTGACGTTGTCGAGTTCGAGAGGCGTCTTGGTGGTAGGTTCCAACTCAAGTTGCTCTGAAGCAATCTTCATCACTTCGGCGTCCGGGGTAACAGGCGTCTTACCGAAGTAACCCAGGACCATCTTGCCGTAGGATGGAGCAATCTTCTTCCATTCGCCGAACATCACGTTGTTGAAGGCTTGCTGGAAGTAGAACTGAGAAACGGGAGTCACCGAAGAACCGAAGCCACCTTTGGAGACAACCTCTCGCATGGCCGCGATCATTTCAGGGTAACGGTCCATGATGCCATTGTCTCGAAGCATCTGGGTGTTGGCAGTGAGGGCTCCTCCGGGCATGGGGCTCCAGGGGATCATCGGCTCAACGGACAAAGCTTCAGGTGGCATGAAGTAATCCTTCATACAGTCCTTGAAGACCTCTTCGGCTTGGCGGATTTTTTCCACGTCGATGTCCAGCTCAAAATTGCTTCCGCGCAGGGCATGCCACATGATGAGGATGTCGGGTTGGGCGGTTCCACCGGAGCAGGGAGCCATCGAGAGGTCGATGGCGTTGGCGCCCGCCTCAAGAGCCGCCATGTTGGCAGATACGGACACACCGGCCGTCTCGTGGGTATGAAAGTGGATCCAGGTGTCCTCTGGGAGCATCTTGCGGGCTCGCTTGATGGTCTCATAGACTTTGGAAGGAACGGCTGTTCCCGAGGCGTCTTTAAAACAAACCGAATCGAAAGGAACGTCGTGGTCGAGAATGTCTCTGAGGGTTTTCTCATAGAAGTCGGCGTCATGAGCTCCGGTACATCCGGGAGGAAGTTCCATGAGGGTGACGCAGACCTGGTGCTTGAGTCCGGCGTCGGTGATGCACTGACCCGACTTGATGAGGTTGTTCACATCATTGAGGGCATCGAAGTTACGGATGGTGGTCATGCCGTGCTTCTTGAACATCTTGGCGTGAAGGTCGATGATGTCCTCGGGCTGGGAGTCCAATGCCACAACATTCACACCTCTGGCCAAGGTCTGAAGGTTGGCGTCTGGGCCGACAGTGGACCGGAAGGTGTCCATCATGTCGAAGGCGTCTTCCTGACAGTAGAAGTAGAGGGACTGATAGCGCGCTCCACCCCCAGCTTCGAAGTAAGTGATGCCAGCATCTCGGGCAGCTTCGAGGGCTGGGATGAAATCCTTGGTATTGACCCTGGCTCCATAACAAGACTGAAATCCGTCACGAAAGGCCGTGCACATGAAATCGACTTTCTTTTTACCCATGGAAGTTCTTCCTTAACTTAAACCAGATATGACCACAGAACACCGGCGGCCACAGCCGAACCGATCACACCAGCGACGTTGGGCGCCATGGCGTGCATCAAGAGAAAATTGTTGGGGTCCTCTTCCTGACCCACGTGTTGAACCACCCGCGCTGAATCGGGCACAGCTGAAACACCAGCAGCCCCAAGTAGAGGGTTGATCTTATCTTTCAAAAAGAGATTCATGAATTTGGCGAAGAGCACACCCGATGCTGTAGAAACAGCAAAAGCCAAAGCTCCAAGGCCAAAAATGGCCATGGACTCTGTCGTGATGAATCTGTCAGCGGCGGTACTGGCACCAACAGTGAGTCCAAGAAGGATGGTCACACAGTCGATGAGAGGAACACGGGCCGCTTCGGCCAGGCGTTCGGTCACGCCACTCTCTTTCATCAGATTACCAAAAAAGAGCATCGCGATAAGAGTGAGAGAACCTGGAACGATGAGAGCACAGATCAGAAAAGCGACGATGGGAAAGATGATCCGCTCCCGCTTGGAGACCACTCTTGGGGGTTTCATGCGAATGAGTCGCTCTTCTCTAGTCGTGAGCAATTTCATGATGGGGGGCTGAATCACCGGCACCAAAGCCATGTAGGAGTAGGCGGCGATAGCAATGGCGCCTAGAAGGTGGGGAGCGAGTTGGGATGACAGAAAAATGGCCGTTGGTCCATCGGCTCCACCAATGATTCCAATAGACCCCGCTTCAGCAGGTGTGAAACCCAAGCAGAGGGCTCCGAGGATGGTCAGAAAAATCCCGACTTGAGCTGCTGCACCCAGCAGAACCAGGCGGGGGTTCGAGAGCATCGTGGAGAAATCCGTCATGGCTCCGATGCCTAAGAAAATCAGAGGAGGGTAAATCCCCCTTTCGACTCCCTGATAGAGATACCACAGGACACTCGATTCGTCGTAAACGTCGACGAGCATGGACGGAATGGCGGGGATGTTGCCAACCACACAGCCAAAGCCGATGGGCAGAAGGAGAAGAGGCTCGTAGTGTTTGATGATGGCCAAAGAGATGAAAATACATCCGATGACAATCATCATCACATTGGCCCACTCCAGATTGGCGAAGGCTGTGGTGCCGAGGAACTGTTTGAGGACGTCCACTCTCAACCTCCCTTTTGCTGTCGAAGAGCGTAGGCGATGGCGGCAACTTTCTCAGTTTCATCTGAAGAAGCCGTCACGCTACCCGCTGCCGTCGTGGCTGGGTCATGAGCCTCCGGAGGGGGAGGAAAGATATGGTCCAATTGCTCCAGCAATTTCGGAAGAGCCGTAATAAACAGGCTGATAAGGACCAAAGAAGTGAAAACGATGACGATTCCTGCAAAACAGAGGCCCAAACCATCAAAGTCTCTCCCGCCTTTGAGGACCCCCTCCTGCCAGATGTTTTGAACGTCGAAATTCACCTAAATCCCACCTTTTTATCGGAGAAAGTGAGTATGTCGACAATGAGATTCTTCAAGTGATCTTGAACCTGCTTAAACCTCAACGCAGAAGACACCCAGCTTCAAAAAACAGTGGTGTCTACTTCATTATTCCTATCATTCAAGACCACCATGAATGCCCTCAGAAAAACACCGTGCTAAAGCAAGGAAACGTCGTCATCTGGCTTCTCCTCTCGGCCTTTTTCTTACATGGCGAAGCCATCAAGGTCGGTTTCATCCAAAATCCTCCCCTAAGTTTTGAAACTCCTGAAGGAAAGGTGACGGGCTTCTATCCAGACCTCCTCAATGAAATTGCTTCCAAAGAAGGCTGGCAACTCCAATGGGTTCGAGGGTCCTGGGCAGATAGCCTTTCCAAACTAGGAGATGGAGAACTGGACTTGATGACCTTTGTGGCCCCTCTCGAAAAAAGAAAAGCTCTCTTTTCTTTCAATAAAAACACCGCCGTGAGAACTTGGGTTCAAGTTTTTGCGCCTTCGTCCATGGAACTCGAAGACCCATTGGGAATGGAGGGCCTCAGGGTGGCTGTTGTCGAGAAAAGTATGGCAGGAATTGGGGTTCGACAGCTACTGGAATCCTTTGGTGTGAGCTCTACTTTCATTGGAGTAAGTGCCGCCCCTGAAGTCTTTAAGGCTGTCAAAGAAGGGAGAGCCGATGTCGCCGTCTGTAACAACATCACCGGTTTCGGATTCAGCCAGAACACTGCCCTTATCGGAACTCCGATCATTTTTTCTCCCCTATCAACTCAATTCGCCACGCCCAAAAACAAGAACCTCAAGCTTCTCAACAGCATCGACCTGCACCTGAGCAAATGGAAAAATGAGAGAGGCTCTCCCCTAGCTCGACTCGAGAATCAATGGTTAGCTCAGAACAGAGATCATTCGATATTTCCAACCTGGGTGCTCTGGTCACTTCTCGGTCTTGGACTGACTGCAGCCCTCTGGAATTTCTCTCTGAGCAAGAAGGTCGCTTCACGAACAAAGGAGCTCGACCTTGAAAAGGCAAAGCTTAGATACAGCGAAGATAAACTCATCAGAGCACAGATCCTGAGCCACATGGGAGACTTCACCTGTGAATATGAATCGGGAAAAGTTACCTGGTCCGAAGGGATGTACCGTTTGCTTGGATACCCGACCGATGACAAGATTGATTTTAACTTTGTTTCAGAACGAATCCATCACCCACAAGACAGAAAAGCCATAGATCTTTGGCTCGAAAAGGGACTTGAAGAGGGTCTAAGAGATTTTGAACCCAAGAGCTATCGTTTGCTCAAAAAGACTGGGGAAGTGGTCCACGTGCTCACTCACGTTTCTGTTAGCTATGAAGGTAAAAAGCCCTTTCGAATCTTTGGAACTTGTCAGGACATTTCCTCCCAGATGACGGTTGCTTCAAAGTTGGCGGATCGGGAAGACCATTGGAAAGCTGTCTGTGAAAACACCCCCGCTTTTCTAATAACGCTCAACAAGGACCTGGAGATTCTTTTTATTAACCGGACGATCGAAGGTGTCGAAAAAGATGCCATCATTGGCTTACCTCTTTACAGCTTGGCTCCGGAAGACATGCACCAGCGCATCAAGAGTCACCTTCTTGGTGTTCTGAAAAGCGGTGAGTCATGTCGTTATGAGACCCACCACGATGACCCAGACGGAAACAGGCATTATTTTGAAAGCGACGCCGTAAGACTTCAGGGGCAGGGAGAGGCTCATCTCCTCGTCATCTCTCAGGACATCTCCGAGAGAAAAAAACATGAATCCATGATGTTGGATGCCAAAGAGATGGCTGAACAGGCGAACCGCACCAAATCGACCTTTCTAGCTAACATGAGCCACGAACTGAGAACGCCGATGAATGCCATGCTTGGTATGGCCCAACTCCTCGTAGAGACGGAACTCAATGAAGAGCAAAAAGCCATGCTAGAGCGCATCACGAAAAGTGGCTCTTCTCTGACAGGAATTCTTGGAGACATCCTAGACCTTGCGAGTATCGAAGCTGGCAAAGTCAACTTGAGAAACTCAGAATTTACATTTAAGAATCTCCTCTCTGACATGGAAGACCTTTTTCTCCCCGAAGCCAATCAGAAGGGAATTGAACTAAAATTCAATATTTCCCCGGTGGTTCTCGATACTTCCTTAGTAGGAGATCCGATTCGAATCAAGCAGATCCTGACGAATCTCATCGGCAATGCCATTAAGTTCACGGGGTCGGGTTTCGTCCGAATTGAAAGCACCGGAGAAAAAGATGGGAATCGATTACGAGTCAATTTAAGAGTTATCGATTCAGGAATCGGCATCTCACCCGATCGCCAACAGACGATCTTTCATTCCTTCGAACAGGCTGATGCGTCGACCACCCGTAAATATGGGGGCACAGGCCTTGGTCTTGCCATTGTTGAAAACCTTGTTCAGATGATGGGTGGCCACATTCATTTAGAGAGTCAGGAAGAAAAAGGCTCTACCTTTTCAATCGACCTGGCTTTTCCCATAGAAAATAAAGCCGAGACTGCGGAAAATCTCCAACCTGATCCGAAGCCGGAAGACCCCTCTCTCAATTTCAGCGTTCTTCTAGCCGAAGACGACGCAGACAGTCGGTTTTTGATGGAAATTTACCTTAAAAAGCTGGTTTCTTCCTATTCTGTCGCCAAAGATGGATTAGAAGTGATGAGTCATCTGGAAAAAAACTCCTTCGACCTGATCCTCATGGACCTCAATATGCCCAATCAGGACGGTTTGGAGACCACCGAACTCATCAGGGCTGACAAAAAATGGGACCAGATGAAGATTATTGGCCTAACAGCTCACGCCTTCATAGAGGACCGACAGCGTTGTCTTGATGTCGGAATGGACGAACAGCTAACCAAACCCGTGAATCTAAAGAAGCTCAAAGCCACCATGGTTAAAATCCTCTCCTCGTCTTAAGAAAGAGGACCATCGCCTGACTGAAAAGAGGCCCTTTACAACTCGGGTCCCGAAACACAATACGTGTCCCCCCCAATGAAAGAGGTCGGCTTAAGTCGGCCTCTTTTTTTTTGCCCTTCTCTAATTAAGAGTCAGGTTAGAAAAGAAAAAAGGGGACGCGCCGTAGCGCGTCCGAGTTCCCCAACCCAATGAATCATGCGTTAACACGCCCCCTTTTGATAAAAAAAGATTAGGGGCAAAAAGGCATCAACAAAGTTTCATTTTCTGCCATCGCAGTGTCTTTTTCTGACAGTCCTCCCTCAGCTCTCCCCCAAAAAAGACCGGAAATGATGGCCAAGCCTCCTCAACCTAGCTTCTAAATAAATAATCCCCCGCTTCTAAGTGCTTGAACCGATCTCCTAAAAAATGGCCAAAAGGTGACCTTTCCCCTTGATTTTAGGGACTTACCTAAAGAATGGCCCTCCCCCTTCCGATAAGGAAGGCATCCCTTTTCTCGGTTTTCTTAGAGCATGCGTGTAACCTCAAACAGTTACTTCGACGCCACTGTCCGCAATATCCAAGAGAGTTATCAGGATCTCCTGAAACTCCAGAATCAGGTCCAGACCCAAAAAGTCATGGAGCGGCCTTCGGACGATCCTGTCCGTGCGAATCAGGCCATTCTACTCGAGAGCAACCTCAAAGAGATTCAACAATACCAAGAGAACATCCAAAGCGGTTCTGATCTCCTCACTTACTCGGACCAGATGCTCGACAATCTGATGGTTCCTCTGAACACGGCGATTGAGAAGGTCCAACAAGGCCTCAATGCAGAGCAAGACTCCACCTCAAGGGCAGCCATTGCTTCGGAACTTGAGGCCATCATCGACACCTTTATTTCCATCGCTAATACCCAATTGGGAGACAAAAGTGTGTTTGGTGGCTCCGACTACCTCGGCGAAGTTTACACTCGCTTGGGTAACAATGTTCTCTTTAATGGCAACAACGACGCTTTTGAAATCAATGCCGGCCGAAATGAATCCATTAAAGCTAGCTTGACGGCTCAAGATGTCTTCGGCACCAGTAGCACCATTCTCGATTCCGAACGAGACCTGAACCCTTCTATCGGCGCTCTCGCACTCGATGAAGGCGTCCCCTACGATCAGTCCAAGGAAATCAATGCCACTTCGATGGTCGTGCAAGGGCGCATCGCTGGGCTTAGGGCCCTCGTGAAAGCCGGGCTCACCCAAAACGGCACCGAATATCAGGCTCTGTCTACTAGCATGAGCGCCTACACCTCGACGAACTTCAGCTCCCTTGGTACTTACCTTGATCAAGTCAGGGATGACACTTCCGTCGCCCTAGGAGCAACCAATACCACCCTCACATTGGCTCAAAGCCAACAGGTCAAAGCTGTTGTCGATGCCGTTGAAAGCATTTATACAGAAAGCGCCAATATCCTAACCTTCTCTTCTGGCCAAGGAACGAGTGTCTCGTCGTTCAAAGTGAGTGTCGAAAGCTCTTCTCTTTCTTCCCTCAGCGAACTCGTAAAAACCATCAACACTCAAGCTCTGGCCTATGCGGGAACAGACGGCACCAATCTCGATAACTCCAACATTGCCATCAATGCTCGCCTAAACGTGCTCGACGCCTTCATGGACTCTCGCGATTCGCTTGGCCTTGGAGACCTCGCTGCCTTTGTCACAAATGTAGATGCCATCACTGTTGATGCTACCACAACTTCAGCGGTTTATGTCAAAGCCGTTCAAGACGCGGCCGTCGCTGCTCTTGGAGCTGCGTCCTATAACGCTCTCGATGACAGTGAAAAACTTCAAACCAACGCCGTCACAAATGCCGCGAAGGCTAGCTTTGAGTCCGTCGAGTTCAACGCTACCCTCGATCGATCGGGCTTCGTTCTTCGACACAGTGAAAACTCCATTGTCAGTGTAGATGAAGGCTCATCTTCGGGCCGTATCGTGAGTGCCCTCGAGTTGGGGCAGCCCGACAACATCCTTACACACGTCTTCGACACAGACCTAGGAGGAGTCACCACCCTTGGCGCCGATCGACTCCTCACCATCACCAACATCGACAATGACGTTCTAAATGTCCAACTCCGTGCTGGTGATAACCTAGATACCATCGCCCTGCGCATCAACCGTGCCGTCAATCAGCCCGGCAACCCGAATGAACTGAGACGCACCGTCGCTAGCGTCGACACCAGCGGTAGCAGTGATCGACTCTATGTTCAAGGTGACCAACACCTCAACTTCGTTCTCGACAACAACGCCGAGATCGCCAACAGCACAACCACCCTCTATAACGGGATTCAAGCCAGTTTCCAGAGTGTCGACGACCTCCGCGGAGGTGCTGGAATTGAACTCGGTCAACAGAAACTCATTGCAGACAATAGTATAAGTGGGTATACAGCCAACATCAATGTGCTGTCCGGTGATTCCTTAGAATACTTGATGGGTCAGATCAACAGCCTTGAAGGCTTTGAAGTCGCCATGAACGACGACGGAACAGGCCTTAACCTCACTAATGTCGCGCGTCACTCCGTCTCTGTCACACCGACTGCGCCCGGTACTGATGCCCTCACCTTCACTTTTGACAGGGCACTAGGCATACCCCAAACCATCAATTTCACGGGGACCACTCTAAGTGAGATGGCTCGGGAGATCAATGCAACTTCTGGCCTGAATGGTTTCAAATACCACGCCGAAGTCAGCTCCGATGGAACCAACTTAGTTCTAAGCTCCAACGAGAGCTTCAGCCTGAGCAGTAACGATGCCGCCATGACCAAGACCACCATCGAGGTGAATGACGACAGCGCCATTGAATTTATCAGCTCAAACGTTCTCACCTCTCTGGGTTTTGGCCAGGGAATGGACGATGATGGCCTCTCCACTGGCCAAAGGCTACTGGGCCACCAAGTCAAACTTGCCGACATCAATGATGGCGAAGGTTTTGACGTCGGTTCCATTCGTGTTTCCATTGGCGTCACTGGAGCCGATGTTGACCTGTCCTCTGCCAACACCATCCATGACATTAAAGCCTTGGTCGAAGCTGCCTTACCTGGGATGCTCACCGTCGACCTAAATGAAAGTGGAACTGGCCTATCCATCATTCCTACAGGAACAGAACCCGTCAAAATCCAAGAACTTCATGGAGGTGCTACGGCGCGAAGTTTGGGCCTCATTCAAGCTCCAAACACCAGCGTTGAGGCTCTCAATATCCAGGGCGGAGATCTAAACCCTCGACTCAATAGCGAAACTCTTCTCAAAGACCTCAACGGAGGTTTGGGCATTGAATCGACTGGCTTCACATTGATCAACGGTGACAAGAGCACCATCATCTCACTAGATAGTGATAACGACGGCATCAATGACGTCCGAACTCTACGTGAACTAGTCAACCATATCAACCAACAGTCAAAACAAGACGACGTGTATGTTAAAGCATCCATCGATGCAACATCTGGTGGCCTCAAGATCACCTCTCTCCTAAGCAACTCCTCTCTCGAGGTCATCGAGAACGCAGCCGAATTGCCCATGTATGTCACCACAGGCATCGCCGCGACGAATACCGATGTCTTCACGATAACCAATTCAAGTGTTACCAAGACGGTCAGTGTCGACCTCGCAACGGCGACGGATGCTGCCAGCATTGTCACCCTCTTCAACACTGCTGCCACGACCAACGGGGTCGAACTTAGCTTTCGTGCCACTGTCGCCGAAAATGGTACTGTCAGTATCTTTTCCACAGAGGCTCTTAGTGTCAGTGACATTAGTGGCACCTACGCAACGTCTCAGCCAACTCCTAGCCCTTCCATTGTAGGCGCGACAGCTTCAGGGTTGGGACTCTTAGGAGCTTTTTCAGAAAGCACTCGCCTCGATACTCTGAATAGTGGGTCGGGTGTTGAAACTGGCTCTTTCATTGTGAAGTGGGGAACCTCTGGCTCCGAATCCTCAGCCACCGTCGATGTGGAGTTTGCAGAAACACTCGGTGAAGTGAAACAAGCCATTGAAGAAGCCACCAACAATGACGTTGTCATCAGTTTTGACCGAACCAACCGACTTGGTTTTTCACTTGCCTCTGGTGATGACAACCAAGTTGTCTTCTTTGAAGAAATTGGGGCTTCCCTCGATGTCGCCAATCAGTTGGGGTTGATCCATAGCTCTTCCATCATGGGTCGGGCCTTGAGAGATGGAGCAACCCACCTCTTGGCCAATTCCACCAAACTCTCCGAGATCGATCTGATCATGGATGGGACGACCAACAACAACCTCGTACTCAATACATCAGAGGGGGATCTAACTCTCGACCTCACCAACTCGAACACCATGGGTGACGTCATCTCCATCATCAATGCATCCACACAAAGCGACTCGGGAGAGAGCATTTCCATCGAGGCGAAAATCGTTAACAACCAATACCTCGAAGTCACAGATCTAGTTGGTAACCCTCTAACCGCCGTCACCAGTGTGACTCATCCCGCTGCCTCCAAACTCGGTCTAACGCCAGATTCAGACCTCAACGGGGAAAGTGTCTTCTACAGTAAGAACCTCGAGCCCATCCACCAATCGGAGAACTTTTTTAGCGCCCTTACAGTCCTTAGGAACGAATTTCAATCAAGTGCACCCGTCAGTCACTCGCTCATTTCCAATACCTTGGGCCGACTTCAGAGTCTTCAGAACCAACTCCTCGAAAGCCGTGGAGAAGCCGGTGGCCGAATCCTTAGAATGGAGCATCTTCAGAGTCGATATCAAGAAGAAGCGCTCTACGTCGAGGGGCTATATGGGGAAAAGACCGGCATCGACATTCTCGAAGTCACCCAGCGTTACTTGCAGC
>Ga0233432_10003387_pt1 | contig 14450 bp, 11 predicted proteins | sample SI_122_August201_6_FD_179870 | JGI IMG/M metagenome (GOLD analysis project Ga0233432, IMG submission 179870) | Seawater microbial communities from Saanich Inlet, British Columbia, Canada - SI_122_August2016_10_MG | ecosystem: Environmental > Aquatic > Marine > Inlet | place: Canada: British...
GTATCGTGGCACTGAAACTACCTCAGTCAATCGTGAATATGATGTGGTGCCTACTGCTGATTTTAGTATCAAAATGGCAGAGGTATTGTCGCTCGCAAATTATGAGCCCATCGATTATGTGGATCTTGTCAATGAATGTGGTGGTGAAGAACCAGAAATTGTCGAAGAAGAATTGGCTCTCAATGGAAAAATGTCCCGCGAAACACGTAAATCAGTAATTACTGCCGCACGCGATTGTGAGGTGGAATATCTGGCTATTGGTACAATTGATATCAACCAACCACGCGCATCAGGTGTTGAGGGCTACAATGTTGTTGTTTCAATCAATGGCGAGGTGCTTAGCCTGGCCAAGCGTCTTCCAAAGAAAGTTGCCGCAATAGGCCCGGTACAAGCCCAAGCGGGGGGGCCTGAAGATAACACAGCTGTTCGTAATGCATTAATAATGGCTGGGGACTTCACGGCCAATGAGATTGTAAGTCGGTTAAACGCAAAAGGCGTGAACTGACAAAGTATGTTTGATCAATGCAGATATGAAATAAGTTAGATTATAATAGCGCGAAAGCTTTGATTAATGTTTAAATTATTTTTACTTCTAACCGCAATATATATGGCCGTTCCAAACGCAGCTGTCGCGCGTATTGAGATCGTTAAGGTAAATGTAGAAGGTATGGGTCTAACCCTTGGTGATGCCATTTTAGATGGCTTGCAATCAGCCGTCAGCATGGTGAATGGTGTAGAAGTTGCCTCACAAACTCGGCTTGAGATGGCAACTGTTAGCACCGAGACTAATCAGGCTGAGTCCTACACTGCTGCCTCCGCTTTTTCTAAAGACATCACCACAGCAACTAAGGGCGTCGTAGATGGCTATGATGTTCTATCTTCGGGGCGCGATACATCTCTGGGGAATAACTACGTTGTTAAACTGGCAGTTCGCATCTCAAAACTGAAACAATCAAAACAATTGAACCGCCTGCGTATGGCGGTTTCTGGGCTATATGTGGATGATAACGTGTCCGATCGGAGTGCGGCTGACGCAACAGCTCTTGCCATTCAAAATAGGGTGATTGACTACCTCACCCAGACGCGCCGTTTTGCAATGATAGATCGAAATAATATTGCTGATACGCAAACCGAGCTTAATTACATTGCCACATCCGGAATGGCGACCAGAGAATTAGCACGCTTGGGTAATAAGGTCGGCACAGATTATCTAGTGGTGATGATACTGCGGGAACTCAATACAAATATCCATCAGAAAAAAATGAAAACTAATAACCGGATCAAAGAAATAAAGCAGGTTGTCGGCGAGGTTAGCGTTCGCATTCTTGATGTTGCCACGTCTCAGATTAAATTTTCAGATACTATTTTGATCCAGAGTGATCGAGATTATCGCGCCCTGGCTAAAGACGGTGGCCGCGTAATCGGTCAAACCATTCAAAACGCAATATATCCAGCCCGAATTGTGGCAATCGATGGTGATACGGTAACCATTGGTCAGGGCGGCAAGACATTTGCCAGAAACGAGATCTATGAACTCGTTCAACTTGGTAAACGAATGATCGATCCCTACACAAAAGAAAGCCTTGGTTTTCAGGAAAACCCCGTTGGTAAAATCAAAATTGAGCGCGTTCAGTCAAAGCAGTCTACCGGACGCATTATCGAGATAACATTAGACGACGCTACTCAACTCATTGGTTACAAACATATTGTTAGACCATTGCGTTCAAATTCAATAGCAACCCTCGAAGAAAATCGTAAAAGTGTAAAAAAAGCTAAGAGCCGAATTGAAGAAATGAAACAGAGCTTTAACTAGGAGTAATGAGATGCGACACCTATCAAAAAAGTTAATTCGTTTTTATATCAGCGATAAGGCGAGCTACATAAGGTTTTGTTGTGCGGTTTCTCTAGCCTTTGCTGTGACTTTAATGGTGCCAAAGTTAGCGTTGGCAAATGAAGATATTCTTGATCTAGATGCCGAAGTTGAGCTGAAGTTGGAACCGCTCGACGGCATTACATCAGTTTGTGACGACCATGTTGAGGCTAAAGGTTGGAATGATCCAACCAAACCTTTTTCGGTTTCTGTAGGTATGGGTATTGTGCTAGTTGAACCGGGTCACCCTAACTACATTAATGAACGCCAGAACGCCTATGACAAGGCAGTTCTTGAGGCCAAAGGCAATATCCTAGAGGCATTGCGTGCAAAGGTTGCGCGTCAGGTATCATCGCGTCTTTTTGCAGGAAATTTTCCTGAACCGGCAACCGATGAGGGCGTAGCTGCATCGGTTGATAATCGTGACTTAAAATCGGCATTTGAGAAATCCTTAGAGGTGGTTCACCGCGAACTTGATAAAGAATTAGCATCTTCAGCCCCACCAGAACCTGAAACTGCTGAGGAAGCCGATGAAATTGTTGAAGCCCTTGGTGGCGAAAAATTTAATAACGCAGTCAATACTATTTCAAGAGAGATGCTTATTGGCACCAGCAGGGGTTTTGTTGCTGAAACTTCTCGTAAAGGAAAAAAGGGTGAAGTTTGTGTTGTCATGGTAACATCCGATAATTTAAGGAATGTTGCCAGAGCTATAGTATCTCAAGACCCAAGCTATCTTCCCAAAGCCAAGGTTGGCAAACCTCTGTCACAACATATCCCTAATCCAAAAACCAATAAAGGTCTGATGGAATTGCTGACTTCATACGGGGTTCAGATCGTCCGGGACGAAAATGGAAACTATGCCGTAATTTCATATGCTCAAGCAGGTGCAAAATCCGGATCACAACTTATGCTTAAAGCTGCAAAAGAAGAAGCTCTAGCCCGTGCACAAGGCGATCTTCGTACCTTCATGGGTGAAATTGCCCTCAAAACAAAAAACTCCCAAAACTATGCTGACTATAAAGAATTAGCAGATGGTGGCGAAATTTACGAAGGTGGCTCAGCCTTAGATGTAGCCATTGTATCAGCGTCTTCAGGTTTAGATATCGTTGGGGCTAAACCAAAATATTGGGGTGTTAAGCATCCTGTTTCAAAACAGCCTATTGCAGGTGCTATTCTTGTTTGGACACCTGCAACAATGAAAAAATCCCAGGATGATATTAAAGCAAATAATCAACCTATTAGAAAAGCTGCTGACCCGGCTAAAAATTCTTCAAGCACACGTCTAAAGAGTAATGGTAGTGTTGGGGTATCTGGATCATCAGGCGCCTCAACAACTGAAGATGATTTCTAGTTTTCGTACAATAGGCTTCTTAGCTTGCGTGATAGGCGCATTGTTGCCAATCATCGTGGAAGCGCGCACCCTAACTGTCGAATTTGCACTTGATCCTCCAAAAAGCAAACTGGAAAAAAAAATCTTTCTTGATCGCGCCAGATTAATGGCTCAAGTGCGGATGCTGAACTTGTATTTTGCAGATGCCTCTTTTGCACTTTCACTTGTACAGGAACCTCACCAAGGTCGATTAGAGTCTATATTGCGTGATGGATATTTCAAATCTACAGAAGTGACAGGCTTTGAAGATATAAAACGCAAAAAAATCAACGATAAGTGGCATTTTGAGTTTTCTGGGAATATTCCTGATACTCCACCACAAATAAGTGACAATGATTTAGTGAGAAAAATTCAACAGCTAGTCAAATCACAGTCATCTTTGATTACGCCTGAATTTGCAATTGAGCTAGCGCTGGCCTATCCGGATCTAAATTTGTTTGCATCAGCAATAAAACTTTGGCGGGTTAAATACTCAGGCCACTCATATGCGATGTTCCCCGAACAAAACAGTCTAAGTCCAAAGCATTTTGAGTTTAGCGGGCGACCGCTTAGAGCTGAGGTTATTCCTAACGAACTTTCGGAGATTTTTTCATTACTAGATGAAGCCCCTTTCAACCCATATATATGCCAAACTTTACTGCCAGCCCTAGCTACTAAAAAACTTCCTGCATTGGCAGAAGCTTTATATCCCAACTGTGTGATGCTTGAAAAAATTAACGTCTATTTGGGGCGGATAAAGATTGAGCCCCAAAAGGGCTATATTACTCGCATGCCCTCAGATGATATGCTTGATGGTGCAATAAATGAGTTCGATAGTTTAATGGCGACGAATACGCTAGATAACGACACCTGGTTAGTTCATCTGATTATCAACAGTTTTGGAACTGTCCCCGCCAGCTTCGAATTAGGCGAACAGAATTTGGCTCCCGAATCTAACGAAATTATTCTAGAAAGCCTCGAATTTGAGGAGGAAAGTGAAACTATTCTTCAGATTGAAAAATTGGAAGGAATTGAGTTAAGCGAAGCTTTTCAGTCCTTTGAACAAGCACCTACAATTACGGCAATGCGAGAGTTATCGGATATGCTTAATGAGGCAGGATATCCAGTTATTTCAGAAATTTTCAAACTTCAGGTAAATAATAGTAAGAGGGAAAAGTAATGTATAAAATTGGAAAGTTTATTATACCACTAGTCTTGTTTGTATCACCGATAGAGGCTTCGGCTGGGCTTTTTGATGATCTAAAAGCTATCAAAAATAAAATTGAAGGCGCAACTAATAATAAAAATAATAGTAATAATACGAGCAAATCTCAATCTACCGTATCCAGTCCCTCAACAAGTAACAATTCTTTAGCAATTGCAAACAGTAATAAGTTCATAAATTTTATTTGTGACTCATCACCAAAAAGTAGCATTTACAATAAACTTGGGAAACCAGACGTGGCTCTGTTAATAAAGGATTTCAACAAAAATGAGTCTCAGATAAGGGATTTGTTGAAACTTTCGTCAAAGGTGAATTTGCCATATCTCACCACGCTTGATCAATATGTACAGGCCTTTAACAGTGATGAAGTTTCCGAACTGTTTAGTAATTTTGTTAGGTCGCCAAACACACGTGATCTAAGTATCATGGCATCAACAATGAATAGCCAAAGCTTTGACAAAAAGAAAAAAATTATTGCTGCTGATGCACGGTTTGCATATGGGTTGATACATCTTTTCTTTCACAATGTTGGTGGTAACAAAGCGCTTGGTGATAAACTGATCAAAGAGGCTGCAAAAAAGGATCAGTATGGCGCGCGCTTCATTGAAGGGCTGAGATGGGCTCGTGGTTATGGCCGAAGTGCCAATCTAAAAAACGCTGCTAGTTGGATGCGGCCTGCATATGAGCTTTCTGCAAAACGTGATGGTGACTTAGCCCAAATTATCGAGAATGAATTCTTCAATATTGTTCTGCATCCAAATTATGTGAACCGTGATATTTATGTGGATTTGATTCAGGCCGCAGAGGAACAAAGACAAAGTCTCGAGCAACAGCTTTCACAAGGCTCAGGTAGCGTTAGCCATGCTACTCTGTTTAAAACAGATATATACGATCTTACAATTGTACGAGGGCAACTCCTGATCGAGCTTGCCGAAATAACCAATGCAAGTGTAAATATTGAAAAATACAAAGCAGTTTATGCAGAATTGGCAAACCAAGCCAACCCATCTATAACCACAGTTACTGAATTACTTGTGGTTACTGATAGCTTCCAAAATATGCTTTTGACGCAACTCAAAAAAGTTGAAGCATTAGAGTCAGGCGTAATGCCAAAAGTTCAAGAACTTTGGACACGCACTGAGAAATATGTTGGGGAAGCCTATAGGGTTGGTATTATGTTTGGGATTATATCTATAAAGGCTGGCGGCACCGACATTAATAACGATTTTCTAAAGTTATCAGTAGAGATTGGTGGTATGAGGGCTAAAGCCTGCAACCTTAGACAAGGAATATTTGACTTTTCATCACGCACAAATGTCGAATTAAAACCAACAAATGTGGCAGTAAACGCTAATATTTTAGCCCCCCGAAAGAAAAAGAGTCGCTAAAAATTACCTCAAGCTGCATTTGGAGGCTGAAAATAATGTCTTAGCTTCCAAATGCACGTGGTAGGCTCGCAAGAACAAAATTGTTTTCAACTGTGAAGATATCCCACTCATCAGCATCAGCTTGTATAAAAGTTTTCTGACTTTTAGTTTTGATTTCCTCACCATCAAAAACTTTACCTCTGACATCTTCAGACCAAATTCCAGAAAAGACCCTATCTATAATCGTTTCATGAAGCATGAATAAACGACTTTTTCGTTCAATAGAAAAGTTGATAAATTCTACAAATTCCTGTTCGCCGTAATAACTCTGATTGAAAAAAGTTTCACCGCTATCTTTGTCGTAAAAACGGAATGACAAACGTGTTACCAAGGCTACCTGATTGCGCGTGTCACTACTGGCAGTGATTACAAAATCCCAACCTTCATGTGTTATTTTCATGCCATAATCAGCTGGTTTCAGCTGCAAAGCAGTATTCAATGCACTGTCACCAGAAGCCGAAACAATTTTCATCTCTGACAGCATTTCACGGTTTACCGCACTCGTCTTTCTATATGGAACAACAGGTGAGCGTAAGTTTTCAGAAAATGATGTTGTGACTGCAAACCCTGTATCATCACCATAACTTTCAGTGCTTATCCCAATACTAGCTGCATTCTTGAGAGCAATGTCAGAAAAAATAACCGAGTCTACCTGGAAGTATTTACCCTTATATTTTTCTTCAAATGGGTAATCCTTAACTTCATTGACCATGAAACGGGTTAGACTGCCCGGTTGGTCTTTGTTAGCCAAAAGATTAAAGAAAAAGGTTGGCATTTGTGCCGGATCAGGCTTGCCAGGCAAAGTTTTTAAATATCTGGCTCTAACAGCAATACACGATACAATTCTACGTTCAACGATATCGTAAACTGTTGCGTAGCCAAATGAGCGCAAAATATATTGGGTTGAGTCAATGCTCGGCAAATAAACTTTAGCCAGCACCTTTTCTGATGCTAGTCCAAATACCATACCGTATCGAGTTTCCTCTTTTTTGAGACCTGTACGAAGATTAATACCTGTTCCAGACCAGTCAGTATTCCGTATTTCCTGAAGAAGTGTCTTATTCACACTTTTTCCTGTTGGGCTGTCATTCTTGGACATCTCTAGAGCGCGTCGAGTAAAAGGCATAACATCCGGCCTATCTTCAAGCAGATAAATTCCACCCCAAGTAACTGTCCCTGGTAAAGCCGCAAAAGCATCTTTTAACATAAAATTAGGCATTGCCATTGAACAGAGGGTAAATCCTAATCTGATGTTAACGTCACGTCTTTTCATTGCCTTTTCCTAAGTAAAATCTCTGAGATACAAGTCATTAAAAACCAAATAGCTAAGAGTTTTTAAAGATAATCCTTAAAATTATAATAATGTAAATATGCTAAAACTGGAACAACAATGCAATTAATGCCAAAAACATACAGATTATCACTCAGCCGTCGATCCGCAGGCTAATCAAGTAAACTTCGAGTTCAAAGTTACTAAACCCTCAGATCACTCAGTCCCAAAATAGGAAATAGCGTCAGTAAGCATGATCCCACTTCCTCGTTTCGGAGACCATAGCTCGTAGTCCTTGAAATTTTGTTCTGGAGCCCTGGTAGTATAAAGCTTTGCGCGTTGATTGCCTTATATTGTCAAATTAAAGGGAATAGCCTGAGTTATCATACTCGGACTTTCCTCGAATAGGCTTAGGATCTTAAGAACCACTTTGATAGAAACGCTAATAACCAGATGATTGACAAAATAATTTTTATTGTGGCAAAATAAATTTAAATCTTTAAATTTAATTTATCTAGGTGATTTAAATGAGTTATGGAAGATGTGTTGCCTGTCATGAGGACGGTGTTAAACGACCTTTTGGTAAGGTCTGTATATACTGCGGTACCAACCAAAAACAATTTCGTGAACAGGAACAAGCAGAATTTCGTGAAAGTTACGATGCTGCAGCTGAAAATGCCGGAAAATACAAGTGGATATCTATTCCAATTGGACTGGGCGCAGCTGTTTTGTCTTTTGTGTTGTCTTATGATGCGGGAGCAGAAGGCTGGAGCATACTAATCGCCATATTCTGTGGAGTTTTAGGTTACGTTTACTCTCTCCACATTTTAGCTTTAGCCGTTGTGGGATTAATAATCCTCGCACTAGCTGGTTAATTTCAGTCAAAATAGTTTAGATCCGTCTAGCTAATTAATGTGCTATTTTGAATAATGAGAAATTGAAGATATACAATTTGAACCATGTCTCACTAATTTATAGCTGGATTTGAGTTCCATTTTGTTTGCTTGTTCTGAAAAAACGAATTTTATACCAAACTTATTCTTATTAATATGATAATTACTACTAAGCTTAGCTGAACTCATTTTCTCAAAGATGATATCAGCGCTTTTTTGGCATTTTTCTGTTGATGAAGCTTGTTCAATTAGAGTTATTAAAGATTTTAGAACATTGCCTGAAACATCTATTTTTTGATCATCAATCTCAACTGTTTTAGTTGATACGTCTTTATCAGTGGGTGCTTCATCGCAACCTATCAAAATTGTGCATAGAGGTAATAATAATAACCTGGTTAAATTTTTATGTGACACTTAAAACTCCACATGCCTTAATAAAAAAAAATATAAGTTAACATTCAGAAGCGTATTTTGTTGGCGCATATGTAAAAATATAAACCACATCCAATAAACATTATTTTTTATTCATACTAAATATCATTAAATTTTTGTCGGAAAAAACTAAACTTTCATACGTGTTGAATTTCCTGAAATCTATCACTTTTTCTAGACGTTAAACGTTTTAGAACAGGCGTTTTATGTCCTATGGTGTGGGTAAGGTTACCGGTATATTTTTATAAGCGAAACAAAACTTTTTTACGTCTCTCGATCAATCCCCTCTGATCTTAAGCGCCAGCGCCTCTCAATTAGATAAAATGTACCTTGATCACAGCCCATCACTTGAGAGCCTTTTCAGTGAAAGATTCTAACTGAGAAAAAATAGCTGGCACTGAAGCAATAACGCGCCCACCATTTTCTAACACATCACTAATATTCTGCTCTTCGACCATCCCCCCGGCTTCTTTGACGATTAATTGCCCAGCAAGATAATCCCACGCATTCATATGATCTTCGCTGTAACCAATCAATCTTCCAGTGGCAACATAAGCCAGCGATAAGGCACCGGATGCATTTCTGAAAAACACGCCTCCATCAGCTACTATCTGCTCAATTAAAAGATTGATAAACCCATCTTTGCTTCTGTTTGAAAAGCCAACCGCAACCGACCCGTCATGGAGGCTTGTAGCACCTGAAACAGATATCTTTTGACCATTACAGAATGCCCCCTCTCCAGTTGTGGCTGTGAATAACTCATTTTGTACAGGATCCAAAATAAAGCCAGCATATACAGCGCTATCTTTAACAAGCGCTATAACAACAGTCCAAGCAGGTATGCCAGAGACAAAATTGGCAGTACCGTCAATTGGATCAATTACCCAAACATAGCCTGTACTGTTATTTTTTTTAATATGGGTGGCTCCACCTTCTTCGCCAATTATTTCATCATCAGGAAATTGATTAGATATTTGTTTGCGAATGAAAATTTCGACATTTTTATCCGCCTCAGACACCAGATCTTGATGTCCCTTTTTTTCAACCTTTAATTGACTCAGGTTGGAAAAATAGGAAAGAGCAATCTTTCCAGCCTCATTAATTACATCAATGGCAAAATTATATCTTTGGGAGGAAGGAGTGCGAGTCATGTCTATTGAAAAACCTATGAAGCTAGACCTGAAAACATAAGGCGTCAGTCGAAAAATAAGTTTCATATCATAATAAAATTTTCTAATATTTGTAACATAAAGTGTGCCTGTTAGTTTTGAGCACACAAAAAAGGGAGAAAATAATGAAAAATTATCTAGTAATGGCTCTTGCTGGACTAGTACTGAGCATGCCTTTTAGTGCATCGGCTGCAGATAAATTAACATTCTACTGCAGCGCGCAAGAGGATTGGTGTCAATTAATGACCAAAGAATTCTCTGCAGCTACTGGCATAAAGGTGAATATGACACGCAAAAGTTCTGGTGAGACTTTTGCACAGATTAAAGCTGAATCAGCAAACCCGAAAGGTGATGTTTGGTGGGGTGGAACAGGTGATCCGCACCTACAAGCTGCAGAAGAAGGGCTGACTGTATCTTATAAGTCATCTATGCGCTCGCAATTACAAGATTGGGCTTTGCGTCAAGCCGAGTCAGCATCTGACAAAACTATCGGAATTTATTCAGGTGCTCTTGGTTATGGGTATAATGAAGACCTTTTGAAAAAGAATAACTTGCCTGTTCCATCATGCTGGAAAGACCTGTTGAAGCCCGAATATAAAGGGCATGTGCAAATGGCTAATCCAAATTCATCGGGTACGGCCTACACCACATTGGCAACCATGGTTCAAATCTTTGGAGAAAAAGATGGATTTGACTTCATGAGGGGGCTTCACAAAAACATAAACCAATATACAAAATCTGGTTCAGCTCCGATTAAAGCTGCAGCGAAGGGTGAAAATACTATTGGTATTGTATTTATGCATGATGCTGTGAAACAGGCTGTTTCTGGCTTCCCGATTAAAGTTGTCGCTCCTTGTGAGGGAACAGGTTATGAGATCGGTTCAATGTCTATTATTGACGGTGCGCGCAACATGGAAAGCGCCAAGAAATTCTATGACTGGGCATTAAGTGCTGACGCTCAGTCATTAGCACTACAGGTAAAGGCATATCAGGTACCTTCCAATAATGGTTCAAAAACATCTCCCGCCGCGCCTGATTTGTCATCAATCAAGCTGATTGATTATGACTTCAAAAAATACGGCTCAAGCAGCGAACGTAAGCGGCTTTTGAAAAAGTGGGATGACGAGGTTTATGCTCAATAAACTGACCTGTAATTAATTAAAAGTTCAAAAATGAGCATCTTAAAATCAAAAACAAATATAACTGCCAGCCTTTGGCTGGCAGTTGGTATTTTGGGTAGTTTATTTCTACCATGGTACGGAATTGAAGACGGTTTTTTCAGCTTCGAATGGATAACAGATGATTATCTATTCGACTCAGATTACGCCCCTTTATTCTGGCAATTAGCCATAGGTGAGAAGCCATGGCTTTCCCCATTGATAATTCCGTTTTTAGTGGCTGGACTAGGTTTGCTAGTATCTGATGGTAGCAAGCTTAAAATACGTCTTTTTATGTTTGGTGGCGGATTTGGTCTAATCTGGCTTATAGCTCAGGGACTGGCTATTGGCATAAGAGGCTGGCAAATTGATGGTTTGAACGAGTTGTTTGGCTCATTGTCAGGTCGTCAATTTGGCATGGGCTATGGGGCAATATTTTACTATCTGTTTACCTTGTTTGTATTTTCCATCGGTGTTGCCGAGAGACGGGGGGCGCATGGCGATAAATTTGTCATAAGCATGATAATTTTTGTTATCTTACTTGTTACCATCTTTATTTTTTATCCGATATTTAAATTATTTTTGCTGGGGTTCGTCGATGAGCAAAATAGTTATTCTATTTTAATTTTTCTCGAAAAATTCACTGACAAACGAATTTGGTCAATTGCATGTTTATTTGGAACCGGGCGTTGTGGTGTTGCATTAAATTCTTTGTTCATGGCTATCATCGTCGGTGCACTTACAACAACTCTTGGTCTGATTTTTGCACTTCTTGTTACCCGGACGAATTTAAAGTTCCGACGCATCATAAGAGCTATGAGTGTTCTGCCGATTATCACTCCCCCCTTTGTTATTGGACTGGCAATCATTCTACTGTTTGGACTGTCAGGAATTGTTACAACCTTTGTAGCTGATGTTCTGGATGTTGCCCCGACCAGATGGATCTATGGGTTGCCTGGCATCGTCCTGGCTCAAACTCTTGCATATACGCCAATTGCTTTTCTGGTTCTGATTGGGGTTGTTGAAAGTATTAGCCCTTCCTTGGAAGAAGCAGGTCAAACGTTAAGAGCAAAGCCTATTCAAGTTTTTGAAACCATTTCGCTACCTTTAATGCGACCTGGAATTGCCAACGCATTTCTGCTTGGCTTTATTGAAAGCATGGTTGATTTCGGGAACCCGCTTGTTCTTGGAGGCAACTATGATGTTCTCTCCACTGAAATATTTTTTGCAATTGTTGGCGCTCAATACGATCAAGGCAAGGCTGCTGTTCTGGCAATAGTTTTATTATCTTTCACACTATTGGCATTTTACATACAGCGATTTTGGCTTGGCAAAAAATCTTATACGACTATCACAGGAAAAGGTGATGCGGGCTTACCCATGCGCTTACCTAAGCTATTATCTCTACCTGTAATCATCACAGGACTTTCATGGGGTGTCTTCACGCTTGTCGTTTATTCTATCATCGTATACGGAAGTTTTGTCCAAATGTGGGGTTTGGATTACAGTCTTACCTTCAAGCACTATATAACTGCCTTTTCTTTCAGTTTTGGTGATGATGGAATTATATGGTCTGGGTCTGCCTGGAATTCGTTTTGGACCACATTGACTATTGCGCTAATAACGGCACCTCTCACAGCCGCTATGGGATTAATCATTGCCTATCTTCTAGCTAGACATAACTTTGCTGGCAAAAACATCTTTGAATTTGGAACCATGCTCAGCTTTGCCATCCCTGGAACTGTTATTGGTGTAAGCTATATTCTTGCTTTCAACGTACCGCCAATTGAAATTACAGGTACTGGTATAATTCTTGTTGTAAGTTTTATTTTCAGAAATATGCCAGTTGGTCTCCGGTCAGGCGTTGCCGCAATGAGTCAGCTTGATAGAAGTCTTGATGAGTCATCTTTGACACTTGGAGCCAATACTTTTCAGACCTTTACGAAAATTATTCTGCCCTTATTACGACCAGCAATCTTAGCTGCACTAGTCTTCAGCTTTGTCAGGTCAATGACCGCGATTTCAGCTGTCATTTTCCTTGTTAGTGCAGAGTATGATATGGCAACAAGCTATATTATTGGGCGTGTAGAAAATAACGACTATGGCTTGGCCATCGCTTATTCAACTTCACTCATTGTTCTTATGTTGGCTGTAATCGTATTAATGCAAATTATGGTTGGCAGAGCCGTTACCCACAGACAAGCCACCAAAGCATAGGCTAAGGAAGAGATTTCAGATGAAAAATTATGGCGTGAAAAGTAATGCATCAGACGTCATATTTAATGATGTCACAAAAGTTTATGGTGAACATACACTAGCTGTTGATAATATCTCATTTCATGTTGAAGCTGGTGAACTTGTTACATTATTGGGGCCTTCTGGGTGTGGCAAAACAACAACACTTAGAATGATTGCCGGATTAGAAGCTTCAACCAAAGGAGCCATTACCATTGGCGGTGTTGATGTTACAAACAAGCCAGCATCTGATCGGGACGTTTCGATGGTCTTTCAGTCCTATGCTTTGTTTCCGCATAAAACAGTCTTTGAGAATGTCTGTTATGGGCTTATTTTTTCTGGGTATTCAAAAGCAAACGCTCAAGAAAAAGCATATTCTGGACTTGAACTTGTTGGACTTGAACATCTAAAGAGCCGTTATCCAAGCGAGCTTTCTGGAGGACAACAACAACGTGTAGCTGTTGCAAGAGCCCTAGTATTAGAGCCACAGGTTCTCCTGTTTGATGAACCATTGTCTAATCTAGATGCTAAATTAAGACGGACTGTGCGTGACGAAATTCGTGACTTGCAACAACGATTGAATTTAACGGTTGTTTATGTAACACATGACCAAGAAGAAGCTCTTGCGGTTTCTGATCGCATTATCGTGATGGAAAATGGAGAAATATCTCAGGTTGGCACTCCCCGTGATTTATATGAGCGCCCTGAAAGTTTATTTGTAGCTAATTTCATAGGCGACTCAAACATTTTCCCCTGTGAAATTAGCGGCGTAAAACAGACTCAAAAGACTGTTAATATCGGCAATCTAAAGATCAAAAAGAAAGATGTTTCAGCCGAAAACGGTAAAGCATCCGCCCTTGTTCGACCTGAACATATAAAATTGAGTAATAAAAAAGCTGTTTCCGCTTTGCGCGGCACAATCGATAAAGCAACTTACATCGGCAGTAAGGTAGAGTACAATGTGGCGACTGAAATCGGAACTATATTTGTAGTTGTCTTATCTGACAAACAGGAATTTGAAGTAGGGCATTCCGTTTTTGTTCATTTTCCAGAAGAGAGGATTAATATTTTTAGCTTGTGATTCGCGCTTTGATATTCATCAACATATCTGTCAATGCGAGTCAATCAAGTAACCCCCAACGCCAAGGTTTAAGACGCAAGACCTCAGTTTCCATGCCCCGCCCCTATGAACAGATCTTTCTGAAATAGGAAATGGGATCAGTAACCCCGATCCGTGGTCCGTGGTTCAGGGAACTGGGTTCAGGATCCTGACTGTTATCCAAACTGTTATCCAAAATAAGGTATTTTAACCAGCCATTATTTTTGCTAAGCTATTGTTAACATTGAAAGTCAGAACCTTGATAGAGCATCGGTAAGGCTTCGAACCCCCGCACGCCGCTCCA
>Ga0233432_10003391_pt1 | contig 14442 bp, 12 predicted proteins | sample SI_122_August201_6_FD_179870 | JGI IMG/M metagenome (GOLD analysis project Ga0233432, IMG submission 179870) | Seawater microbial communities from Saanich Inlet, British Columbia, Canada - SI_122_August2016_10_MG | ecosystem: Environmental > Aquatic > Marine > Inlet | place: Canada: British...
GAATGTTCGTGTATGTCATTGCTTACGGTTGATATTATTAAATCTCTATAAACACTTTTAAAAGCATAAAAGTTGTCAGTTTTTTGAGACTTGAATATTAGCTCTACTTCTACAACATCTTCCGGTATAGAAGGTTCTATATATTCATCTATTTCTATTCTTTGCATGTAATTTATCATGCCCAGATTAAAGCCATCCTTAGCGCTATAAGAGTAATTGCCAGGAACAAAAGCTGGGTTAGAGTAAGGAGATATACAAGAGTATTCGCCGTCTGCGTATTTATATCTATAAGCAAATCTTAAGAAGTCATCCTTATAAAGATTGTCGGTAATATCAAATGCAACAACAAATGCTTCACTGTTCGGTATACTATTAGTGTAACCGTCCGGCAGTGCACCTCTCAAGTTAACTGTATAATAGCTACCAACAACCCCTTGTTCTGCTAAAGAATCAGGTGTTGCCACAACATTAAAATAAGCTACAGCGCCGCTTGTTAGGCCAGTAAACTTTAATATATCACCAACAATAGGTTGTTGAATTAAATCAGCTTCAAACTTTATGTATAGGTTTGTACTGTTAGTAATATAGCTACCACTATAGTAGAAAGAAAAAGACGCGTAAGGCGCTCCAGAGCTATAAGTACCAACTATAGGCACTGACAGGCTTGTATAAGAAGCATCATTAGCTTTAGCTACAACTTTAGGCGCTTTTAAAGGGTTTGGTTTTAGTACAGTTATGTGAGTTTCTTTTATGTAACCACACTTTTGATTTATATTCTTGTAGTTTACCACTAATAGAGTATGTGGTATATTTTCTATTTTATTTTGATTTTGAACAGTACCTTTTATGCAGCTTTTTATGTTTATTTTTTTAGGCTCATTTCTACCATCAGTCCACAATAAAAAATCATCAATCACGTTAATGCCAGTTATCATAGAATTACTAGGTGTGTTTGATATTGAGTCGTCTGTGTTTTGCTCTTGCTCTTTAGAGCTTCCTTTAGAAAACTTTAATATTCTAGGTGTGGTAAATTTTAAAACAACATCTTGATCTATTTCTTGCTGTGTTATGGCTAAATTTCTACCATTAATTTCTGTTATATTTATAACAAAAGAAGGACTACCATCAGCCGCGTTACCTACTTGCGATATGCTTGTTACATATATATCGTTGTTAACACCATAAAGATCACCAGTGTCTGGGTGTATTGCTTGCACTTTCATGCCAACCCTAACACCACCAAGTAAGTGTTGTATAGAAAAACCATCCTCTAGCGTTCTAGTTCTATCAGCTCCAGCTACAATAGATTTGTTATCTGTACTTGGAGAACTAGGTTTTACGTTTATTTCATATACATCATGAAAAACTATCTTAGTTTCAGTTAAACTAGGATTTGTAGCGTGCGGAGTTATTTGTTCTATTAAATCTGATCTTACACCAACGTTCTGCAGTCCATCGACATCTTCATCATCAAGGTTGCCAGAATCACACACGAAGTTATATATTTTGTTGTTCTCTTCATCCACATAAGTTCCAACTGTTTTAGCAGATAAACCGTTTGTAGAATTACTTAGTGTAGACCCTTTGTCTATATAGTTTTCATCCCACTTTTTGTTACCTTTCAACGTCTGAGCAGAGCCAGTATTAGATCCTTCTGATGTGGTTATTTCTACATTTAAAGCATCTCTATACTCGCCTTCTGGAATTAATCTCTCGTCGAGATCTTTATTCATCTTAGCTTTAAGAAAATTTCTTTTTAACTCAGCCATTTACTAATGTTTAATATGCTTAGACTTACCTCGTAATACTTGTGTTATCTCTTCTAGTTTAATGTTAGATAACCTTAATTTTGCTTGACGCTTAGTAGCTCTAGCTTCTTTTTTAAATCTTTGAACTACATACTCAGGCATATTTGCTCTTGTTGATATTACAGCATACGCTATTTGCTTGTACATAGCTTCTTCAGCAAGCTTGTGAACCTGCATTTCATCATCTGTGCCCAAGCTGTCACTAATGTATTTTAGTATAACAGTAGAGCCAGATAAGTTTGAGCTAAAATGTATGTTACCTTTTAATTCATCTATAAAAAAGCTACCGTTAATATTAGTGTACTGAGGATCTATACCATACCGCTCACCTTGATTTAACCCGTTTATTTCATCGTCATAATCATAGTCGATATTTTGATTTTCGCTAGGCGATGCCAACTTGTAGTTAGACATAGTAGTAGAGTCTCCAGGTACCTCTGCTGTTCCATTAAACTTAGTAGGGTTACTAGTTTTCGACATAGGATATATAACATGCTCTATACCTGCGTTATCTGACCAACACATTTTAACATAATTAACATAATCTCTAGGTATAGGAGTAGATAGCGTGCCTCCAACTGTTATTTCGTGTGCTTTTATAGACTTTAAAGTGTCAAAGCTTAATTCTGCTAAAGCTCTTTGAGCGTGAAAAGCAACATCAGTTTTTTTAACCTTAGATATAAGTTTTCCCTCACCAACATAAGCTATTATAAACTGATTTATAATGTCGTTTAAAGAAACAAACTGGTAGTTACCTAGTGACTCACCGTTTAATTCATTGTAGTAATCGGATTCAGTGTTTGTTAGTAAGCCCATTTATTATGATTTTTGCTGAGTTATTTCTTTTTGATCTTTTGACATACCTGATTGCTGGAGATCTTGCTTTTGCATTGATATTCCAGCTAATTCAAGAATTTTATTTACTAATGTAACTTCTTCAGAGGCGTGCAAATCAAAGTCTACAGAGTTTCCAGAATCGTATAACGGCTGGTTATTGTTTATTGTTGAATAAGCCCAGTTACAAGTTTTTGGCTTTCTAATATAATTACAACTTATATATCCTGTTGTTAAGTTAGAAGGATATATTGTTATTGTACTTTCAGAGTTTTGAACATAAGCTGGTCTAGACGCTGTTGGTCTCGTCAATGGAGATGAAACTATATACAAAGCTTCATTTGGCAATATCTTATCTACTTCTACTAGGGTACCGTTGTTTTCGTAAATCAACGTACCTAATCTATATATACTACCAGCAGAGTCTAACGATAACTTTCTACTACTAACAGGTTTAACAGAAACATTATCAAACTTAGCATAATCATTCGTGTTTCCTAACGCTGTTATTCTTAGTTTAAGAACGGTGCCAACTCCAGTAGCATCTACGTAACCACTAACAGTTCCAGAATAACCAGCTGCAATTTTATTAGATGGTTTTCCTTTAAAAGATATAAAAGCTTCAGCCGTAGCATTATTTCCACTATCATTTAAGTGTGTTGCATCAATATCAGCGGTATACTCATAAAGTGTTGACGCCACAGTAGTAACGCTTTGACTTACTTGATAGCTTCCTCCATTAGCATTGTTAGTTAATCTTATAGCTGGATTAGAACTAGTATCGTATGAAGCTGTTCCACTACTATTGACATCTGACCAGTTAGTAATTCCTGCATCAAAACCACCATCTACAACAGCCTGTGCTCCATAAGTAAACAAGTAGCCAGGCTCATCAAAGGTTTCTAAACCAATGTTTTGCAACTCTTGAAATATAGCTATTTTTTCATTTAACACGTTAAGCATATCTGAATACTCAGTGTCATTTCCAGGAAGTCTACTAAACTGGTTTATATCATAAAAATATTGCTCAAACGTTTCCATTTGAGCTTGATTAGCAAATAAGTTAAACTCTTGTGGAGTTATGTAGCCTCTTTGCTCTTTATTAGCTATAGCTAACACTGTTTGATATACCGTGTTTATGTTTACTGCCATTTTTATATTTTTATTATGAAAGCTGAGCCACCCAACGGGTGACCCAACTATCATAAATAATCACTTACTTTAATCGCTTTTCAATACTGCTAAAGACTTCCATGCCTTCATCAGTTTTGAACCAAGCAGCTAAAGCTGAATATGGATGCTCATCAAAAGGAACAGTCATAAGCTTTCTACTGTTTGAAGCCCACGAGAAATATCTATTATCTCCAGATAATGATATAATCCCTGCTTCAACTGCTTTTACGCCAGTGTTTCTAAGGTGAACATTTTCGTCACCAGCTAACTCTATGAATAAGCTTGGGCTTCTTCTAGCAAACAGTAGTAAGTCTCTTTTTAATTCCTTAGATGTCATGCTAGACACTCTAGAGCCTATTTCTACTCGTAGTATAGCTTCAGCCATGTCAACTTCCATGCTGTTAGCCATATTTAAAGCCTCTATTTCCATTTCTAAAAAGCTTAATTCACTAACAGCTTCTTTTACTTCGTCCTTTTCTTTAAAAAGCTTGTTTTTTTGAGGATGGTATATTGAAAGAAATTTTTGTAATACCTGCTTGTTTCTAGGAACCATTAAACTACCGTTTCTAAAAATAACGTTATCTAAAATAGCATCTCCTTTGAACTCATCTACAAAAACAGTTTTTTGATTAGTAGTAAGCTTGATCTCTCTTTCATAACCTTTTTCTTCGTCAAACCAATATATTCCTTTTGATTTAATTCTGTAAGACAAAGGCGCTGCTCCTCTCGTTAGATAATAGAACCTGTCTTTAATTTCCCATTCAGGACTTTTTGGTTTTGGCTTTTCAAAAGCAACCTCAACTATTTCGTTAGTAGCCTTTACCTCAGGCGCTACTTCTGCCTTTTTCGTTTGTTTCTTTGACATAATAAAATATAATAATAATTAATAAAAAAAAATAAAAGAGGAGAAATTAATCTCCTCTTTTAAATAAACAGTCACTATGCTACCATTAGCATAAAGTTGTTAGCACCTTGTACTACTAGACATCTTTCAGACAAGTAGTGTACTTCCATAGCATCAAGATCAGATGTAGAAGCTCCTACAGATCCTGTTGTCCATGTCTTCATCTTGCGAGATTCAGTTTGAGAAGCGCGGTAACGTACGTGTAAAAATGGACGCTTTAAGTTTTTACCTAAAACTTGATCGTACACAGAAGATACACCAGCAGGTATAATAACTCCTTCAACACCAGTAGTATCATCGTTAAGTTGACCTCTTGTAGCTAAGTCGTTTAGGTATTTCCAGTCAGACTTATAGAAGTCATAAGAACCTCTTCTAAATCCAGAGAAACCTAAGTTTAATGCCATATCTTCAGAGTTGTTAAATACACCGTAAGATGTACCACCACCTCCGTAAGAGTTTTGAGCAGCTAGCATATCGTCAACTTTTAGTGCAGTAGCTCTATCTAAAAACATCATGTTTTCTTCAATAGCTCCGTTCTTATCAAACTCAGCTAAAATGTCATCAAAATCAGCAAGCATACTTGCTGCTGCGGCAAAGCCACTAACAACATTACCTCTGTCTTCTATAGCCGCGAATAAACCTTCAGTTCCTTGAAGACCAGCAGCAAAAGCACCAGAATCAGTAGCGCCAGCGTAGTTTTCTCTAGCTTTTTCAGCTTCGATTAAAGTCATTTCGCAGTAGTCAGCAAAACGCGCACGAGTGTCACCTTCAGCTTTCAAATACCATAAGTATCCTGCTTGACCTTCTTCACCAGAAACCTCAATCCAACCAATTGCAGACGCATCAGATCCTGATACTTCATACTTATCTTTCAATATGATTGGGTTATTTGTGAATGTTTTCATGTTAGGCTCTAAAGCTTTACCACGACCGTTAGTTCCTTTACCGTACTCAGAACCGAATACAAAAGCTTTAACACCTGTCGCTACAGCAATACCTGCATTAACAACTGTATCAAACTTGTAAGAAACCGCTGTAAACTGACCTGCTGTTAAGGTTGAACCCGCAGCTGGTTCGTCAAAAGTTTCTGTTACATAAACTCTAGCTGTAGAGTTAGCGTCAGAAAGAACGATCATATCACCTACTCTAATACCGTTAGAGTACCCTGTACCAACAGCAGTTCCTTCAGAGTTGTTTGTAACTAAAAACAATCCTTCCGAAACGTGCTCAACTGTATAAGACAAGTGTAAACGACCTTGCTCAGACCATACAACTTGCTCAGAAGCCATACCTTCTTCTGCTCCTACTTGCGCTAAAAATCCAGAGATAGTTCTATTACCGAATACTTCAGCTTCTTTTTCCATTAATTCTGGTAAATATTGTTGAGTCCAGCCTAAGTTAGCCAAATCAACAAAGTTACCTGTTAAAGTCTGCTTTCCTGCAGACGGGACGCTATTTAAATTAGGGCCCCCTGTAAATGATACTGCCATTATTTTTTATTTTAAATGGTTAATAAATTATTTTTGTTTCATTTTTATTTTTAAAGAATTAGAATTATCACCACTTAACACTTTAAACTTAGTTTTACCGACCTGAACTTCACCATGACTTTGTCTTGGATCCATATTTACGTTTTTACTTTTTGCAACACTATCCTTGATAGCGTCTGATCGGCCTTGATCGTAAAAGTGTTTAGCAACAGCGTCAGCGTTCATAGCTGTAAATAAAGACTTGTGGTAACCTTTAGCATCTGACATTGTATTATCTTCGTTCAAAAACTTTTTGACAAAGTTGTTAATGTCGCTTTGAGTTGCTTTTACGTCTTCAGCATTGTTCACGTTAAATCTGTACTTTTTATCACCGACGCTATATTCAAAACCTTTGAACTTGTCGTTAAAGACCTTATTAGTCTTATTTAAAAATACAGATTTAGCTTTCTCAGCTGTCTTGTTTGCTTCCTCTGATTCCTCATTGTATCGATTAAAAAAGTCCATAGCTTTCTGCGCTTCTGGCGGAAGGTTAGAACCTGCTTTAATCTCATCATAATATTTAGACTTTTGCCCGTCTAAGTAGGCCTTTGCGCTGGCAACTTGCTCTTTTAGCGCTAGCTTTTTTCTTTTAATATCTCTTTCATCATCAACGTCTTCGTCAAAGTCAAATGAATCTTCAATTAAAAAACTTATTTCTTCAGCCGATAAATGCGGCTTTGTTCTTTTATAGTATTCAGTTAAAGCTGTTAGGTTATCTAAATCAGAGTAGTCTCTGTTTAAATCAACATAGTCTTCTAGACTTCCACCAGTTTCATCCATAAAGTCTATTAACTTCTGAATGTTTTCTGGTAGTGGCTTTCCAGTAGCTTCTGCTTCTGCTATAGCCTCTTCAACTTCCTCAACTAAATCTTCAGTAACCTCGTTCGGTTCTTCAGCTTCTTCTTCTGTTATTTCTTCTAAAGCGGGTTGTTCTTGTGTTTCTGCTTCCGCCTGTACTTCTTCTTGTTTTTCAACGGCGTTGGTACTTTCATCGCTTCCAACCACTCCTGTCTCGTCAACTCCACCATCTTCAACTTCTTCATTCTTCTCTTCTTCAACCACTGGAGTTTTACTAAAATCTACTTTAGTTACATCCTCCTGTTTATCTTGTGGTTTAAAGTTCTTCATATCAACTTTTACGACATTATCGTCGTTTTCTTTAATTTCATCCATAATAAAATAATATAAAAAATTAGTAATTATCTAGGTTCAAATCCACCTAAATCAAATCCACCAAGTATATCATTACCTGCCGACTCGAATTTTTTAGGTGAGCCACCTGTCTTTCTTTGATCTATAAGCTCACTTTGCTGTGATGCTTGTATTTTTGTTCTTTCGTCTTTTCTATCTTCTTTCTCTTTTTCTCTAACTTTCATACCCTCAACTTCAGCTTGCCTTAGCTGCATGTTCATTTCAAACTCTAGTTGCATCAACTGCTTTTTAATTTCAGCTTCTTGCTGCATAGCTTGAACTCCTAGCTGAGACTTCATTTGCTCTACTTGCATTTTAGTTTGCGCTAAAGCTTGTTCTTTCTGAACTTCAGCTTGAGCAGCAGCTTGAGCAGCTTGAGCGTTAGACTGTGTTTGAAGCTGGATATTTCTTTCTTGCGCAGCTCTATCTTTAGCTTCTTTTTGCTTTCTCCTTAGCTTTAGCAATTGATTAGCTAGACTAACATTTCTTATATCTCTAATATCTATAGCGTCTTCAAGATCTATGTTCTTTTGAGCTAATGCAGCTTGAATATTATTCTCAAGTATAGCTTTTTCTTCTTCGTCTGGTGCTAGCTCTATAAATATACCAAAGTCATACAAGTGTAGTTCAGACATTTCTTCAAGCGTAGCTACATTATGAGCACCTATAGCTTGTATAAAAGCATCTTTAGTTGGAGAGTACTCTATTATATCAGATATTCTAAGTGATAATTGCTCTGCAACCTCTGATGTTAAGAATAATCCTGCTTGTAGTATATGTCTAGTTGCTGTGTTAGAATTTGCGGCAGCTAGCTTTTGAATACCAACTAAAGCGTTTTTATCTGGATTACTACCGTCTCTAGCTTCATTTAGCCCGGTTGTATCTCTAATCATCTGCATGTAGTAGTTGTACGTACCTATTAAACTTTGCATCTTTGCTCCACCACTACCGCTTGATATTTCTTGAATAGGTACTCTACCTGGGTTCATGTCACCATCAGCAGTCATTGATCTACCAATAACAGAACCAGTTTGGAAGAACATGTTTAAAGCTTCTTGTGGACTGTAGTTTGTTCCATTGCCTAAGTCTATTTCAGCTAAACCATCAGCATCTAAGTAAACTCCATCTGGAACAAGTCTTGACATTACTTGCTGTAGCTTTAAGTGTGTAAGCTGTATCATATCAGCAAAACCTGTTATTCGACCAACTAAAGACTCTATTCTGCCGTTATACATTCTTGGCGCTACGATAGAGTAGTTCATTTTAACTTTAGTGTAATCACTTTTAGGTCTCATCATGTTCTTAGACATCTCCCACTTGAGAAGCTTGTCTGTACCCAGTATTTTAGCGCCTTCGTATAAAACCTCAACAGACTTTTGAACTTTAGAAAAATTAGCTTCCATATCTTCTGGAGGATTAAAGCTGTCATCTTTTTCTATAGCTCTTTCGGAACCAGTACCTGTTTCTTTAACTTTATATACTTCATTCATATAAGTCTTGTAGTTAAAGTACAACACAGATACTTGGTTGTTATCGCTTTTGCTTATAGCAGTAGAAGATCTATTGTTATATCTTCCATCATCTCTAGAGTTAGATTGCTGTATTTCTTCTAAGTCTTCTTGAGTTAAATGTGGAAACTGCTTAGCTAGTTCGTTTAAAGGTATAGTTTTAACTTCACCTACGTAGTATATGTCGTCAAAGTAAGGCGAGTCAGTGTATGAATACACTAAGTTTTCAGGATCAACATACTCTACTTTAGCGCCCTCAGACGTGTTGAAGTTTGTTTTCACAGCGCCAATACCAAGTACTGTTAGATCGTAGTAAAACCTTTTTTTAGTCAACTCATACTTGCTGCCATCTAAAAGAACGTTTATAGCTTGCTCTTCAGCTATCTCAACAGCTTGCTTATATGTTAACTGCATGTGTAACGCTAGTTCTTCCTCGCTCTCCGGTAGAGTTTCTTTATCGTTTTCGTACATGTTTATGCCAAAAGCTCCAGATACAAAGTCGTTAAAGCTTTGTGTCTTCATATCTTTCAGTATAGACTCCATGTATTCAGTCCTTTTACTAACGCCATAAGGATCTTGCGAATAAGCTTTTATATCGTAAGTTCTTTCAGATATACCGTTGACAACGATATCAACAAACTTAGGTATAATAGGTACGGGCTTCCAGTCTAAGTTTAAGTAGCTCAAGTCACCGTTTATAGATAACTCATCTTTATACTTTTGTATTGACTGTTCGCCTCTAGCGTATAATCTTAATTTGTGGAAATTGTTCTGGTTATTTATGTATCTATTATTGTAGCCATCAGAAAACCATTCGCTTTCTATAGCCTTAGCAACTTTCATACCATATTCGTAACCAACTTTCTCTAGGTCGCTTACAACCTGACTTGGAAAATAACTTTTTACAACTGAGTCAGCCATATTTAGTGTTTAATTATTTTTGACGAATATCCGTCATTAGTATATCTAGCCATACTTACATTTACGGCGCTTCTAGCTTTATCTTGTCTAGGTTTGTATAAATGTCTATTACAACCCATTATTGCTAAACCAGAGCTTATAGAAGCATCGTGCTTTGTTCTTTTGTTTATATTAAACTTAGCCCAGTCATTTAGCGTTTCATTAAAATACATTGTTCCGTAAGTCCCATCGTCTATATGACCTACGTGATCATTTATATACATTTCAATAGCAGCTGCATGAGCTTGTTTTATATCTTCACTTGAGTTTGGCATACCACCTATTTCTTTTTCAGTAACAGATAATTTATTCCAAACTTTATCTGGTCTATTCATACTAAACCCTCTATATCCTCTTCTCTTAAAATGGTATAATAGTCTTGGCTTATTGTTTTCTGCTAGTATTGGCATACCGTAAAATACGCAGGCCATTAATACATCTTCAAAAAATATTTCTGCGGTTTGTGGTCTAGCAATATACTCAAGAAAAAATGTGTTGGCCGGCGCTGACTCCATACTAAACTTGGTTAGTCCATGAAGAGATCCGTTGGATCCTCTACCATCAACAGTACCGCTAATATCATAGCTGTCGCAACCAAAAGCGCCAATATGCTCATTTCCTGGGTATTTTACTCCATTTTTAAGTATCACTCTATTTTGAAGATTTCTATCTGGAACCCAGCTAACTTTAAACCTGCCGCTGGGATCAGGGTTGAATACTACTTGAGTATCCTTCATTCCGTTAGCCCACTGAAAAGACCCAGTAGTTACTACAGACGAGTTTCTGTGACCTTCGTTATAGTCTATTTGCTCGTATATTTTAGTTAGATTAAACAGGCTGTTTTTAGTTTCATCTCTAAAAGCATGCTCTTCTGTTCTTGGAAACTGACGATAAAACTCGTTTAAAGCATCTTGGTCGTCTTTTAAGCCATCTACTTCATTTTCCCAATGATCTATAACCCCGATGTCAATTAGTTCACCGTCTGGTCCATAAACATCTCGTCCTGGAGTAGTGAAGACAGGTCGTCCATACTCATCAATAAATCCTTCAAAGTTCCATTCCATTGGAACAAACAAAGCATATAAACCAGATTTTGTTTGACCATTTTTATTTCTATTTTTGACATCACTGTCGTTGTATAATTTTTTAAAGTTGTCGCCACCTTTATCTAAAGCATTAGACGTTGAGCCCATCATGCACTTACCAATAATCCTACTACCTAGTCTAAGACATGTTTTTGTTACTCGCCAGTTATTTAGTATATTGTCAGGCTTTTCCCATTTACCACTTTCATCATGAACTAATAAGCTAAGTTTTTCACCATCATAACTATTGTCTCCAGTGTTTTTCCAGTCTATAGTTGTATCTAATCCCTCAAGCTCTTCTAGTTTTTCATTACTAGATATTTTTTTACGAGTAAACTTACTAGCTGGCACACGATACGCAAGCTCAGACTTAGGTCTATCCATACCGTCTTGAATAGGCTTGAAGAAAAAAGGGTAGTTTATTGATATGGGTACGACTTTATCTGTAAACATTTTTTTAGCATCAGCACCAGACTTAGACAATATGCCAAACCTGCTGTCACTAGAAATAGTTGCTTGATTAACTGTTTCAGCAGAACTCATAAATGAAAATCCAGAACGTCTGTTTTTAAGGTAACACATACCATAACTTCTTACGTCTGCTTTACAGGCTTCCCAAAATATAAAAAATAATCTATTAGCTTCACGAAAATCTGGAGCTCCTACATCTATCTTGCTCCACTGTAAGTACATGTAGTGAGTTCCTGTAATATAAGTTGGAACACTAGCATTTTGAAACCAGAAACCTTCACTTCTTCTCTTGAACTCTTCATCTATATAATCGTACCATTGGTCTTTTTGATCTTCTGGATACTCTCTCCAGTCAAATATACTTTTAAGTTTACTTAAAGCTTTTGGTGGCTCAATACGCTGCCACTTATCTTTATCGTTACTGTATACGCTTTTAGGAGTCGGTGGCAAAGCAATTTTTAAACCTTGAATATCATAAACTTCGCCTATTTGACCAGTTTTAGATATTACAACAATATCATTTTCTTTGTCATAACCGTACTTCCACTTTCGAGACTTGTTAAGTCTTTTAATAGTGTTAATTTTTACAGGTTCAATTATTTTACATAATGTTTGTTCGTACATTATTTGTATCTACCGTCTTGATCTACTAATATAATCCCCATATTTGAAAACACACCCGCATTGTTGCCACCTACTTCAGCGTTCACATAAACGTCTGTTTTTTCTTCTAAAACTAAAGGTAAAGAAAATTCTTTGTTAAAGACCGTAGTTCCGTCTGTCTCTACTGAAAAGCTTTGCTTTAATTTAGCAACTCCATTTTCTCTTGTGTAAAAATTAAGAGTAGCGTCTCTTCTAGCCCCACCAGACTTTATTATAGAGCCAGATATATTTGTTATAAATCCTCTATGACCTCTAGGTACAGTGTATACAGCCATTTGAGTTTGACTATGCTCTGCTGGTATTTCAGCTAAGGTTAAACTATCATCTGAGTTATTTATAGTTATAGTTCCTTCGTTATACTCGCTAGCACCAGCTGAGGTGACAAAAGCCCTATACACTCTTAAAAACTCTTTATTACCGGTTACCGCAGTTTGTCCGTTTAAAGTAAAGTCTTCTTCTATAATATCATAATTAGTATCTAACCCTTGCACTTTAATTGTTAATGCTCCAGTAGTTCCTGTTCCGTTGTCATCAATGTCACTACTAACTACTTTTAAAGTGTCAGCAGATGTTGCAAATGTATATAAGCCTCCAGCACTCCATATTGTTTCTGGATCTGAACCCGTGTCAATATCTAGGTTAAATCCAAACTTATTTATAACGCTGTGTTGGGGTATATGACCTTTCGATAATTCTACAAAGTAATCGTTGTAATAATGTTTTCCCATAATTTTTTATTTTGATCTGCCTTCAGCAAATCCTTTAAACACTCTTTCTTCTTTTTTTTCAGGCTCTTTACCTTCTAGTAAGCTTTGTTCTTCTTGTATTCTATTTAGAATTTCAAAAGCATCGAATATAGCTAGCTTTTTTGTAGCGGCGGCATTTTTAAGTCTATCAGCAGTAATATCGTCACCACTATCAACAATAGCTTCTTTTGCTACTTTAATAAGCTCCTCAACGGCTTTATGTCCAGCTTGGATTATATTCTTCTTCGTTTCCTTGATATTCATATTTAATTGTAATAAAACTTGATAAAACTCTATATAATCTTTGCCCATCTATAACGAACTCGTACTCAGAGCTAGGCTTAAAACCTACTAAGTCACCTACATCTACGCAGCCGTCTGTAAATTTCACTATACCTATAAGTTTTCTCTCCTTGTCTTCAGAAAAGAAGTCTATACACTTTATAGGCTTAACGAAGCAGTAGCCATCAACAGGCTTCCAATTTTCGTTTCTTTTATAAGCAAATACTTGATCTTTAGTTACAAAATACTTATTGTCTTCAAAGTAACCTCTAGAGTTTTTTTCTTCACCTCTTATATTGTGCCATCTTCTAAATACATTGTGATGAACTATAATAGTATCACCAGCTTTTATTTCACCGTCATAGTTAATTGGTATAGCTATAACTTTAGCTTCTCTATTAACGTATTGGTGATTGTATATTTCTGTATTTAGTATAAGACTTTTATCTTCTACTTTTACAGAGTTATTGTATCTGTTGCCTTTAGGTTCTATTATAAAATCGTAAAGTGCTTGCATCAATACTCTAAGTTGTACTCTACAGAAACAGCCATATTTTTATTAAAGTCTTTCCAAGGTAAAACCTCATTGTCTTTTTTTATATATATGCTGTACTTTGTTTCGGACTCTATTATATCACATATAGTATGACCACCATACACATCCTGCCCAACAGAATAGTGCATGGCGTCAATCTTGTAATCTTTACCTATAGTTATTTTACGAATCAGCTTGCTCATCTTCTGGGTATTTAATTTCTCCAGTATTGATGTCAAGATCAATCTTACCGTAAGCTTCTTCTAAACTTTTTTGAATACCTTGAAGCTTTTGGTTTACACCATCTAGCTCATGAAGAAGCGCATGCTTTCTAGCCTCAGTGTTACCTATCTCCATTTTGACTTGATTAGTCATAGAAATAACTTGCTGAACTTCTTTTAATTCTTCGTCTTTGATTTTTTCTGGCTTAGCAGCCAAGTCAATTGATTTTCCCATAATTTAATTTAATTTAATTGTTTATTAAAATTTGTAATCCGCGTAGTCTAGACCCATGAAAGCGTGGACGCCATTATCTTCTATTTCTACTGCGTAATTAGCCCACCCTTCAGGATGAGTGTAATCTAAAGTTTCAGCTTCTGCATCAACAGGTTCTAAACCTTTCCATAGAACGTCTAGGTGATACTTGTCAGAAAGTACAGGTGCTTTTACTTCTTCGCCTTCTTCATTGTATTCTCCTTGCTCTAAGACAATATAGCCTAGTTTAACGATACAATGCTTATGTGTTGGGTATGT
>Ga0233432_10003404_pt1 | contig 14418 bp, 5 predicted proteins | sample SI_122_August201_6_FD_179870 | JGI IMG/M metagenome (GOLD analysis project Ga0233432, IMG submission 179870) | Seawater microbial communities from Saanich Inlet, British Columbia, Canada - SI_122_August2016_10_MG | ecosystem: Environmental > Aquatic > Marine > Inlet | place: Canada: British...
AACGACTGCCTGGTCAGCGCGTTCGCGAACGCGCTGCGGCCGATGATGTGCGCGATGGCGGCCAACTTCCGCGGCAAGGTTTCCGGTTTGAACGACGACGACGCGGGCAACTACGAGGACCTCATCGAGTACTACGACTTCTCCGAGACGAAAGACGATACCAAAGAGGACACTTTGCGTAGTAGTATGACGTGCGACTACGCCAACCCGGCGCTGATCCGCAGGAGCGTGCAGGGTACGCCGTACGCGCGCGCCGTGACGACGGCGACGCTGTCCGACGCGGATTTCGTGTTCCGAGTCGGCAAAATCGGCGTGACCAGTAACTGGTCGACTTTCGCGAAGCCGTTGGACCTGTTCAAGGGCTCGACGCAGGTTCTGCACGTGCCCATTCTGGACTGGCCGAAAGCCAACCCGGCGGGCTTGCTGGGGAGCATGCTGGTGTTCCGGCCGCACGAAGGAAGGCTCGCGGTGATGGCCGCGGGGGACGCCGCGTTTGCGCGTCGCGTCGCGCGGAGCGGTATGGCGGGGGAAAAGCTGGATGTCGAGTTTTGATTTGTTTAGGGGACGTCCTACCCTTGCTTGTAGCCTTACATAGTATACATAGTATGTAGAATGCAGTCCATCGGATACCTCCGCGCAGAAACGCTCAGAGTACGTCGTCGAACTCCTCCCTGCCCTTCTCTCTGCGCGCGCCGCGCGCGCGGCGCAGCACCTCGCGTCCGCGCCACGCTCGCGACGCGAACGGCGCGCTCAACAAAACGCCCGGGACGGAGAAGGCGACGCCAACCACCAGCAGAACGGTCGCCGCCGCGGACTGCCCGGCTTCTTTCTCCGCGAAGAACATCGATCCATGGGTGATGTTCAGCGCCGCGATGAGCGGGTCGTGCGCGCTCCGCACGATCACGCGCCCGACGGGCCCGAGGTGCCGAATCGTGGAGAGCGACGGGTCCGCGCCCCCCACCGGCGCGCGCGTCATCTTCCTCTCCTCGACGCGCCACTCGAGTTTGGGGTTGCACCCGATGCCCCCGTACGTGGCGTTGGCGGCCCACCTTCCCGATCCCGGGTCTCTGCTCACCTTCACACACAGCGTGTCCAGCGCGGTGTACGTGGTGCACATGCCCCCGCGGTAGTACCCGCCGTGCTGGTACTTGCACGGCTTCCAGCCGTTGGACCGACGCTCGGATTTAGAAACGAGCGCGCGCGCGCCGAGCGAGACGTAGTCGAACGACGACGCGTCCGACGACGACGCGTCGTCGTTCTCCGCCTCCTCCGTCTTTTCGGTCTTCTCGTCGTCGTCGTTCGCGGCGGCGTTTCCGAGCTTCGCGCTGACTCGCACGACCACCTCGCGAGGCACGGAGAGGTACTCGAAGACGTCGCGTTCCTGGCTCAAGGTCAAAGGAGGCGTGACGGGCTCGGTCCCCGAAGTACGCGAGGAAGCCTCGGAGACGTCGCCCCACCCGTCGGCGGGGAGACGCATCGTTTCGTTCGCGCGCATCGCGGGGAGCGCCACCTGCTCTAGCAGGCTCGTGACCTCGAACGCCGTGGGGTAGTAGTCGTGCACGCGCCCGCTTGCGTGGTCGATGGGGGTGACGTGGTGCGTCGCGTGAGCCGGTACAGCCGTCGTCGCGTCGCCGAAGACCACCTCGAACGTCGTCGCCGCGAATGGCTCCGAGTACGTGTTCGTCCACGCGTCGACGATCTCGTCGTAGCCGTCCACCACGCGCGCCTTGGTGCCGCCGTAGTCCGCGCTGTACATCACGCTCAGGCCGGCGACGATCAGCACGAAGCCCGCGAACAGCGTGCACCCGGCGCACCGGAACGTGCGCCGCTCCTCCCTGGCCTGCTCCTCGGCGTACGCGCTCGCGCCGAAACGCGCGTAGCCGTTGTTACTGGCCCCCATCGCGAACCCGCGCGACCCGGCCGCGTGCATCACGTCGTCCGCCTCGCTGTGGGAGAGGTGGTCCGAGTACCGACTGCCTGAGCCGTTCCTGCTTCGCATGGACCGAACGCGATGTCCGCGCCCTGGACACTGCGTCGCGCGAGAGGGGAGCTCTCGCCAGAGTGTCATATTCTTTTCACCGCACTTCGGCACCCGACCGAGTCATGTGAGTCGAGGATCTCGAGAAGTTCACAGACCGGAAATTTACGGTCTGCCGAGATCTCGGATCAGAGCTCAGAGGTTCGCGCGCGTGGACGACGACATGGGCGCCTTCTCCAACGGACGACCGGCATCCGCGGGCGGGACCGGCCAGGCTCCGTCCTGGCACTCCGCGGGCACGCAGTCCGCCCTGGCGCGTGCCGCGGGAGCGAACCCGCTCCTCGCGAATCCTTCCTTCGCCCCGAATGTCGGCGGCGGCGGCGGTTCGGGCGGTCGCTACGCTTCCTTCGGGCAACAGGGCGGAGGCTCCGCGCCCACCACCGGCTACGGCGCGCTCGCGCGCGGAGGCGCGGGAGGGCGACCCGAGGGGTATTGGGGTCCCAAGCCCGGCGCCGGCGGCGGGTTCTCTCAGCCCTCTTCGCGGGACGTCTGGACGCCTTCCGGCACATCGGGTTTCGTCGGGAAGCAGCCGAAAGGCACAGGACAAGCGAACAAGAAACCCAAGCCTGCGGCTGGCGCGACGAAGGATGGATCCCCCTGGGCGCCTCCTCTGCGTCGCGTCGTGGTGGCTGCGCCCGCGATGCAGGCCATGCGCGCCGCCGCGGACGCGCCGACCCCCACAGGTTTGCTGGACACGCCCGATTTCCACGGCGCGTCGTCCGTGCCCGACCTCGCGCACCTCGACAAGAAAGCCGGCGAGGACACCAAGGACCACGGCGGGCACTACGTGCGTTCTTCTCTGTTCGCTCCCCCCGCGCCCAAAAACGGGGGGCCGCACGGTGCTGTCCGGCGGTCCCTGCCGGTGTTCAAGTACCGCTCGGCGCTGATTGGCGCATTCGCGAACAACCCGGTGACCATCGTGGAGGGCGAGACCGGCTCCGGCAAGACCACGCAGGTGGCGCAGTACCTGCTGGAGCACGCCGCTGAGACCAACACACCCGTGAACATCATATGCACGCAACCCCGTCGCATCAGCGCGATCGGCGTCGCCGAGCGCGTCGCCGCCGAGCGCGGCGAGCCTCGCGTCGGCGTGGGCGCCGTCGGCTACGCCATCCGCGGCGAAACCAAGGTTTGCGACGACACGCGCTTGCTGTTCTGCACGACGGGCGTGCTGCTTCGCCGGCTGGAGCGCGACCCCAGCCTGGCGGGGATCACGCACGTGCTCGTGGATGAGGTGCACGAGCGCACCGTGGAGGGCGACTTCCTGCTCATGGCGCTCAAGGAGATGCTCGAGCGCGCCGCGCAGGCGAGGGCGAGCGGCGACGGCGACGCGCCGTCGGCGCCGACGGTGAAGATCGGGCTGATGTCGGCGACGATGGACGGCGACGTGTTGGCGCGGTACTTCGACGGCGCGCCGCGCGTGAGCTTCCCCGGGCGCGCGTTCCCGGTGGCGACGTTGCACCTGGAGGACGCGCTGGCCACTACCAAGCACTGGGTGGACAGGCAGGCGGAGTGGTGCCACGGGTCGCACGCGAACCAGCGCAAGAGCGGTCGCGCCGCGGCGAAGGACGAGTCGCGGCGCCCGGATTCCGAGGCGGAGTGGTCCTCGCGTCTCGCGAGGAGCAACCCCAACCAGACGCGCGCTCGCGCGGCGTGTCGCGCTCTGGCGCAGCTTGACATGGACGTGGTGAACCAGCAGCTGATCTGCGAGCTGGTGCGCTGGTTCGTGGACGCCGCCGGCGGCGACGTCGACCGCGCGCTGTCGATGATGCCCGGCGCGCGCGACGACCGCTGGGACCGCGGCACGGCGCAGACGGCGGAGCGCGAGAAGGACGACGGCGGCGCCGGGTCGGGAGGCACCGCGATTCTGATTTTTCTGCCCGGCACCAAGGAGATCGACAACCTGCGCGAGAGCCTGGTGGCGGTGGCGGCGCAGAGCGCGGGCCGCGCGAGCGGGACGGGCGCGCCGACGCTCGACCCCGAGTGGGTGCTGCCGCTGCACGGCGCGCTCCCCCCCGACGACCAGCGCCGCGTGTTCCAGCGCCCCCCGCCCGGGAAGGTGAAGGTTGTCCTATCCACGAACGTCGCGGAGACCTCCATCACCATCGACGATGTGGTGTGCGTCATCGACACCGGGCGGGTCAAGGAGGAGCGGTACGACGCCGAGCGGCTCATGTCCTCGCTGGACGATGTGGCGGTGAGCGCGGCGGCGGCGAAGCAGCGCCGCGGCCGCGCCGGCCGCGTGCGTCCGGGGATCGCGTTCCACCTCTTCCCCAGCGACGCGCCCCTCAACCGGTACACCGACCCCGAGGTCCGGCGCGTCGGTTTGCAGCAGCTGGTCATGCGCGTCAAGGCGCTCAGCCTTCCCGGCTCGGCGGAGCAGGTGTGCGCACGTCTCCCGGAACCGCCGGAGCCGGCGGCGGTGCACAACGCCGTCGAGGATCTGCGGTGCATCGGCGCGTTGGCGCACGACGACGAGCACCTGACGCCGCTCGGCAAGCTCCTGAGCCAGCTCCCGACGGATGCGCGCCTGGGAAAGCTGGTGGTGTTCGGGTGCGCGCTGGGCATGACTGACGAAGCACTGACCCTGGCCTCGCTTTTAGGGTCGCGGTCGCCGTTCCTGATGCCCGCCGAGGCGCGCGAAGCCGCCGACGAGAGCAAGAAGCGGTTCGGTATGGGGCCCCAGTCGGACGTGCTCGGCGCGCTCGCCGCGTACAACGCGTTTGACGCGCTTCCCGGTCAGACGCGCTTCGACTTTGCGCGCGAGCGGTTCCTCAGCATCAAGACGCTGCAGCAGGTGGCGAACAACAAGAGGCAGCTCCTGGAGAACCTCAGCGCGCTCGGCGTCGTGCCTCGGGGCATACGCGCCAACCACGTCGAGTGGATCGGGCGGAAACACGACGGGAGCGACGGCGTGCGGCTCGTTCTCGGGCAGCTCCCGGTGGCGGCGGTTGTGGACGCGGACGGAGTACCAGGGCACCGCGGCAACGTTGCCAACCCGCAGAAGACGATGTTCGGGGCGCTTCCTCCCCCTCCCGGGCGCGGAAACGCGGGCGGCGTGTTACCCCCCCCGCCTCCCCTCGGTGAGCCCGCGCGTAAACCCACCCCGAGCGCGCTTCTCGCGGCTCTGCTGTGCGCGGGCCTGTACCCTCAGCTGGCGTACCTGCACGCGCCCCCCACGAAGAAGGGCGCGGCGAGCGCGAGCGCGGTCAAGCTGCACGTGCGCGCGGCGGATCGCGCGCTCTCCGAGCCCGACGCCGCGTCCGTGCACCCGGGTTCGGTGAACGGCGCGCTGGACGGCGGCGCGTGGCGGTCGTGCTACGTGGCTTTCCACGAGCGCGTGAAGACCACCAAGGTGTACATGCGCGACTCGACGCCCGTCCCCCCCCTGGCGATGATGCTGCTGGCGGGCGGCGACCTGCGCCGCGAGCACGGCGCCGGCAAAGACGGCGCTTCTCTCTACGAGACGGGCGGCGACGGGACGGATGAGATCCTCGCGCTGGACGGGTACTACCGCCTGCACGTCCCCGCCGCCGCCGCGGAGCTGGTGGTGCGCCTGCGCGAGAAGATCCAGGGCCTGGTGCGCCGCCTGATCGCCGAGGTGGACGCGACGCGGCGCGCGGGCGGCGGGCGCGGCGGGCGCGGCGACGGCGGCGCCGGAGGGCGCGAGTTCCACAAGGCGCAGAACGGGCCGGCGCCGCCCTGGACGGGCGACCGCGAAGGCGAGACCATCGTCGCCGAGATGGTGGAGGCTCTGACGCACGTCAGCAAGTGGGAGGACGTGCGCGTCGTGCCCGAGCTGAGCGCGCACGAGCGCAAGAAGGTGGAGGCCCAGAGGAAACACGCCGCGAAGGTTGCCGAGCAGAGGCGGCTCAAGGCGGCGCGGCAAGCCGCGCACCAGCAGAGGAAGGGCTCGGGCGGCCGCGGCGGAGGCCGCGGCGGAGGCCGCGGCGGCGGCGGCCGCCGCGGAGGCCGCGGGTTCAAAATACCCGTCGGGGGGCAGGGGAACTGGGCGGCGATGCAGAACGGCGGCGGCGGCGGCGGGAACAAGCGATCCCGCGACGGCGGGGGGGGTGGCGGCGGCGGAGGCGGCGCTCCCAACCCCAAGCGCCATAAGAAATTCGATTAGAACGCGCGGGCGGTTCTCGCCCGAAAATGTGATACCTACTAGTCTATCGATGACGATTACAAACGCGTTGCGTTTCTCCGCGTCACAAACACGACTGGTCCAGCGCCTCCCTGAGCCTCGCGCGCAGCTCCGGGTGGTCCACGCACGCCGCGAGCAGTCCCGTGCGTCTGGCGTGTACGTCAGACTCGGGAGCGCGCTCGCCGTACGCCGCGCCGGGTCCGAAGGGCTTCTGCGCCTCAAACGCGTGGCCCGCCGCGCCGCGGACCCCCGCCGCCGCCGCGCGCGCCACCGCCGGACGCCTTCGCTGCGTGAGCGGCGTGTGTACCATCCCGACGAGCGCGGCGCGCGCCCCGGGATGCAACCCCCCCGATCCGTCCTCCGCGACGCGGGAAAGCACGCGCCGGATGGTGGCGGTCGCGCGCGTCCCACCCCCCAGCGCGGCGTGTGTCGCCGCGTGCAGCGCGAGCACCGCCGGGAGGGGGGGCGCGACGACGCTCTTTTTTTTCCCGTCACCGTCATTCGGTAACGCGGCGAGGAGGCACCGGTCGAGCGCGCCGGACTCGAGCGCCTTGAGGTAGAGCTCGAGCATCTCGGGGTCGCGCTCCCCCCCGGGCGGGAGAAACAGGAGCGAGTCCCCCCGCTCCGGCCTCGGCGCGAGCGCCGCGAGGGGGGGGAGCAGGTGGAACGCCACACCTTCGCGCAGCGCGTTCCAGGCGGCGGCGCGCGCGCGCGCCGGCGCGCCGGCGCGCAACTGCAACGCGACGTGTCTTGCGAAGAGTCGGTCTCCGAAGGATTCGATGGCGAATTTCTCGCAGAGCGCCTCGGCGAGTCGCGCCGCGGAAACCGCCCGCGCATCCCTTTCGCCTCCTTTCGCCGAGAGTTCGTTCGCGCGATGGGCACTCGCCGTACTCTCCGTTCTGGCGTCGCCCGCGAAGCCGTACGCGCTGTTCCCCATGCGCGGGTTCACCACCGACGACGAGAGCTCCGTCGCGAGCCGCTCTTGGTACAAATCAGTGAGCGTCGCCGCGGCGGCGGCGACCCCGGCGTGCGTCCAGACGTCGCGCCCGAGGCAAAACGTACCGGACACGGACGCGAGCTTTGCGTCCGCGGGGAGGTCCCTCGTGACCAGCGAGCCGCTGTACTCCAGCGCCAGAAGCATCGCGAGCGCGCCCGCGGCGCCCTCCGCGCCCCAACCCGCGACGCTGCTCTTGGGAGAGCACGGCGCGAGAAGCCAGTACGGGAGCGGCGGCAGGGGAATCGCCGACCCGACGGCGACGAGCGGCGGCGCGCTTTTTCGATTCGTTCCCGAAACGTTTTGTATCTCCTCCTTCGACTCCTTCGCCGTCTCGGCGCGCGACAGGAGTTCCACCTCGAAGCCCCCGAGCAGGGACGCGCGCGCGGCTTCCAGCGACGGCAGCGACCGCGAAGGAGGCGCGGCGATTCCTGTAGGTGCTTCGTCCCCGGAGGGACGTGCGCCTTCGAGAGACGCCATCGAGCGCTGAAGCTCGCGCGCCGCGGAGACGCACCACGCGTCGCCGGCGACGGCTGCGAGCGCGCGACGCGCGGCGGCGGCGGCGTCGGAATCCGGCGCTGCCGACTCGAACGCCTCGGTTTTCTCCGCGGCGTCGTCCAGCGCGGTGGCGGCGACCCCGAGCAGAGGGCCGAGCACACGACGCGAGAACATGCCCGCGGAGAGCGCGTCGAGGGCGGTGCGCCCCGCCCCGGGGGGCAACGCGCGCGCCAGCGCCGCCACCGCCTCGACGGCGGCGACTGCGCCGTCCACGTCGTCGTTTTCTGCCAAATCGTTTTCGGCGTTTGCGCTCGCCGCTCGCCGCTCGGCGGCGTCCGCGGCGTCTTGCAACTCCAGTGCGACCACCAGCGCGAGTTGCCCCGGGAGCTCTGCGGCGGCCACGAGAGGCGCGCGGCCCGCGCGGATCGCGCCGTCTTCGATGGCGGCCGCTGTCGCCGCCGCGCAAACCGCCGCGGACACGGTGAGCTGGCGCACGGCGCGGCTGGCGAGCCGAAGCGCCCCGGGCGACGACGCCGCCCCCGGGGTCGCCGCCACCAGTCGCAGCGCGCCGTAGAGCGCCGTGCCGTATGCGGCGCGCGCAGCGAACGCGCCGTCCGTGCCATCGTTCGACCCGCTGCCCAGCGCGTCCAGGGCAGCCGCGGCTAGGCCCTCCTCGGGCTCGAGGACCGGCGCGTTCGTCGCCGGAGGCGCGGGCTCCTCGACGGGGGCCACCGTCGCGGAGAGTCTCCGGACCGACTCCGTCCCGGAGAGTCTCCGGACGGACACCGCGGGCTCCTCCTCGTCGAGCCCGAGCGTGCGCCGCGCCGCGCCGACCGCGGCCGCGCTCGCCTGCGCGTCGCTTCCTCGCGTCACGGCCGTGAGCAGGGACGCGAGGAAGTGCGCCGCCGCGCCGGCGGCGCGCCACGCCGAGTGCGACCGTTCAGCCCCCGGCGCGCCCGCCGCGAACGCGGGCGCGGCGCGCGCGCCCGGGTTGGTGGCCGTCGCCCATGCCTCCGCGGCTTTCGCGGCGCCGGCCGCGCACGCCCACGACATCGTCGCCGACGAGGTTTCCGTCATGGAAAGCGTCGCCGAGGGGTGCGGCGCTTCCGCGTCGGTTTCGGCGTTTTCTGGAACGCTCCGTTTTGGTTTCGAGAGGCCGCCGGCGTCGACCACGGCGGCGAGGAGCGCGAACACCTCCGCGGCGACCCCCGCGGCGGTGGACGCGTGTTCCGGGCCCCGCGTCGCGGTGGGAAGCTCGAGCATCGGCGCGATGAGCGGGTACAGGCCGTCTACGGACGGAGTCGCGCCGCCCGCTGCGGTTGTCGCCGACCACAAGCGAAGCGTCTCGATCCAAACCCCCGCCGCCTCGCGCGACGTCTCGGGCGTTCCCGTCGACACCGCGGCGCGGACCGCGGCGGCGGGGACACCTTCCGCGCCGATGCGGCGCGCGTGCTCCGACGCGGACGCGGCCACGAGGCGGATGACGCGAAGCGCCGCGGCGGCGGAGCCGCGCGGAGGGTACGAAGTCGACACGCCCGCCGCCCCGGTCCCGCCCGCGAGAGTCAGCAGCACGTCCAGCATGCGGGGGCACCTGGCCACCGCGGTGGCGCCCCCGGCGGAGTGCCTGGCGGCTGCCGCGCACAGCGCCAGCGCCGGCGCGACGGAAGCGGGGTGTTTCCCCACCTCCAACATCCAGCGCAGACGCGGCAGAATCCCCGCGCGCAACAAGGACGCGATCGGGTCCGCCGCGCGCGTCATGGCTCTCGCGCGCCGTTTCTCCTGTTTCTCCTCCGGGCTCAGGCTCCGTTCCGCGCGTCCCGTGCCCAGCTCCTCCGCCTGGTCCTCTTCGTCCGCGGGGTCGGGCGGCACGGTCCCGTCGTCGCGCAGCACGATCGGTCCGGTCGCGGCGGTCCACGTGGTGGGCACGAACGTCGCCTCGGGCGGTTCGCCGCCCCGCCACACAGGCGCGGTCGCGCCCGTCGCCGCGACCCGCGACGGCGGCGCGCACTCCACGCAGTCCAGCCACCACGTCGCGCCGTTGGCGAGCGCGATGTAATCGATCACGGCGACACCCGACCCGATGGCGTTCGCGCCACCGTTCGCCCCGACCCCGGCACCGCCCGGTCCCGACCCCGCGGTCGCGCGGAGAGCGGCTCCCACGCCCCCCGCGCCGGAGTCCGCGCCGCCCGCTAGCGACGACAACGCGGCGGCGGCGGCGGCGGCGGCGGGCATGTGGTCATCGTCCAGGCACCGACGCAACGTGAGCACCGCGTCGTAATCGACGGTCGCGTGGAGCCACACGTCCTGCCACGCGACCCCCGTGGGCAGGGGGGGAGGCAGGGACAGAGGATCGGAAGGCGCGCCGAACCCTCCGTACGCGCCGGCGAACCCGACGCTTTTCCGCCGCCGCACCGGGGACGCCGCCGCCCCGAGCCCGGGGGCGGCGCTCGGCCCCCCCGGAGCCGCCCCGGCGTTCGCGCCGGACGTGGAGGCGGTCGCCGCGCTCGTAGACACCGCCCCACCCCAGCGCTTCGCGCGTGCAAGGACTCTGCCCAGCAGGTTCAGGCCCGCGACGCGCTGCGCGGGGACGGAGCTCCGCGCCAAATCCAGAGACTCGCCCACGGTGTAGCCCGGCGTGGCGGGCTTCACGCCCATCGCCGCCGAGCGGACCGGATCGCGCTCCACCGCGCTTCCCAGGCGGCTCGCCGTGCGCTGCGCGGCAGGGAGCTCGTCCACGTCGAGCGGCGTGCCGTCCAGGGTGTACCGCACGGCAGCCGTCTCCACGGGCGCGGGAGGGGGGGGGGTCAGCTTCAACGACTGCGCCACAACCTCCTCCGTCGCCGTCGCCGCGGGCCCGGCGCCGCCGTCGCCGGTCGAGCCCGCGAGGTGTTTTGTCGCCGAACCGGAGGTGTCCCGCGGTGGGAAAGGGCCAAAATCGTTCGCTTCACTCATAGTTAAGCCTCCGAAAGTCTCCGCCCCCGCCCCTGGGTCCGCCCTCGGTCCCGCCGCGTCCGCCGCGTCGACCCGCGCCGCGCCCGCGTTTTCTTCGCGATTTCCCCCGGGTCCCCCGTATCCGCTCCCGGCGTCGTCGTCGCGGCGGCGTCGGCCCCGCTTCTCTAGGAACGACAGGGCCTCCGGTTTGAGGCGCGCGCGGAGCGTGGCGCGCGCCTCCTCGATCTCCTCCAAAGACATCTCCCCCAACCTGCGCGTGGTCTCGGAATCGATGCCGGCGGCGGGGTCCGCGACGGCGGCGGGATGGAACGCGCGCCGTGGCGCCGCCGGGCCCGCCGCGTCGTCGCTTCGGGGCTCCGGTTTCGGCGTCGGCGTCGCGTCTTTGGGTGGCATCATCTGGAACGAAACGTTGGCGTTTCCCACGCGCACGGTCCCGGGCGGGGCCACCTCCGGGTTCCGCACGCTCGGGTCACCGGCCGCCGCGCGCGCGCGACGCGCCTCGCGGTCCGCCATGAACTTGGACTTACGCCCGGCGAACGGGCCTTCCGCGCGATGCGTCGCCTGCGGGAAGGACACGCCGGGGCCACGGAGCTCCGGCGGTTTCGGGGCGGTCCCGCCGACGCGGCGCTCGACCACTTCAGTCACCACATCTCGAAGCTCAGTGGGGAGCTGTGGCGCGGTCTCGCGGTCACCAGGCCCAGGGTCGCTCGCCCCCGCGGTCGCGGCGGGCGGGTCGATTTCGGTTGGAGCTTCCGAAAGGATCCCCGCCGCCTCGTCGGCGGTGGGAGGGCGGGGAGGCGCTCCCCCGACCCTCTGCACGCGAGCCGCCGGGCGCGCCCGGCTCTCCTCCGACGCGAGGAAAGCGCGCTGAAGCTCGAGGAGCTGCTCCTCGGTGTCCGCCCCGCGGATGCGCGACAGCTCCGCCATGCGCGCACCTCGATCTGACGTGTCATCAACAGTCGCGAAACCGTCGCGAAGATAACCCGAATCCCCGACCCCAGAAAAAGTCATCAGATCGAGGAGAGGGTCTTATACCACCACCGCACGTTTCTCGGCTCGCTTCCACCTGGACGGCGGAAAGGTGACCGCAGTCGTGACCCGAGGTTCGTCTGCGGGATGTGGGTCAATCGGCCCAGGGGCGGGGGTGGTCCCCCCGGCGAAAGGATCGCGAAGTGCCAGAAGTGTTTGCGGACGGGGCATTACACGTACGAGTGCAAGGAGAAGGAGCGGGCGTACGTGTCTCGCCCCTCGCGCACGCAGCAGCTTAAGAACCCCAAGTTGGCGCAGAAGTACGCGGACTTCACGGGAGACGAGCCTCCCGATCCCAGGCGCGAGTACCAGGAGCGGATGGACGCGATCCTCGGTCGAGACGACAGGAAAGGATCGAAGGAGAAGAAACGAAAACGTCGGCGCGGAAGTTCCAGCGGTAGTTCCAGCAGTTCCAGCAGCACCAGCAGCAGCGACTCGGAGACCGACAGCGACAGCGACAGAGACAGCGACTCTTCGTCGTCGTCCTCGTCGTCGTCCTCGTCGTCATCATCCTCGTCGTCGTCGTCGGGAAGTGAAAGTGGCTCTTCGTCGAGCTCCTCGTCGAGCTCGTCGTCGAGCTCGTCGTCGAGGTCGCGGCGCAAGAAAAAGAGAGGACGACGATGAGCCGAAAGCGCGTAGCGCGGTACCGTAGTTTTAGAGGAAGGAGAGTTTTCGCCGGGCTCGAGCATTGAGGCGTGGTTCGGAACCAGGCACGCCGCGTGGTCGTAGATGTTGTCCCATGAACGAACGCGAATCGCGGAAACGCGACGAGCGCGGCTCGACGTCCAAAAATAAAACGCAAGCGTGTGTGATGTAGACTTTCGTCCGAGAAAAACCAACAGTCTTGGCCATTTCGGGGCGCCCCGCCGTCCACGGGGTGGGCGATGGAGGCCTCGAGCAAGGACCTCGCTCGGGCGAGGTTCAAGCAACAGCGACGCGACGCGTTCCGCGACGGCCGAGGGCGGGGCGGTCGCGGTCGCGGTCGCGGTCGCTCCGGCCCTTTCGACAACGTCGACGAGGATGAGGACGAGGCTCCCGAAGCGACGCAGGCGAACAAACGAAACGCGCCGCGACCGGAGATCGACCTCCCTCCCGACGAGGACGACGAGCGCCTGGACGCGGACGGGAACGTGCGTCCGCGCAGTAAGGGTGCGGATTTGCGAACGCTGTTCGCGGAGTGCGACCAGGCGGCTCTGCCGCGGCAACACGCCACCGCGTACCTCGATCCTTCGTGGGCGGTGGACGATCTCGCCGCGCTCGAACGCGTCGCGCGCGGGGACGGAACCGGGAACCTCGGCGAACTCAGCCTCGACCCCGCGGCGCTGGAGCGGCGTTTGCGCGTGCTCCCGCTCGCGGACCTGCTCGGGCTCTCGGAGGACTACCGCGAGTACTTGGGCGGCGACGGGTCGGAGGATGGCGCGACGGACGACGCGGCGCCCGCCGAGACCGAGCGAGGAGGCGAAGATGGCCGGACCGACGCCGTCCCGGCGACAACCGCCGCGCGCGCGACGGGTTCCCCGGACTCAGCTGAGGTGGACCATCTTCTCGGCGAGGAAGACGCAGGCATCGAAGGAGACACCGCTTCCGCGGCGCGTACGTTCGCGCGCGTCTCGACGGGAGCAGAAACGCGCCGCGAACGACAAGAAGCCGCGGACGACGACGCCGAGCTGGACGCGCTGCTCGACGGTCTCGACGGTCCCGTCGGCGAAAAAAAATCGTCGCGGCGGAAGAGTTCCGCCGGCGCCGTTCCCGCCGCCGCGGCGTCGCGCGACGACGACGACGCGTTCCTGGACGAGCTGCTGGGATGAGCGTGCCTCGGAGGAAACCGAGGACGTACCGACACGACGTAGCACTAGCCGGCGACGCGCGAGACGACAGGACGCGCGTTTCGCGATTAGAAGTAGAATCTACGGGTAAAGCGTTTTTAGAACCCTATCGAATTAAAGCCGCCGCGTCTCGACGACCACGCCGATCGCTACTACTCTCGCTCTTCATCGCGCCGCCGCTGCTGCTGCTGCTGCTGCTGCTGCTGCTGCGCGAACCCGGCGGCGAGCTGCCCGTACTGCACGGCGGCGGCGGCGGCGGCGGCCATCTGCTGCTGCTGCTGCTGCGAGACGAACGCGTCAAAGTTCCCCCCCGTCGCCGCGCCCTGCGGCGCCGGCGGGGCGAACCCAAACTGCTGGTGCATGCGACCGGTCATGCCCGCCGATTGCCACTGCGGCGCGCTCGAACTCATGACGTTGGGGAAGCCCCCGAAGGCGGCGCCCCCGTCCGCCGCGGGTGCGGCGGCGGCGTACGTCGCCGCCTGCTTCGCCTGCGCGGCTTGCGCCGCCGCCGTCTGCGCGGCGTGCCCGTTGTCGCCGCCGCCGCCGCCGTGGTCGTCGAACAGGAGCTCGTCCGAGAAGTTGGGGTCCCAATCCGCCGGGTCGTTGAACGAGTCCTGCGACCGTTTGCGATTGCCCATCCCCGAGCTCAGGTGGGACCCCCCCGACCCGGTGCGCGGCGCACCCAGGTTCGAGCCCGCGGGGTCGCCGTCGAGCTCCATCTCCCCGTCGTCCCCCGCGCGTCCGTCGACGCCGTTCGCGTGAGAAGAGGGGACCCCGCCCTCGTCCACGCTCCCGAGCGCAAACCCGAATCGCGGCGCCGACCCCAGCGCGTGGAACCCGGCGCCGCCGTACGACGACGACAGAGTGTGACTCTGCCTCAGGCTCGTGGCCGTCCGCGCCGCCGCGTGCGCGCCCGCAGAAGGCGCCCCCTGCG
>Ga0233432_10003405_pt1 | contig 14414 bp, 15 predicted proteins | sample SI_122_August201_6_FD_179870 | JGI IMG/M metagenome (GOLD analysis project Ga0233432, IMG submission 179870) | Seawater microbial communities from Saanich Inlet, British Columbia, Canada - SI_122_August2016_10_MG | ecosystem: Environmental > Aquatic > Marine > Inlet | place: Canada: British...
CGATGATAGTCAAAAGACAGGCCGCTCACTTCTATATCGTCACATTCTTCCATACAGATTTCAATCATCTTTCCTCTACAAAAGAAGGTCGCCCCTTTTCCCTCTAAATGCAGGTGCTCTACCCCTTTCAGATAAAAGGCTAAAACTTTCTCCGACTCACTATCACTGTTGGCATTGGAGATGTTGAATTTTTTCCTCTCCATGCCTTCTGGAAAGAGGTCGTAGCGCCCAGGAGCAAAGGAAACGATGATCGGCTGAGATGAACTCCCACCACCTCTCAATATCAGAGATTCATCAAAAGCACCTGGAGCAATGATCTCTACTCGGTCTCCCGATTTCAGATCGTGCTCTTGAAGAGGAGCAAAACCCCTCCATCCCTCATCCTCACTCACCCCCGTGCGATGATCGGACCCCCCGATAGGATCGATATAATACGTACTCACTCTATACCTGCCAAAAAATTCTAAGCCTAACCATCAGCCCTTAGGCTTTGAAAATTCAATATCAGTGAGATCAGGGTTTTCTTTAAAGCTGACGGCCTTCATCGTCATTTTCATTGGTCCTGCGTAAATCGACATGGTCGACGGATACTTAAACCCCGTTTTTAATGTCTGGTACTCCTCAACAACGATGAGGGCTGGAATCTCACCTTGAGGACCTGACTGGACGGTACGGTTTCCTGCCACCAGCCAAGTTTCCGAATCAACATAGTAATGATTGTTGGGCAAACCGTCTTTTTTTCCAATGAGTTCAACGACCTTCTTCCCCTTAAAGTTGTTCTCTTCACCAAGGAACACCTGATCATAAACGGACAGAGGATTATAATTTCCGAGCAGAGTCGCCTGCATCATCGTCAGTCTCTCTTGGCCATCGAGAACCCTGAGCCCCATCATCATGTCCTTAGACCAAGCCTCCTTCCCATCGAAGCCCTGTCTGGCCATCTCCATCCCATTCATCTTTGAAACCAGAAGACCAGAATTGGTCGTTGAGAAAAGTTCGATCTCCATCTTCATTCCCATTCCAGTCATCTCAACCGAATGAGCAACCCTGAGACTTTTCAGTTTCTCAGCGGCGACCTCAGCTCCATTGGCCTTGATCATCTTCACTAGAAGCTGCTTCACCTGAGCGTCTACACCCAAAGGCGTTGCTTTACTCGCTCCTTCTGACCAAAGAAATACCGACAACAGCAGAAGCCACATCCACACTTTTTTCATTTCCTCTTCTCCTCAATCCAAGTCAGAGCTCTCTCAAGAACTGGGTCTCGAGAAGTCATCAAGTCGTCAATCTTCATTGGCACTTCGAAATCTGGAGTCACGCCTTTACCCTCAAGGCTCTCACCTGATTCATCTTTAAAGTCAGCAACAGGATACTGAAAACGACTCCCATCTTTCAGCTTCAGAATGAGTGAAGGCAAAGCCTTTCCTGGTGTTCTTCGACCAAAGACTTTTGCTGTTTTCGCTAACTGCATACCTCGAGCCATGATCTCAGATGTCGAAAAGGATCTCTCGTCGGTGAGGATGGCTACAGGTCCGGGATGCACCGTTGCCTGGGGAAACACGGGAAACCTGAGATTCATCTCCCGCCCTTTCATCTTCCCAAAACTGTAGGCTTTTGTGCAGAACTCCAGAGCAATGGCGGGCCCCAAGGCCCCCACCCCTCCTTGATTGCCTCGTATGTCGAGAATCACTCCTTTACTATCCCGGTTCTTTTGAATGGAACCTTTAACTTCACTCACTTGATCAAAAGTAAACGCATTAAAGGCGATATATAGAACTCCATCTTTTCTTTTTTCGACCGACATTTTTTTAGGTATCGCGGCATGACCGAAACGACTCATCGGGCCATGGTATTTCTCAAGCTGTACGGAGAGTTCCTCTCCTCGACGCTTAGGGCGCCTCTTCCCCTCAACCATGAGATTCAGTTTTCCCCATGGGCAACGGTCCACGAGTCGGTAAGCCTCAAAGAGAGGCGCCCCATGCTTTAAAATTTCTTCCACAGAAACGCCATCAATTTTAAGGATTCTCATCCCATTTCTCAGGCCAACCCCATGGCTCCCCCCTTCTTCGCGAACTCTCCCCACTCTCAGGTGGCCATCCACTTCGTAGATATCAAAGTCCATCTGCCATCCACCGGTTCTGCCAGAGACAACTATTCCCATAGGGCTCCATGGAGGAAAATAAGACAGGTGGCTATGCCCAAAAGCTTTGAGGGCATCCTGAATTGCCCGGTACCCTCCATCTGCATCGAGACTCTTAGCAATACGAGCCTTTGCTTCTCGATGAACTTTGGGCCACTCTTTCGAAACAAATTCTTGGTCGAAATAATGCTCGCTCAGAAAGGCGTGAATCTCCACCAGCGATTCCTCTGGGGAAGCAGAAAGGCTGCTCACAAAGAAGCAGACAAAAGACAGCTTAAGAACTAAGTTCAAAACAGATTCATAAAAAAAGGCCCGTCATTGACGGGCCTTAGAAAGTAAATTTCTGTCAGACGTAGTGGAGACTACTTCTTCTCCTCATCGTCGTCGAGGTCCAAAGTAAAACTATCTCCTTCCGAGTCGTCGTCATCGTCGTCGAGATCAAGAGTCAGGTCCTCATCATCGTCGTCGTCATCGAGATCCAAAGCCAAATCATCATCGTCGTCGTCAGCATCGTCGAGATCAAGAGAGACTTCTTCGTCATCGTCATCGTCACCAAGATCCAAAGAGATGCCATCGTCATCAACTTCACTGGAAAGAGGCTCATCGGCAACTTCTAAAGACACCTCGTCTTCTTCAGGGGTCTCAGCAGCATCATCTTCTGTATCCAGATCTAGAGAATCTTCTTCTTCACCATCGTCAAGATCAAGAGCATCTCCATCGTCTTCGTCGACATCAAGAGATAGGCCATCCTCATCAGCATCGTCGTCGAGATCAAGCGCGTCATCATCGGCATCAAGAGAAAGGTCGCCCTCATCTCCAGCGACCTCTTCCAACTTGGTCTCTTCTTCAGGCTCATCGAGATTGAGAGAATCTTCCTCAGGGGCATCTTCACCTAGAGATAGATCATCTTCAGCAGAGGAGTCATCACCCAAATCAAGACGATCGTCTTCTGCAGGCTCTGAATCAAGAGATTCTTCAGGCTCTTCTGCAGGAACGATGGAAATCGTTCCTGCCTCTTCTACGTCGTCGTCCATATTGGAATCAAAATCAGCATCAGAAGAGAGATCACGAGCACCCATGGCCTCTAACTCATCCTCTTCAACCACATCTTGCTCCTCGCCTTCAAAGCTGACCACAAAGACCTTCTCGCATTTGAAACAGAGAGCTTCACGGTTCTCAAGCTCCTTCAGGAGGTAATACTCAACACCACAGTGTGAGCAAGCACAGAGTCTTTTTCCTTCGGTAGAGGGCTTGGAAGACTCTTCTTCCATGACGGGCTCTTCCTCCATTCCCAGGTCCTCTTCAGACTCATCTTCGTCTTCGAGCCCCTCTTCTTCGGCTCCTTCGTCTAGATCGAGATCTGACTCCTCATCTTCTTCATCATCGGATTCTCCGAGATCCAAGTCATCTTCCTCGTCATCTCCATCCATGTCGAGGTCGTCATCTTCGTCACTATCTTCATCGTCTGAATCGCCAAGATCGAGGTCGTCATCTTCATCGTCTGAATCGCCAAGATCGAGGTCATCATCTTCATCGGCGTCTCCGTCCAAGTCGAGGTCGTCGTCTTCATCGTCGTCTCCATCCAGATCCAAGCTATCATCTTCTTCGTCACTGCCTTCATCGAGATCAAGATCATCTCCATCATCGCCGAGGTCCAGTGAATCATCTTCTGCTTCTTCTAAGTCCAACTCAGGTGAGTCTTGATCCACATCCAACTCGGGATCGTCCACCTCCAAACCACCCTCTTCCTCTTCGGCTTCGAGTTCAACTTCAGCGGCGACCTCTTCGGTCTTAGTCTTTTCACCAAGTTTCTTCCCCAACTTTGGTTTTCCGCCCCCAGATTTTTTTCCCCCGGCTTTTTTGGGAGAAAGTTTCAATGGTTTTTTGGCCATCAAAAAACACCTATAAAAGGTTGATAGGACTCGAATTATGGAAGGGGTGGAAAGGGTTCAAGATGGCTGAACGCCCTTCAAAACTCAAGATAACCAGGAAAAATCCCCTTGATCGTCCTCTTCGTCTGGAAGTGAAAGCTGGCCACCCAAAATCTCATGAAGACTTTGAATCCAAGAGAGCCCTTCAGGTGATTTCAAGCCTGGCCTCTGGTACTTGGATGGGCTCTCAAGAAAGTGAGCCTCCACCTCGAGTTCCGGCAGAATTTGTCGACCTCCCACAAGCTTTTCCCACTGATCCTCAATCTCAGGAAAGCAGGTTTTGACCACCGCCTCTCCAAAAAGAAGAACTTTGGAGGGCAGAACTCCCCTAATTTCACGGTTTAAATACTCCGAAGCACAGACTCGGCCCCATTCCATCCTCTCTCTCTGAGGAGGAACAATTTCCTCAAGGCGGGGAAGACATTTTCCCGTAAAAGTCAGATGAAATCGGTTGAGATCTCCCCCAGATGCATGAAGAAGAGCCTTAGAAAGAAATGAAGCCCCGGAATGCTTCCAAGGATTGTTGTTATCCGCAGCAGCTTTCGAAGGATAATCCAAGACCAGCATGGTGTCGGTCTGGGGTAAAATCGTGGGCGTGAAAAAGCACCGGTTGGCAGCCAAGGGGCAAAGAGAGCACCGGCTGATGTCGAATCGGAGTTCCTGCTCCAGAGACATCAGCCCTCCAGAAAATTCTTAAGGAGTTTCAGGCCAGCGGGACCACTTTTTTCAAGGTGAAACTGAGTTGCCGTCCAATTTCGAGCCTTCACCATGGAGGTGAAGGTGTGCCCGCCATAAGTTGTCTTGCCCATGGAGATGTCATCGTCATCGGGCACCACGTAATAACTATTCACAAAATAAAAATGATCTTCCTTCTCGATGCCTTCCAAAAGGTGATCAGGCAACTGGTCAGAAAAAGAGACCCGGTTCCAACCAATATGGGGAACTTTGATTCCAAGCCCAGAGTCGAAACGTTTGACTCGACCGGGAAGAATGCCAAGGGTATTTTGATCGTCTTCTTCACTGTGTTCAAAAAGCATCTGAATTCCGATGCAAATCCCAAGGCACGGAACCTCTTCCTCAGTCAATTGGCGACGAACACACTCAAGGAGTCCAGCTTTCTCAAGGGCTTCCATGGCTGCTCCAGCTGCACCAACGCCAGGAAAAATCACTTTATCAGAAGACCTGAGGACAGAGGGATCTCTCGTCACCGTTGGCTGAAATCCGAGGTGCTCAACAGCTCTGGCAACGCTCGCGAGGTTTCCGCCCTCGTAGTCGATAATGCCCACTTTCATTCCAGTTTCTTCCCCATCCGTCTAAGATCTCGCTCGACGTCTTTCTTCTTGATATCTTCTCGCTTATCGTAGCTCTTCTTCCCTTTGGCCAAGGCAATTTCTATCTTCGCGTAGGGGCCTTTGAAGTAGATTTTCAAAGGAATCAGCGTTTGCCCTTTAAGGGAGACCTCCCTTTCGTATTTCTTGATTTCTTGCCGACTCAGGAGGAGTTTACGTGTCCGTAGAGGGTCGTGCTGAACATGGGTAGCGTTCCCATAAGGAGATATGTGAGCCCCAACTAAGAAGGCCTGCCCCTTTACGATATCAACGTAAGCCTCGTTCAAATGCGCTCGCCCCTCACGAAGAGACTTCACTTCAGAACCCACAAGAGCCACGCCGGCCTCCAGACTCTTCTCGATAAAAAAATCGTGACGAGCCTTGCGGTTGTGGCAAACCACCTTTTCTTTTCGTTCCTTTGGCTCGGGAGAGGACATGCCGATATGATAGGATAGCTGTTGCTTATCAAGGTGTCAGGCAATCCATGCCAAGAACCGCCTCTCCAACTTAGCTTCTGATCAGCCGGTCCAAAAGATTGTGCAGGGCACCCTTAAAGTTTCCCTTGGCGGGTTTTCCACCAGATTCTCTATGGCGGATGCCCAACTCATCAGCTAGGGAATGAACATCTTTTCTCCCTAAGTCCGTGCCAACTGAATTTCGGGTCACCTCTTTTCCAAAGAAGTTGATCACCCACCCTTCTTGCTCCAAGGCTCTTTTTGAAAGCAGCAGATCAGCGCTCACCAGAAGGTCTCCCTTCTCTAACTTCTCTACAATATGATCGTCTGCAGAATCAGGTCCGGATTCACAGAGAACAAACTCCGCGCGAGAGTGTTCTTTCAGAGATTTAATGTTCTGATGGGAAACGAAGATTGGCTTCAAATCAAAGCGTTTGGCAACTTCCAGCACCTCAAATTTAACGGGGCAAGCGTCAGCATCGACCCAGAGGTTCATTCCTTTTCTTCGGAGTCTTCCTCAATGACAAAACCAAAGTTCCATTTGTGCTCCTGCAGCCAAAGCAGAGCCTCCTGAACTTTCTTCGGAAGATCGGGAAGAGACACCCTTCCCTCCTCTAGAGAGTCCCGACTCATGTCCATTCTCGGGCTTTTCAGAACAAGCCTTCCATTGAGAAGTTCATCGGGAGTGATTTCGGTTTTATTCAAGCAACCACAGATCGGGCAAGGAGCGACTTTCAGCCCATGCTGTTGACGAACATAAAGTATGTTTTCACATCCATCACATTCGACCATGAGGTCTTCAGGTGCGTCGGGAGTATTAAAAGGCTCAGGGCTGCTCATGACTCTCAGCGACTCGACTGGTACTCTTCGTAATCCTGCTGACTCCAGAGGATCTCCCTTCCCTTTGAACCTTTGGGGGGGCCGACCACGCCCATGGTCTCCATCAGTTCAACGTAGCGTGAAGCACGGTTGTAACCAATGCGAAGTTGCCGCTGAAGATACGAAGCCGATGGACGCCCCGACTGAATCACCAATTCAATCGCGTTGGCAAAATCTTCACTCTTGGAGTCGTCATCAGCCGAGCTTCCCTTTTCTGACTTCCCGTCTCCACCAGTACTCTGACTGACCGCAGCGCTATCTACATAGACCGGCTCTCCCTGAGCCTTCCAGAAGTCAACAATGTTGAAGATCTCTTGGTCTTCGATGAATACGCCCTGAGCCCTCATGAGAGAAGCCCCACCCGGAGGCATAAAAAGCATGTCCCCTTTTCCCATCAGTTTGTCAGCACCATTCTGATCAAGGATGGTGCGACTATCAACTTTCGCCGCAACCTGAAAAGCAATCCGAGAGGGCATATTTGTTTTGATCAGTCCTGTGATCACATCAACAGAAGGGCGCTGAGTTGCCAGCACCACATGGATTCCAACAGCCCTGGATTTCTGAGCCAGACGCGTGATATAAGATTCGATTTCTTTCGCGCCCGTCATCATGAGATCAGAAAATTCGTCAACGATGATCACGATATAGGGCATGGGAATTTCCATTTTCTCCATCCCCTCTTCACCGACGACCTCCTCAATTTTACTGGGCTTCAGGCGGTTATAGGAAACGATGTCTTTCACTTTCATTCGGGTGAGCATCGCATAGCGTTCGTCCATGGTTCGGCAGGCCCAGTCCAATATCGCCGCCGCTTCATCCATATTCGTGATCACCGGACGCATGAGGTGAGGAATACCTTCATAGGCTGCCATCTCCACCATCTTGGGGTCGATCATGAGCAAGCGCACCTGATCTGGTCGGTGGTAAAAAATGAGACTGATGATGATACTGTTAATACAAACTGACTTGCCCGAACCTGTTGTTCCAGCAACAAGAAGGTGAGGCATCTTAGCCAGATCCTCAACCAAAGGCGCCCCCACAACATCCTTACCAAGAATCAAAGGAAGGCGCATCTGCTCACCAAGGGTACGACACTCAGGCGCATTCAGTACTGCTCCAAGGTTCACCATCTCCTTTTTCTGGTTGGGAATCTCAATGCCGATGGTGTTCTTTCCCGGGATGGGAGCAACAATTCGCACATTCGGAGCTTTTAGTGTGAGCGCGATGTTGTCCGCCAGCGTGGTCACCTTGTTCACACGGGTTCCTTCGTCGATGGTCATCTCGAACTGAGTGATCGATGGCCCTCGAACCATACCGATCACTCGGCAGATGACTTTGAACTTGGCAAACATGGCCTCGAGTTGCCCAGCCTGCTCTTGCATGGCCGCCTTATCTTCCGCCATCGGTGGCGGTGGAGGAGCCAACAACTCTACCGTTGGCAGAATATACTCTCCGTTTTTCGCTTCGGGTGGGATGATCCCTTGAGGCACCTGTGGGGTTCCCACTTCCTCCTCCTCGTACGGCTCATCTTCAGGCTCATCATTTACAATTAAGTCTGGGTCGGCCGGAGGGGTGCCACGCCTTTCTTCTGCAGGAGCTGGCTTCACTCTGACATCGGGCATCAACTCATCCTCAGAAGACTCTTCTCCCTCAGTCGACTTCGCTCCTGATTTTTTCTTGCTCGGTTTGGGTTGAGCCGCCTCATTGCTTTTCAAACGTTTGAAGATCGACCAATCCACCTGGGCGTAGATCTCCCTTGGCTGAAGTAACCAAAGGCCCCCTAACACACCACATCCGATCAGCATCCAAGTTCCACCTGGACCAATCACCCCTAAGAGCACGGGAGCATAACGCCACCCAGCCACACCTCCCAAGCTAGGTCCCCAATTGGGAATCACGTCACTTAGAATGGCGAGAACAATGGCTGTCGCCGGCAAGAGGAGTGAAAGCCCATAAATCGTCTTTAGAACGGAAAGCTTGCTCCCTTGGCTTAAAACTAAAGCCCAAATGATGAGGATCGCTGGAACCCACCAGAACCCTTCCCCAAAAGACATCAGGAGAATATAAACCAACTGAGCTCCCAATCCCCCCCCCCAATTGGCTGTGGGGTTTTGGGCAGGCCAAGAATAGTAAGAGATATCATTCGGATCAAAAGAGATCCGAGAGATCATCAGAAACAGGGAGGTGAGAATAAGAAGAGCAGATACCCCTTTATAGAATCTCTCCTGTGTCCTGACTCCGATTTCCAAGTTTTTAGTTGCCCTGAGCTAAGGAGTGAAAGGCTTCGAGTAAATCCTTCGTCATGGGCCCTGGAGATCCGTCACCGATCACCCTTCCGTCGAGCTTAGTCACAGGAATAATCTCAGCAGCACTGCCGGTGAGGAAGCACTCATCAGCGGTGAAGATGTCGTAGCGAGTCATGTTACGCTCGCTGACTTGAACGCCTTTCTCACAGGCCAAATCAATCACCGCTTGGCGGGTGATCCCAAGAAGAATACCCGCTTCTTCAGGAGGGGTCCACAACTCGCCCTTTTTCACGATGAAGATGTTGTCGCCTGTGGCTTCTGCCACAAAACCCTGACTGTTCAGCATCAGAGTTTCCTGCATGCCGTGCTCCAAACCTTCGAGCTTAGCCAGAATGTTGTTGAGATAATTGAGACTTTTGATTTTAGGGTTTAAAGCTTCAGCTGGTATACGGGGAGTCGCGCCGGTCATCACATCCATGCCCTTTTCATACATTTCAGTGGGATAAAGCTTGATGGTCCCGGCGATGATCACCACTCCAGGCGTTTTGCAGAGTCGAGGATTCAGTCCCAAGTCGCCCTCACCGCGAGAGATGATGACACGGAGATAGGCATCCTTCAGACCATTTTTTTCAATGGCTTCGTAGCACAGACTCGACAGCTCCTCTTTAGTACAGGAAGGAGTCAAACAGATGGCTCTGGCAGAGTCAAAAAGACGATCGATATGATCCTCACACTTGAAAATCTTGCCATTATAGGCTCTCATGCCCTCAAAAACGCCGTCCCCATAAAGAAACCCGTGGTCGAAGACCGAAACCACGGCCTCATCCTTGGGTACAAAGGAACCATTGACGTAAACGAGCATTTTCTCTCCTGTAGAAGGGGAACTATAAGACCAGAGGTGACGGGGAAAAGGTGTTGCGCAACATAGCTTTTCACGAAACCAGTAAAGTAAAGAAAGAACCTTTAAAGAGGCCTCGATGATTCGAAAATATGGAACCCATGTAAAATCCAAACCGCACCTTCGTTGCCCCCCCAGCACCTTGATCGCAAACCAGCCCATTCATACTGAAGTCATGCGCGGTCTGATCATCATCCCAGCCCACAATGAATCCGAATCCATCGGAGCATTGCTCGACGAACTCCGGCCCTACCTCGGGCCAAACCGTCACGCTCTCGTTGTCGATGACGGCTCAACCGATGACACCTCAGCCATCGCCAAGGCTCACGGATACGCTGTCTGCACCCTCCCCTGTAACCTGGGCTACACAGGAGCTCTCCGCACGGGTCTCGGCTTTGCTCTAAAAGAAAATTATGACTGGATGGCCTTTATCGACTCCGATGGCCAACATCGGCCAGAAGATCTCGACGCCATGATCAAGTCTTTCGAGCAAGAACCTGTCGACCTCATGGTAGGAAGCCGCTGGACCGACCACCAACCCGACAGCTCTTCGAGTGCTGGTCGACGACTCGGAATGTCATTCTTCTCTTGGCTCTCGGACCGACTCACCGGGCAACGTTTTACCGACACCACCAATGGCCTTAAACTCATGACACCTGCCGTAGCCAAGGAACTCTTGGCCAGAAATTTTGGTGACTTTCACGCCGAAGTCCTCATTTACCTCCACGATCGTGGCTACCGCATCACCGAGCACCCCATCGTCGTCCGTGCTCGCGAGGCTGGCTCCAGCATGTACGGCTTTCAAGACCTCGTCTTTTACCCTCTGAAAAACCTCATCCTCATCGGCATTTTTCGCATCAACTCCTGGACCCTCTCCAAGGTCGATCCCGAATGAGCCTGACCCTGTTCATCATGCTGGTGAGTTTCTTCTGGTTGCTCTACAACTACCAGAAGCAGAACCGCATCTACATCGGCTACACCACGGTTCTTTCCCTACTCTTTGGCGGGGTGTTTATTTGCGCCCTTCTCGGACCTATCTTTTTTGAAGACTGGTCCTCCCACAATGTCCTCACGCTTCTAGTCTGGATTCTGGGTGGCGTTGTCATCTACCTCACCTCTCAACTGACCTTGGCTTTCGAAAAAATTCGACACCTATCCCAAAACTCCGGCTTGGAAAGCGTCGATAAGAATCGCCTTCAACCAGATCCCAAAGCCTCCGACTCACCCCAAGGCGAAACCAAAGATCAGATCTGAAAACTTTCCCTAACGAGGAAAAAGTTTTCGAAAAACCCTGCCAATACCTCTTTTGGATTTCAGACTGTCGATTCTGGTTTGCATCTCATGGGCAGGGCTGAGGTCGGCTTCTAATCCCAACAATGCATCCCATCGTTTTTTCTTGAGTCGAGGGTCTCTTTCCTTCAGCTCACGATAAAAATCCCAGTAAGCATCGGCCATGATTTTCATGGTAAATGAACCCATACGGGCATCGGGAATTTCACAGGTCTTTTTAAGGACGGCCTCGGTCAGACTGGCTAGCTCACCATGGCCCTGACATTCCAACCCTCCCCCTTCTCGACTGATTTCCAGAGTCCCTCCACAGGCATTAGCCAGAAAGGGAACGCCACAGGCGCGAGCCTCAAGGAGCACTGTTGGGAAGGCTTCTGTAAGAGATGGCAAAACGTAAACATCGGCACCAGCCATCTTCTTGCCAACACCACTCACAGCTCCCACCATATGAACCTGATTCCCCAAACCAAGAGAGTCAACCTCAAGCCTGAGTGTCTCTCCACAGAGGCCTGAATGTCCAACCCAGATTAGATGCCAATTAGGATTGGCCTTAAGTCTGGTCGCAATGGCTTTTAACCATTGGCCATGCCCTTTTTCGGGGATGAGGTTTCCGACCGTCAGAATGATTTTGTCTGAGGCCTTTAATCCCCAACTCTCCTCCATCCATTTACGGGAGAGTTCCTGGCTTTCAGGCTCGACATCCAAGCCGTTATGAACCACTCGCGTCATTTCTCCCAGACTCTCGCCCAGTCCATCTTTCGCAGCTCCAGAAACAGCCACAAGTCCGTCGCTGAGATCTTTGAGCCACTCCAAAGTCAAAGGCCACCCCAAAGCTGGGCGCCAAGTTGGAGACGCACCTGGCACCTCCCTGACATTCCAAAGGTGTGGACACCCCCAGTGTGCTGCGAGGCCAGCCCCTTCCCAGACATAAAGAGTGTTACTGTGAATGAGGTCAACTTCCTGAATCTGACCTTTGAGGTACTCGACATTCTCCCTAAGCCGCTTTAAAAAAGGGGCCAAAGCACATCGCTTTTCAGTGAGAAGAGCAAAGGGATACACCGGCTCGAAGGCAAGAAAGGGCACTCGCAACCGCTTCACCTCTCGCTCAAAATCTCCCCCTCCCGGAGCCAACACCTTCAACTGAGCCCGGTCCTTCAAACGCTGAATGAGCCTCAAAAGACTGTACTCCGCCCCATGTAGATTGGGGCTGTGCCCAACCAGAACAATGTGCCTCTTTTCGTTCATAGAGTCATTCTCCCCTGAACAGAACCATCACAAGGAAAGTTCAGTCAAGGTGAATAACATCACGACTGGCCTCTTTTTCTTCCCTTTAGAAGCGCACACAGATAATCCCCCACAGAAACTCAGCTAAGCTCTGACGGGTACGTAAATCTCCGTTAACAATTCACGTTCATGATCCACGGAACTAGGGTCATTTCTGTAGATCTCATACATCGCCACCCCCTTGTTCAGCTTGTGCTTCTGACTTCTCTGACACCCCATCGCTGTTGCCCACCCATTCCCTAGATGTCGGTATGCCCCAGTGTGGTCTGCCCTTAGAGCCTTATGCTCCGGCACGACCAGAATCTCGAACCCTTCTGAAGCCTTAGGTGCTGAATCGAGAAAATACCCACATGCAAAGTCCACATGATCATTCAAGAAGTCGTATTTATGATAAATCGACCCGCCAAGGCCTCCTTCTGGGAGCTCCATATCACAGAAAACCTCAGACATCGCCTGTTCCATATTGTCGGGATGGCAGCTACCTTTCTTTCCAACAAAGTATCGTAGGTTTTGGACTTCCACCCCTTTCAACTCACTCACCGAAGCCACTTCCTTCTTTTCAAGACGGTCCTTCAGCATCGAAAGGCCTCTCTGATAATCACAAGAGATGACTTTGCTCATCATCTTCTTAAGAAAAAAGAGAAAGAAGGGAAGACCGCCCTGCATGGTCCACCTAACCTGGGTGCTATCACCATCGGATAACAAGAGGATTTTTACGTCAGAACGACTCTTAAAAGGCGTTACGATATCAAGCTGGTACTCGAAAAGGCTCTCGTTATCTGTCGTCATCAAAGTCATCTTTCCCTCCCCGATTCTTTGCCCTTTCCAGGCCATCGAATGACCGACGCTTCCTGCCGTTCCCTCAAAAGTCACTGGGCAGTCCGGCTCCTGACAAATCCAAGGAGACCAGCTCTTCCATTGCTCAAAATCCGCCAAATCCAGATAAACGGACCTCAGGTCGACATCAATTTTCTGAGCCTTTTCGGCTGTGAATAGGACTCTGAACATCTTTTACTCCTCGATCGGAGGCCAAATTGTGCACATTTACTAGGGTTTGCACCTCATGTTTCTAAACCTTAGCCCAAGAGTTGCCAAGTTAACCCTCCCCATATTTTGGTCCTTCCAATCGGGGTATAGCGCAGCTTGGTTAGCGCGTCTGCTTTGGGAGCAGAAGGTCGAGAGTTCGAATCCCTCTACCCCGACTTGCTAAAGGCTTGCAACTCAAAAGGTTGTGAGCTTTTTTTCGTTTAGGGCGATAACATAAAAAAAGCCAAAGTCACCACAGAGTCACCAAATAATCGCCAGAAACCCAACGGAGTATGGAATCTAAAGCCTACTCAGCTCAATACATGTTAAAAAGAAGTCGTGCCGGTGTAAGTCGGATCTGCCGCAGAATCAAGACGAAGTTCATCAATCAGCAAGCCATTGAGTGTCGATCGGCGTCAAAATTTCCCTACTTTGGACGCCGATTTTTCACACCTGCAATTTATACATATTTATGTTTCAATGTGTTAGCATTTAAGGGGTGGACTGTTCGACGCCGATTGGGGTAGAATATTCAACGCCGATCAACACTCATGCACACTTTATGCAGAAGAGCCGATTTTCAGAGGGAAAGCAAGCGAGAACCATGAATCACTCTAACAATATAGACAGCGTCTTTTTGAACTCGGTATACCGTTCTATAGCTCTTGTAGACAAGATGAAAGTAACAGTCCACCCCCAAAGCCTCATTCTCTTCAATCTTAGGAAAGCTCTTTGGGTTAGTTTCAAGCTTTATCACCTGGTCCAATAGCTCAGCTATAAATTTATCGGCAGCAACCTCGCTATCCCGAGAAATATAGTCCCAAATCTCCTCGACATCGTTCTCCGCCCTTTTGGTTATGAGGACTTCAAACTTACTTCTCATTCTTGAACTTCTTCAAAAATGTCTTTGCTGATCGAACATCACCTTCTCGAATATCCTGTT
>Ga0233432_10003406_pt1 | contig 14414 bp, 21 predicted proteins | sample SI_122_August201_6_FD_179870 | JGI IMG/M metagenome (GOLD analysis project Ga0233432, IMG submission 179870) | Seawater microbial communities from Saanich Inlet, British Columbia, Canada - SI_122_August2016_10_MG | ecosystem: Environmental > Aquatic > Marine > Inlet | place: Canada: British...
TGAGGTGGACCATATAGTGAGGTCTTGACCGGGATAGATGGTTTCATCCTCTTTCATGTTATTTAATTTTAGATTATCTTTTAGCGTCTTATTCGTATTAGGGTATGTGTGAGCCTTGCCTATGTCGTCCATAGTGTCTCCTGCTCTAACCTTATAGCTAACCTTTACTGCGGTTTCATTGCTGCCGTCTTCGGCCAACTTGGCTATGATTGAGTCTAGGTAGTCAGCCTCTTTCAGCAAGCCCTTTGAGTCTAAGTGGTTCGATAACTTTGCTAAGTCTTTTATCATTATTGCTCTCCTAATCTTAATGGCAAAACCCGACTGAGGGCATCCACTATCTTGTTGCTACTTGCTCAAATATTAATAGAGAGTATATTACTCAAATAAACCCACGTCTGTTAGAACTAGATCTCCAGTAGATGGGCGAACCATAACATTATCTTCTCTTAGATCATACCATTTAACACCCTCTTTATCCAGAGCTTTTAGAAAGTCTAGAAATGATTCTAAATCCGAAGACACTCTCTTTGTGCTTTCGGAAGCTTCTTCCGGAAATGGAGAACTCATTTCTTCTTCGCGATTTATTGTTTTAATAAAAAAGTTTGACATCCATTCTCGGCTTAGCGATTTCATAGCATAAATCTCTTCCCCTGATAACTCTTCTTTTGATAACTCTTCTTCGGAAGATAGAACCCAAGCCTTAGAGAGTGCTCTTGCCCACCACGCTGTTAAGTATTCTTTCCATATAACATGAGACTCTCTCTCGGACATCAGCCGCCCCCCAGCCTTTAATCTTTTAATTAAATCGCCCTTGTTCTCTTTCGGATAGATCTTTGAGGCCCACTCCAAGTGGTTCTTCTCTGGCATCTTTGGCAGCTCCTTAAGAGCAGCTTCGCCAAGCTTTTCTTCTAAGAAATTACCAAAGTCTTCTGAGGAATAAACTCTCTCATATTCTGGGATAAGACTTTGATCCAAGCGACCCTCCGTCCACGAAAGCCTTAGGTCCTCATACTTACCCTTCATTGGTTGAAGCTTTTCCATAACCACAATGGTTCTTTTATCTTCAGAGAACAACCCCCAGATATCCGGTATATGCTTCCAGAATCTTTTATCCAATCTTTCCTTTAGTGATAATATCTTACTCCAAACTCTAACGTCATCATTGTATTCATCTTTACTTGATATCTTTGCTACGCCAGCCCTTCCCTTATAGATAACATTATAGACCGATCCATACGATCCCTTTCCCACCAAGGTCTTATCAGAAAGATGAACCGGAATAATTCCCTTTTCTTTTAATGCAACTAAATTTAAATTATAACGATCTTTTGGATCCTCGTAAACCGTTGCCGAAAGATCCGGCTCTTCTTCTTTTTCCTCTGGAGCCATAAGCTTCTTTTCTTCTTCGTCACGATCTACGCCAACCTCTTTCAGCCAGTCTTCATCCAAGCCTAAGGCCTCTTCCGCTTCTTCCTTGAACCCCGCCTGACGAAGCCAGCTTGACAACCTAACTAAGTCTTTGATCATTTTAAGATATCCTAATTTAACAAATCACTGCTTAAGAACTTTGTCAAAAAGTTCTTCTTTCATTTTTTTATATCTGTCTTCATTCCATTCGCTAACATTAGATGCGGAAGATTTTAGCGAATCATAATGTCTGTTAACGTCTGACAGCCTTAAGTTTTCAAGAAGATTTTTGCTTGGCTGACCCTTCATCATTGCGCTATGCTCGCTCCTAACTTGATCTGTCCCCATAGAGCCCTTCATTCTTCTTAACACATCAGACAATGCTCTTTTTAAGACATTATCGAAAAATATAAGATCGGCTTTTTTATTTGATTCGTCAACTAACATTGCAGTCTGAATTCCAAAGCCCGCTGTATAGCCCGCCAATACGGCTGCTCCAACCCCTATTGCTGCCGCACCTATAGCCCCTGCTGATAATGCGGTTACGGTTGCCTCTACTCCGGCTACTCCCGCCATTCCTGCCGCTGATCCGGCCATCAAAGGGACTTCGCTTGAAATTTCATTGTCATTTGACAGCTTTGTTATTATGCGATCTAAGTAATCCGCTTCTTTTCTAAGGCCCCTTGCATCCAAGTGTGTCGCCAACTTTGCCAACTCTTTGATCATTTCCTCTTCTCCTTTGTTGCTTAATTACGTCTAGGCCAACTAAGCCATAACATCAAAACATAAATAATTAGTAGTCTAACGCTCACTCACACGCGTTCGAATGGACACATGGTCGTACGCACACCTTATCAGAGTCTCGCGCTTAAGAGCTTATATGCTTTCTTTAAAAAAATATATAGAAAAAATTTTGGATCTGAGGTTTGTCAGGATCAGAGGGTCTAAAAAACTTATATAAAAGTCTGAAAAAATGAGGGAACCGAAAAACTGGGCACAGCAGCTTTCTGGTTCTGTCAGGAAAAGCTTCAAGAATTTTCAGAGATATTTATATAGCCTCTATTCTCCTGAAAAAAAGAGGTGCTTAATTCCTGAAAAAAAAGGTCTATTAGATTCTTGAAAAAAAAGACCCCTAGTCTCCTGAGAGAAAGGGGCCTTTGGGTGAGCTTGAAAAAGGATGTTAATCTATATCGATCTCTGGGATATCATCTGACTGTAGAAGGATATCGCTATCGTCTACTGTTCCGGATGAATCTTCATTGAACGGAAGATTGAGCTGAGTTGGAATAACTTGTGATGGATCATGACTTCCCGCTATTGATTGCGGAAACATGAATGTCCATTCGTCTAGGTTATGATATTCTTTTAAAGAAGGTTGGGGAAGTGACCCCCAATCGTATGCTCTATAGAATAGATCATAGTCTTGGGTTATCTCAAACGCAGAAATAGAATCATTATAATAATCTACTCTGTAAGAATCATATGGAGTTAGAGTATCTAGGGCTGGATGCTCTGGTTCATTTAACTTTAGAAAGTCGGCAGCTACTCCCGCTGTAACTCCGGCTAAAATCACTAAGTCTGTTTGTGAATTAAATAAAGAATATCTAGATTCTCCAACGAATCTTAGGTAAAAGCTTTGAGGTGTGAGTTGGTCTGGCATATAATCTCCTTTGGTATCTCTTGGTATAGGTCTCTATATACTATATATAATTAGTCATTATTCTAATCAATACATCTTTCCTGATGTATATTTTTTATCTTTATTATTAAAGATTAAAACTTTATCCTCCTCAACCGATAAGGAGTTTTGATAATAAGTTATATTATGATTAAATATAAGATGCTCATCTAATACTTCATATCGCCTAAGACTATGTTAGGACTAGGTAGTATAGTATGTTAAGAGCCTTCATCAAAATATTTAATGAGCCATGTTTGTCGATACTAGATCTTATGTTCGGTTTAAATAAAGTTAAATCGATTAGGTTCTATCTAGTATTTTATTCGCCTATAAGTAAATGTCAACCTCTTTTGTAAAACTATTGCAGGAGGGATGACGAAGGAGTGAGCTTGTGTTCTGGGCATCTTGTGTCTTTGTTATAGATAAGGATAAAAAAGTTTTAATTCTTCGTAGATCTGATTCTATTGGAACTCATAGGGGCAAGTGGGCTCTGCCGGGAGGTAAGGCTGAGCTAACTGAGCTTCCGGAAGACACGGCTATAAGAGAAATCAGAGAAGAGACTGAGCTAATACTTAATGAATCTACTTTAAACTTTCTTCACAAATCAATCCGAGGACCAAAGGATATTTATTTCTTTTGGTCTAATGATTGGTCGGGCAAGGTTTCTCTGGACCATGAACACGAAGAAGACGACTGGGTTCCTTTGGAGGAACTCGACAGTCGTCTTCAGATCCCTATAGACAAGGGATTAATCTCAAAGCTTATTAAAGCTCTAAAGGCTTAGTAGTCCTCATTCCATAGGTCATCCAAGTCTTTATCCCCGATATCTCCTGGGACTTTCATTTGCTCTTCGAAGATAGCTTGAGGGCCTGGAAGCATTCCTTCTTCGACCCCCATCTGAGTAGACATATCTTTTAGGTTTCTCTCTATAGTCTCTTCCCTGCCAGGACGTTCTTCGGCAACTCTTTTTGTTTCTTTTATATAGTCTACCAGAAGCGGGAAGGCTTCCTTGAATTCCAAGATGGACTCAATCTCCGTTCCTCTCTCTGCTTCTGCCGATATGTTAGCGATATATTGCAGTTCATTCTCTAGGTCTTTAATTAAAAGATCTAAGTCATCTGAACTCAAGCTCATCATATCCTTTACTCTTTTCGATACTGACCCGTTAAATAGGGCTCCATCGGAAAGTGCTGTATCCTCGTCCATAACGTGAAGGGCATCTTCATTATAAAACAAAGAATTATTCATCCACTCAAGAAATCCCTCTCCTGCGCGATCTCTATTATCAAGCGACCAGTCGATAGTCTTCTCGTAAGCTATTCCCATCTTACCGAGTGTTGCTAGAACCTTTTGAAAAGACTCTGTTACATCTCTATGTGGTGCGGTAGGATCAAGCGCCTCTAGCTCCTCTGTGTTTAAGTGGGGTCTGTCATCCTCCTTATAGATAGGGTCTTCGGGCGGGAAGGTTGGATTCCACTCTTCCTTCATCCGAACCTCTTCAGCTAACTCATCATCCTCTTTCTTGCTCCAATCAGAAATTACAGAATCAACATCATCAGCTTCTTTATGAAACCCCTTTGCGTCTAACTCTGTGGCGATAGCGGCTAAGTTTTTTAAAAAATTTACATTCATTTTATCTCCTATTATCTCGAAACAAGGGTTTTAGGACCTATAGAAGAGAATAGGGTTTCAAGCCCAGAGACCTCATCCTCATCCTCATTGTCGTTGGTTGTGACGGCATCCTCAATATCATGGCCCACTGGAATCATTGAGTTTTCAAATCTTTGTTGCTTTTCAGAAGAGGTCTCTGGGTCGAACACTTCTTTGTTTTCCCAAAACCTCTTGTCCTGCTCTGCCGACTCAAGCTGATAGTCTAAGTCTGTAGCTGGCGATGAGGTCGTGCTAAGCATTTTCATCTCAAGGATGTGAACAGCTTCCTCCAGTGCATCATTTAACTTTAGCAAATTAATTAGCTCTAGCTCAAAGTTGATCCAGTTACTTACTGAATCATTAGATCCGGATTCAGCTCCGGACTCCTCTATAATGTCATTAACATCTTTGATGAGCCTGTTTATAGCTGTTTCATCAAGAGATATTTGAGAGCCTATGATCTCATCTATATTCTCCACCAAGTCAGCATCCATTTTGTAGAGGCGTCCCCAGCGATTTGCAGCAATCTCACGATCTTCGATCTCTATATCGTAGGAGAAAAACTGAATAATTTCTGCCGCAATATCTCTCTCGGAAATAGAACTCTCACTTGATCTTACAATCTCATTTAGATCTTCCCTTAGGGAGCTAATCCGATGAAGTGCAGCCTCTGCCTCTCCATATATAAGATTTATAGATTCATTGGATCGAAGAATCTTGCCCCTCGTCTCCTCCTGATCAAGTATCTTGGCCGTAAGATCAGATATATCTTTATCAAGACCCCTTAAGGCCTTATCGCGAATTGCCATATCCGACTCAACCCCAGGAAGAAGCTCTCTAAACTCTGTATAGTTAGAGTCAGAGAAACCCTCTTCGTCATCCTGCATGTTTGCAGAGTACTCTGCAGAGTCATCTCTCGGCACAGTGCTCATCTGCATCCACTCAGGTACGTCTGAGTGCAGGCTCCTATAGTCCGCTTCATCTCCGCCGATCCACTCGTCTTCATCTGGATCAAAGTATAATTCTGAAATCTTTCTCATCACAAGATCTAAGTCATCTGCTTCCTTTTTAAACTTGAGTTCATCTAGGGAGTTGGCAACTGCCGCTAGGTTTAATAGAATCGTTTTATTGGTCATCATTCATTCCTCATAGTATCTTTTGTATAGGTAAGATTTCAATAATATACTGATAATTAGTAGAAGTATTTCTATCATAGTATAGTCGCAAAGTTAAAAGCGTCAACAGTAGCTTTGCACTGAAATGTAAGCCATAAAGCTTTGCATCAGAAGTCACAACATGATCTTATTAGTAATGATTTTCATTGTGATTCCTTATATCATCTATATAGTTAATCCTGTCTACATTATTATGTAAAACTTTTGGTCGTTCCGGAGTGAGTCATAAAGCAGCTTAGGTATGATCGCTTTTCTCCGGTATATATAAGGATATACTAAGAAAGAGTGATGACTTCGCTTTGTAAAACTTTTGCTGCAAAGTCCGAATCTTGGCGAATATTTGGCCAGGCAGGAAATCTGGTTGAGGAATTCTTTGTCGGTGCCGACAGAGTAAGGAGAAAGCAATCCGAAAAGAAAAACCCCTAGGCCAAAAGGTCTAGGGGTTTTGTTGTTTTATATGTAAAGCTTTTTCAGCAAGTTACCTCTATGGAGTTCGCGTCTGCAACGTCTCAGCTGGCATTTCAGATGGGGTGATGGGCTCTATGTAATCGAAGAGATGCCTTATAGCGAAGAGGTAATCGCTTCTCTCCTTGGCATTAAATCCGGCCGAAGTAAGCATTTGATCTGCGCCACCCCTTGTAAGGCTCCTATTCTTATAAGCTCTTCCCAAGGCATTGTCTGCTGCATTGAACATAGCTCTTGCTGCATCTGCACCAACCCTTCCCGCAACATCGTCTCTAAGAATCTGCATTCCAGAGTGACCGCCAAATTCGGGGGCCTCTACCTCATCCTCTGTAATCTTATCTGTCAAGAGGTATTCATCCTTGATTCCGTTAAAGTCAGATCCAAGATAACTCCTTAGGTTATTATAAGCGGCATGGCCCGGGCCAAACTTTTGTCCAATAGAACTATAGTATTTGTCCGGAGCGTGTCGGACGACAAACTTATCTTCCCCAACAAGGTAGTCGTAAGTAAACTCATCACCAGAAGGGCGAATCCTTCCGGGGCGTGAATCCCTATTTCTATCATACTTTTCTACGGCACCTGATCGAAGGTCCGTCATATCGAAGTCCATGGGCTCAGCGGTTCCACCCATTGACTCTGCAAACTCATCCGATCTGCCAAGCCAATCTTCAGCTATCTTATCTAGATCTGAGGCAATTTTGTTAAGACCCTTTAAGTCAAGGGTTGTTGCCAAAGAGAATAACTTTGACGCGATATCTAGCTTGTTTTCATTCATTTTTTTCTCCAGAAGTAAAAATAAGATTATTTATTTATCCCTGACTATTAGTAGTTTAATTTACTTCTGGATCAATATGAGTCAAGTTATTATTTGGCGATCGATTATCAGGTCTGAAAGCACTTCACCTTATCACCGGCCTGGTATTCACCGGGCAACTTTCTTTGGTTAATCTTTCTTCGGCAAAGATCTCATATAGAGATCTTGACTCTTTGTCGAGAGACTTTAGAGATAGGGCTTTTTCCCACCTATCTATAATTGCAACGCCATCCTTTACCGAGTTATAGTTCAAGGCTTCTAACTCAACAACTGATCTGCCATCTGACAGGGTATAGTATGATACATCGCAAGCGCTAAAGTGCCAGATCCAAGCTTCCTTGTAAACCTGAAACTCTTTATTATATCCAGAGAGAGAAAGGAACTCTGCAACAGAGGCTTCTTCTGAGGCAGAAACATTTAAGTTTATTTCCTTTCTCACAACGTTCTTTTGTTCTTTGCGCTTTACCGTAAGCTCTTGGAGTCCCCCACCCTTTCTGAATCTGACAAACTCCTTGTCAGTACCGCCTTCCCTAACATAGTAATCATCACAGGATACAACATAAATGCAATCAGGCATGTCAAGGTTAGATTTAACAAACACATATGCCTCCAGCCTTTTAAGAAATTCTTCTTTAGAAAGCGAAGTTGCCCAGTATTTATATTCTATCTCTTTGTGATTCATAGCTTCCTCTACCAAATAGTTATTGGTTCCTCGACATAACACATATTGAATTCTTGTGCAACCCCGATATAGTGATGGTAATTTTGTAGTGCGAAATTTTCGCCCGTTCTATCGTAGCGAGCATACCATCCTAGGGCAATTACAAGATAGTCTGGCACGCCAGACTTGGCAATGTTTATGCTCGGAATGATTCCAAGGGAACTCATAAGCGCTGAATGCTCCACATCTCATCCGATTAGTTGTATAGAAAGTAAATAATCCGAGAGACATAATCTCCCAGAAAAATTGTTGTTAAAAATGAAGCGCCAAATATAGCTGAGGCAACTAACACCAAGGCCATAATTAGTTTAGATTCACGTCTCATATCTCACCAGTTTAATGGGTCATCCATAAATGATTCATATGGATCTAGCCTATTAGTAGTAGGCGCCCATGAGTCAAAGTAATGGCCAGAAACCGGAGCGGTGACAATCATCATATCAACCATCAAGTGGTCGCCACCAGATTGGTCCAGGCGAAGGTGATAAATCTCCCTCAAACAATCGTACAAATAGCGATGAGGTTTGTTTTCCCACCCCTTAGTTGAAGGAGCGTTCCAGTATTCGTCCAAATCAATTTGGACAAAGGGCTTTTCTTTGAACATATCTTTGAATTTTTGTGATGGCATTAAGCCCTCCAAATGAAAAGTTGGCACACTTTAACCGGTGTGCCAGCGGTTTTGTCTTCGTCAGGACTTGAGCCTGAATTACCAGCCCACTGGAATCGAACCGGGGCACCTTTGCCAAGGCAGCAAACCATGCTCAAAGACACAAGTTGACACCCTTTAACGGGTCTTACCCGTAGAAAGTAAGAGCGTCCATAGCTGCTACGACCAGCCCGGTGAGCAAAGTAATTGAACCGATTGTTGCAATCAACATTGCAACAATGTGACCCGCAAAAGGACTTGAAGCATTTTTAATTGAAATTCCAAAGTTGATTAGTGCGGCAAGACCTCCACTACCAGCAATGAGAATGCCTGCAATTGCTAAATAAAAGCCAGTAAGATCCATGATTACTCCTTGTTGTTAGAAGTTGGCACACTTTAACCGGTGTGCCAGCGGTTGGGACGCTTTTCTATATTCTAAGTTTTAATAATATAGCCTCAACCTATCTTTTTCACAGCGAGGATTCGAACCTTGCAGGAGGTAATTAACCTCCAACCAGTTTGCTAATAGAGACAGGTACGCTTGAGTGAGGGCTGCACACTTTAACCGGTGTGCCAGCGGTTTTTAATGGTTGTCCCGCTCGGACTTGAACCGAGAACAATCGCTTTATGAGAGCGGCGCTCTAACCAAATTGAGCTACGGGACATTAACATTTTAAATTTTCATGCTTCCTTCCGTTACTACAAATCAATACCTGATCTTATAGTCGGTTTAAAAAAGTACGGGCCGTCCCAATGTTTTGGCGGGGGCGGAGGGATTCGAACCCACAACCATTGGTGCCAAAAACCAAAGCTCTGCCTGATTGAGCTACGCCCCTCTGTTTGGGGCGGCCCGCCTTTCTTACCACTTATAAGGTCTGGTTGATGCTCCGCACTTTGGGCATCTTCCAGAATACCAGTATGGGCCACTGGACTTGCATCCACAGTGTGGGCAATAATACATAATTTATGTCCTAATAATTTACGCTTCAGCGTATCAGGGTTGCTTCTTTACCCAGAATGGACCCTGGATGTGAAGATAGTTATCCTCATCATCAATTGCCGATACAGTCTCACTGGAGTAAACGGCGATTAAGCTTGTATCTCCAATCCACTGAAGCTTATCCGCCAAGACAGAGGATGATAGAGTTAGCGGCTTACCCTTGTCCGGATAAAAAAAATTATTATGACCCCGATGGCTCTGGTAAATCGTGGATCCAATTTTAATTTTCATTTTATTTCCCCAATAAGCCCAAGTGGGACAGGCTTATTTTTTGCGGAACCAACCGCTTAAATCATCAGGAATCCACCCCTGACTATCCGATGGTCAATCGGAGCGTATCTAATTAATTTGCATCAATTTGCTTTGCAATTTCTTCGATAATCGTCTCGTCAGACCATCCTGCAATGATGGTTAAGAACTGGATCTGACCATTGATACCCTCATTGTTTGCAGATGAGGCAATCTCATCTGCCGCAGAATGAACAATCTCATCAAGATGATGTGGTTCTACACTATGCGCTTTAAGCCAGCTTGTCAAGTCGTTCTTCATATTGGCTCCTAATAATTATGGTACACCCGACAGGATTCGAACCTGTGACCTACGGTTTAGGAAACCGCCGCTCTATCCAACTGAGCTACGGGTGCATATCTTATCATCGTCTCGGCGAAGAATATTCGATCTTACGAATGGTTTGAAAAACAAAATAATTTTGTAAACCTTTTGCCCAATGACCCTCAGTGCACAATCACACTGAGGGTCGTCAATTAAAATGGCGGAAGCGGTGAGATTCGAACTCACGGTACCTTTCAGTACGCCGGTTTTCAAGACCGGTACCTTAAACCACTCGATCACGCTTCCTAAAGATGGAGCCGCTTAACAGACTTGAACTGAGAAGCCAACTGCTTATGAGGCAGATGCGCTGACCAATTATGCCAACTCACTCTTATATTACGGCAAAACTTTTAAATGTTTACACTCAAAAGCTTATCCAAAACGAAGTTTCCATTCATCAAAAGTCATAGAAGGAGGCTCACGATAAGGTTGAATTGAAAAACTGTGACATGGGCCGGGGTCTTGCTCAATGTGATTCAATGCTTTTTGAGCGTCTTCTTTAGTGTCGAAGATTACTTCGGCATCGTGTTCATCACCCGATATCGATGTCATTGAAAATGTTAGTGTGTGTTTCATTCTTCGCTCTCCTTGTACGTGCTTTGATTCAGCGGTTATAGGCAGTGCTTCCCACCAGTCTGCGGGAGGATTCCAAGTGGAATAATCACACTTGTTACAACCAACAGCCCATCCTTCGTCTGGAGGCGTTGGAGCGGTTATTTGTAGAACGCCATTGTCACACTTATGACACCTCATTCCTCGTCCTCCAATGAAACTCAAAACAATCTGCTCTCAACCAATCGGGAATAGCCCCATTTGCCTCTTCCATTACCTTGTTGATCTTCAACATTGCTTTGAAAGAAGAGACAATGAAAGGCTTACTTGGATAGTAAGACTCCAAGCCTTGGATTTTAGCCATAATGGGAGGAAACCCAACTCTCACTCCTTTGCCGAAGGTTGCTCTACCAAAATAGACCCTCCCTCCTCCAATGAGGTCAAAGTAAGAGTCCCACTGTGTTGGTGGAATTAGATTCATTATTTACTCTTTGGTTCTGGTTTCTCAAACCAAACATTGCATTTTAGACAACCCGGTTGTGGATAAAACCCATTTACATACCGATAGTAAGTTTTGGAATCACATTTTAGACAATAGAAATAATGGCTCATTCTTCGTTCTCCGGGTATCAGGTAGGATCAATAAGCCAAAGAGGACAAGTAATTTTCTTCCCTTCTTTATAATAGGGTTGTCTCGCTATATCTACCCATCCCTCAGGAGTTTCAACTGAGCATGTCTTTTCATCACATTGATCAATGACACATTTAGGATCATTCGGGATATCATAAGCCATAGCAATCGGGCAGCCCGTCAAAAAGACAAGAGTACCCAACATAACTTTTCTATTCATTTACCTTTCTATCCCTATATTTGGAGCTTCGCCCAAATTCAAATTCTGCAAAACATATGAGTGGTCGGGGTAGCTGGATTCGAACCAACGACTTCTGCGTCCCAAACGCAGCGCTCTGCCAGACTGAGCTATACCCCGTTGAGTATATGTGGCACACATTAACCGGTGTGCCAGCGGCTTCTTACTTACACTGTGTCAAAATAACTCTATCCAAACTTACGTTTTTTGTGCGGTTTCTCCAAAGAGATGTGTCGTCAACAAAGACGAATTTTAAAAAGAGGTCCGTTCCCCTTCTTAACTATATTATACCATACCGACCTTCTCGGACCATATGTAAAGGCTGGTTGCTCACGTGCGCTCCTGCTTGCAGGTTCCGCAGTAGATCCACTCAGTCAGGTTGTTCCGGTCACCGGGGCCGTAGTAGGTGCCGCGCCTAATCCAGTTCGCAAGCATCTCCGGGTCACCGGGCTTGGCCCGCTTGCCGCAGCCGTCGCAGACGATCCAGACCAGTGCCCGTTCGCCGCGCTCGTTGTGTTCATCGTGGTAGATGCGAGCCATCACTCACCTCCCGGTGTTCTCAGCTTTCTCCATGCTTCTCGGATGCTCTCTCCGATAGTGTTATCAATGACTACCCACAGAACAACTACTCCTAGAAGAATGCAAACATCCATTCCAGACATATTCATTTCCTTCCTTCGGCGGCTTCCAGCGCAGCCACAAGTGCGGCGGCTTCGGTGACGTACCGCTCCGCGTCTCCCGCCTCGTCTTGGAGGTCCACGTCGCAGTCGGCACCGCTATTCACGCACCATCCAGACTCGTCGTGACAAGTGAACGCGGAATCCCAGCCCCAAGCCTCACGAACCAGCGCCAGCAGGCAGCCCAGCGTTGCCGGGTCGGTGAGGTCGGGGTACGAATATTCTAGCCCCCAGTCCTGCACAATGCCCTTGCGGACAACATCAAGACCTTCCGCGTCAACGTCCACTACCACCATGCCGTCAACGCTCATCCCCGGCATCCACCGCCAGTGTTTACAGGCGATGGCTCTCTTAGTTAGTGTTGTCAATGACTTCATTTCCTTCCTTGTCTATATTATACCATACTGGCGCTGCATTTGCACAATTCCAGCAAAGTCAGTCATTACTCACCTCCCGGTGTTCTCAGCTTTCTCCAGCGGAGAGGGGCGGCGGATTGCCAAGTCTTGCCGTCTGCGGCGAGAAGGGCGTTGAACTCTTGGGGAACCTCCGGGTACGTCTCCTTCAAGGCTCGTAGGAGGTGCTCACAGGAAGCCCACACCGAACGGCCACACGAACAGGGCGAAGGGCCACAGGGTGCCCGCGAGCCCCATCACTATCGGCCCCAGCAGGAAGATCCAGCCGAGGAAGCCGCACAGGTCGCCGCGCATGAGCAGGTCGAGAGCTACCACGCAGTAGAGCGCCGTGCCATACATCGACCCGATCCAGGCGTAGGCGTTCATCATACAGCCCATGCCGTCTGACGGCGGGGAATACTGACGTTTCACAATGCCACCACTTTTCGGCTGGCCAATTCCCAATCACAAAATCCAGTCCGGGCAAAAACTGACGCTGCGCGCCGAGTCTTAAATCCCATCCGGCACTCACCACTAGCAGAGTGAGAACCATACCACGGCCTGTTATTACGCTCAGTCTGCTTGCCAACATGCCCGACTACAATATTGTCAATTTTAACTTCGCGAACTGTAGAAGGGTTGATGTGTCGTTCGAAGTCGTTGAAAAAGTTCATGCCGTATTCCTATTATGTCTATATTATACCATGCTGGCGCTGCATTTGCACAATTCACGATATATTGCGGCGGGTATGAATAGCTGCTAGTTTGGGAAAACAACTGCCTCACGTATGATACAGATGCAGGATTTGTCATCTTCTGGATTGATGCGCCCCCATTCAGCGTCTGAATTGCACACTGACTGGCAAGCCTCAACTCTTCCATCGTTGTTTACAACCCCAAGGATCACTGTGAGCAGCGAGAGGGCAGCGACCATCACCACCACACTGACAAGCCAGCTGTTCATTTCCATGCTGTTCCCAGAATCATTGTTATCGTAATCATAGTTAATAGGCTGATTGATACTGTATACACATACCCTCCGAGGGTTTCTTTTTTATATTTGTTAACGTCTAAAATATAATTGTTTTAGCTAATAATCTGTCTCAGTGTCATAATATCTGCGCGTGCTTCCGATGATGTGACCGCGCATGTAATCAGGGTTGTCGTGATAGCGTGGATCACGCCCGCGCAAACCATCTATCATTCCTGCGGGAAAGAGTGAGTAATCATCTTCTTTTAACCAACCCTGACTCTTCCACCAATCAAGGGGCTGTGGGCTCTCGTTATCAAGTGCGATACTCCAGACCGGTGATGAATCGCTAGGCGGGAAAACTTGAGTAACTTCCTTAAAAATCTCCTCACCATCTGGTCCATCCCATACCCAGCTATCTCCCACCTGGGGATCATCTTCATAATAATCAGAATTGTGTTCAATAGACGATTCATTCATTCTTGTCATTTCTTCTTTGATAATCTGCTTTAATTGTGTTTTCGTGATTTTCATTTTATTCCTCTTATGGTAACTATAATATATATTATGTTAAGAGGAAACTTTATATGTTAAGACTCAGGAATTAATTCTCTGTTAGATTGGGTCGATATCATTCACTGGGCATGTGATGATGTCATCTTCATCCCAGAATCGTCCACGATCATCTACAGTGATCCAACGTCGTGTAGAGCACACTGAACCTTCCGGAGTCTCTATCAGACATTCATTCTCGGCAGGACATGCGCTATTAGAGCAGTCAG
>Ga0233432_10003412_pt1 | contig 14395 bp, 8 predicted proteins | sample SI_122_August201_6_FD_179870 | JGI IMG/M metagenome (GOLD analysis project Ga0233432, IMG submission 179870) | Seawater microbial communities from Saanich Inlet, British Columbia, Canada - SI_122_August2016_10_MG | ecosystem: Environmental > Aquatic > Marine > Inlet | place: Canada: British...
AATATTTTTGAAAATATAGAGGCACCTGAATTTGAAGATTCATTTATTTATGAGGATTCTACTTTAACCCTTCTATTACCTGATTTGTATTCAGAATATTCAACTGAGTACGTGATATCAAGCGACACAAGTGATGTTAATATTAATATTATCTCTGATTCATTAATATTGAGTCCGATAGAGAATTGGGCAGGCTCAGCTTTAATTGAAGTTGTTTTGATTGCAGAGGATACTTTGACTGATACTACATTTTTTATTTTAAACGTAATGCCTGTTAATGATAATCCAAGATTAAGTACCATTGAGGACACTACGATGATAGAAGATTCGAGTTTATCTATTCCACTCATTTTTTCAGATGTAGATAATGAAGAACTTTCTTTATCTGTGACCAGTTCACATGTTGATTATTTAGATATGGAAATAATAGACACTACTCTTTATATAGTACCAAATCCAGATTGGAATTGTGATTCTATTCTTGTTTATGTATCTGTAAATGATAATATGGATAGATCTATTGCAGAGGAACAATTTTTTCTAACTATATATCCTGTTAATGATGCGCCTATTGCACTTGATGAAGAATTTTTTGTCGAAGAAGACTCAGACACATTGTTTGTACTTCTCTTAGCTTCAGATGGTGATTCAACTGAAAGTTTAGCTGATGATCAGTTATTAAACTTTTCCATAATAAGTGGATTTAACCATGGGCATTTTGATTTTGTAGAAACAGAAGGACATTTAATATACATTCCTAATGAAAATTATTTTGGAGTAGATAGTCTTCGCTATATTGTAACGGATAATGGACTAACTGGAAATCAGTCTGAACCATTATCAGATACAGCATTAGTCATTATAAATGTTCTACCTGTAAATGATTCACCCATTATTGGAAGCATATCCGATACTGTAATGAATGAAGATTCATTCATTCAAATACCAATAGATGTTACGGATGTTGATGATGATAGTTTAAGTCTGATTTCTTTTTCAAATGATTCGTCTTATATATCAGTAATAAATGAAGATGGATATTTAAATATAATGTCTAACTTGAACTGGAATGGGTCTACGATAGTGACAGTTATAGTAAATGATAATATAGGAAGAGCAATAGATATTGAAGAATTTCAACTAACGGTTGAACCTGTAAATGATCTACCAGAATTTGAAAATAATTTAAATGTCACTGTAGGTGTTGGAATTCATTTTGAGTTTAATTTATATGCAAGTGATGTTGATATGGACTCTACATTTTTTATGTTTGATAACACTTTTGATTATCCAGATTGGTTCACTATTGAATCAAATCCAGACAGACTATTAGGTAGTGTTCCTGTAGGTGGAACATTTGACTTTCCGATCATTCTTAGCGATGGTGATAGCAGTATCACTGATACTTTTAATATTACAGCACACTATTTTGAACCTCGAATTAATTTTGTTACAGATGTTCCAGAAGATCAAGGAGAAAAAGTTTATTTGAATTTTCAAAAATCTTATCTCGATATTTTAGATACTCCTAATCAGTTTTATACTATTTTCAGAAATGATACGGTTGGTGATACTACATCTTGGATTGGGATTGGTTCTTTGACTGCATCAGGAAGTGAAATTTACACCACTGAGGTTCCTACATTAAGAGATTCTTCGAGTATAAATAATGGTCTAACTGAGTTCAAGGTAATTTCTTTTATGAATATAGGAACCTTCGAATCTGAAATTATGATTGGATATTCTCTTGATAATATTGCTCCAGAGGTGCCTCAAGATTTATCAGTTACGATTGTAGAGGATGGGATTGAGATTTTTTGGAGTACTTCTACAGATGATAACTTTAATTTTTTTAATCTCGATAAATCGAATGAAGAATCTTTTCTAAATTATCAAACATTTATTATTGATGATACTTTCTACATCGACGTAGAATGCGAACATAGTCAAGAATACTTTTATCGTCTTTCTGCTGTTGATTTATCAGGAAATGTAAGTGACTATTCTGCAATTATGGGTGTCACAACTTTAAAACTAGAGGATGATTTGATCCCAAGAGAATTTGCACTGTATCAAAATTATCCGAATCCTTTTAACCCAGTAACAACTATACGTTATGATTTACCTGTAAGCTCAGATATATTGATTCGTATCTTTGATATTAATGGACGGATTGTAAAAACAATTTTTTCAGGATATAAAAAAGCAGGTCATAATTCTGCTGTTTGGGATGCAAAAAATGACATCGGTGAGCCTGTTTCAGCCGGTATGTATTTATATTTCATACAGTCTAATGAATATCAGCAAACAAGAAAAATGCTCCTTTTGAAATAAGTATTGAAAAATTTATTTAAAACCCCGTTTTTTAGCGGGGTTTTTTGTTTACGAATATTTATATAAGTTATTAAGTTTTGGAACGTAATGTAATCATTATCGAAATAGGCTAAACTAGAATAATAAAGGTGTTTTCCAGTATACTTTTATCTTCAAACTAATCAAAAGTGAAACTAAACAAAATTAACCATGTAATTATGCCTTTTCTACTCATCATTATTGGGTGTGGTGGATCAACAGCTCCCGTCATCCAGTCAGAACCTATTCCAAAAACAATAGTCGTTTCCCCAACTGAAGTTCCCTCTATAGTTAAAGTTGTTGCCCCAAAACCCCCAAGTCAAATTGTGATTAAATCAGTCGAGTATGATTTAAAAGAAATGAAAATTAAATGGTATAGCAGTAATGAGGATAACTTTAAATCATACTCTTTATTTCAATATTTTGAAAATCCTAAAAATGCTACAGAACTAAAAGTATATAATTCTATCGATGATACTACTTTTGTACTCGATTCGTTTGATCCAACGAAAAAAAATAATTTTTATATAGTAAATGAAAACATATCAAAATTAAAAACAAAGGGAGATGTCAAATCAAATATTGTCGAAACTAATAAACCACAACCATCCACTTTATTTGAGGCGCAATATTCAAATGATTTATTCATTAAATGGACAATGAATGAAGATAATGATTTTGGTTTTTATGAAATATTAAAATCTAATAATCAGGATATGGTAGAAGCTATTTCTGTTAAAAAAGTAATTGATAGAGAAGATACTTTATATGTGATGCCAATGAATAGCATACACTTCTATCAAATTCTCACTAAAGACAAGTGGGGGCTGAAATCTTTAAGTAATATTATAAAAGGCGATGTTTTAATTAATGCTTTAGGTAAACAATTTTCATTAATTGAAACAAGATCCGTAGATCTTTCCAATAGAAAGTTAGTTGGTAACATACCAAAGGATATTGCGAAGTTGATTAATCTTAAAACACTAAAATTAAATAATAATTTTTTAGATGGTCCAATTCCAAATTTTATCTACCAAATGAAAAATTTGGAGTTTATTAATTTAAGTAATAATTCTTTTTATGGTACGATTAGCTCTGAGATTGAGTCTTTATCAAATCTGAAAGAACTATGGATCTCAAATAACGAATTTTCAGGGAAACTTCCAGTTCAAATTGGACAATTAAGAAAATTAGTCTATTTAAACTTTAGTAAAAATCATTTTGAAGGCACAATTCCTGAGTCTATTGGTTATTTGAAAGAGTTGAAATATTTAAACGGTTGGAGTAACAACCTTACAGGATTTTTTCCAGCTTCAATAGGAAATCTTAAACAGTTGGAATTTTTGAGTTTTGGCAGTAACGCATTAATTGGTGAAATACCCCCAGAATTAGGTGATGCTAAAAAACTAAAATCAATAGGTTTATTTGAAAATCAATTTATAGGCTCAATACCAGAAGAACTGACAAGCTTGCCATTATTAACTTATTTAGGTTTATTTGATAATAACTTAGACGGATCTATACCAGATTCTTTTTTCAGAAAAGGGAGATTATCATACCTAAAGCTAAATAATAATCATTTCACAGAGATAAATCACGATCTAATTTGTAAATCTGGTTTAAATTGGGATAATGATGTTTTTTTTGATATATCAAAAAATAATATAGCAGACAATAATAAGTGCGTTCATGGAATTCTATTTAATGAAATTTATAATTCATATTAGATTATTGATTTGATGATTTTTAAAAAAAAACTTTATTAAAATTTTTTATGATTGGATGAATAATTAAAATTTCATACATATGTTGGCATTAACAAAAAAAGGTGTTATATATTGTTTAGTTAAACTACGTATATTTTTTTATCAAAAAATAATTTCAATACAAATATTTAAGTAAAGGTAATTAATTAATGAAATATATATTCATAATAATTTTCATTTTTACTGGTTGTAGTATAAAAACTGATAACATTTATTTAAAATTACCATCATTATTCAGTGATGGGGTGATCTTGCAACGAGATACTACTATCTCAATTTGGGGATTTTCGAAGCCGAATTCCAATATTAATATAAGTACTTCGTGGGGAGTCACTTTAAAAGAAAAATCTGATTCATTTGGTAATTGGAAAGTCTTGATAAATTCGGGAAAAGCTGGAGGTCCTCATGAAATAGAAATTAATTCAGTCAATGAGGAAATTAAAATTCGAGATATCCTTTTTGGAGAAGTTTGGCTTGCAGCTGGACAATCTAATATGGAAATGGATTTTGATTATTGCTGCAACACGACGGATAGTTCGGCCTATGAAATAAATTCTGCAAATTATCCCAACATAAGAATGTTTAATGTAAAGAAAAACCTAAGCTATGATGAAATAAATGATCTTGATGGTAGTTGGATTTCTGCTGAAGGTGATCAAATTACAGATTTTAGCGCTGTTGGATATTTCTTTGCTAAAAACTTACATCACAATTTAAACATTCCAGTTGGTATTATACATGCCAGTTGGGGAGGTAGTAGAACAGAAGCATGGACAAGCCATGAAGTTTTAAGTAAAATAGAGGAATATCAAGACTCTTTTGATAAGTTGAAATTTGAATCTGTTCAAAATGAAAAACTTCGAAAATTTTTAACCAGATACACTTCTAAACCCATGCCTTCCACTTCATGGGACTTGTTTTTAGGTGAATTTATAAGAAATAAAAAACCTAGTATAAATTATTTAGACTATTTTATTGATGATTGGAGATCTTCTGACTCTCTTGGTAAAGAGATTATAAAAGGGGAGAAGGATGTACAAAACTGGTTAGTGGTTAAATCGAGAGATGAGATTGAAACATATATAAATTCTAAAGATTTTATTGGTGCGGTACTTTTTAAAAATCAGTTTATAATAGAAAATGTAGAAGAAAATATTTTTCTAGAAATAAATCCAGGAAAAGATATTAAATGGGGACTTTTAGAATATGATATATTTATCAATGGGTACAAAATTTTTAGTACATTAATCGATATTGACTTAAAAGACTATAAGTTTAATAAAGAGATAAGAACAGTAGAAATTGCTAAGGATTTCTTAAAAAACGGGAAAAATAAAATATTTGTTCGCAATATTGGTCAACCATCATTAGGGACTTTTCATTTAAAATCAATAAATAACAACAAAACAATTAAACTTCAAAATTGGGAACTAAATATTTTAGGTGAAGAGTTTTTTCAAATAGATAATTATGTTTATCCATATACGTCTCTTTATAGTTATGAAGATAAGAATATTGATTTCTCAAAAAGACCCAAAAAAACTTATTTGACTCATAATACCTCAGGAAGTATTTATAATGGGATGTTAAATCCTTTAATTCCATTTACAATTAAAGGTATGATTTGGTACCAGGGTGAATCACAAATTGGAACAGGTGATCCAAAATTCAGAGAATATTCAAAATTGATGCCACTAATGGTAGAAGATTGGAGAAAAAAATGGGGGAGTAATTTCCCATTCTATTTTGCGCAAATTGCTCCTTATTTTAATTACCAAGGAATGCTACCTTATTTCCAAAAAGTTCAATCCAACCTAACAAAGGTTATTCCTAATTCTGAAATAATAGTATTAAATGATATTGGGGAGAATTATGATATACACCCTTCAAATAAGCATGATGTTGGCTTTAGATTTTCCCAAGTTGCACTAAAAAATAATTATGGATTCGATATCACCGCATCTGGACCGATTTATAGTCATATAAAAGTAAAAAAGGATAAGATTAATATATTTTTTACATCAGATAAGCTAGAGCTAAAAATTGATCCAAACTCTAACTCTAGTTTTGAGATAGCAGGAAAAGATAAAAATTATTATAATGCTTCAGTTAAATTATTTGATAATTATATAGAAGCATTTTCCGATAGTGTTTTAAATCCATCTTACATTCGCTATGCATGGTCAGATACTGCTTCTGCAACATTGTTTAACGAAGATGGTTGGCCGGCATCTTTATTTTCTAATGAATAATATTTAATAAGCTTTTTTCAAATGGACCAAATAATTCAACATAGTCATTTGCCATTTAATATGCCTCTTAGAAAGCACTCTTTAGTTCAGGAGTGGCGGCATCTAACATTTATGCATTGGGAAGTCAAACCTGATATTTTATCCGATATTATACCGAAAGGTATAGAGTTGGATTTATTTGAAGGAAAAGCATATATTGGTTTAATTCCATTTTTAATGAAAGATGTGCACCCAAGGTTATTATTTCCAATCAGTGGAATCTCTAATTTTCCAGAATTTAATATTCGAACTTATGTTAGGGTTGATAATAAACCTGGAGTTTATTTTCTTACTTTGGATGCACAAAGTTATATAACCTGTTTATATGCACCTTATGCATTTGGACTACCTTACAATTATTCAAAAGGAATGATTAAAGTAGATAAAAATAAGTATTTTTGGGATAGTAAGAGGAATAGTAAAGGCTTCGAGCTTTCTGGATCAAGTACTGCTATTGGTAGAGCAATCATTCCTAAGAAAGGATCAATAGAGGAATTTTTATTTGAGCGTTATTGTTTATTCTCCCTGCGGAATAATAAAATATGTATCGGATTTACAAAACATAATCCTTGGAGTTTATATAAAGCACATGCAAATCTAAAAATAAATAACCTTACAAAATCATTTCAGTTAGGCATAGAAAAACTTTTAGAGCCAGAATTGATACATATGTCCGATGGTGTATATGTTAATGCATGGTCTCTTCAAATTGTAAAAAAATGAATTATCAAAAAGATTTATTAATTCTGGATGGAGATTGTGGTTTGTGCAATCGAATTGCAACTTTTATGGATAAAAGGTTATCTCTAAATAGTAGTATTTCTTTTTTAGCAAGAGAATCAATTGAAGCAAAAAAAATAATAAAAACATTTTCAAAATCTGATCAAATGGTAGATACAGTATTTTTGAGGAAAAATAAGATTTTTTATATTAGATCGGCTGCAGCAATAAGGTGTCTATTATACCTGAAGTGGTATTGGAAAATATTTTTCCCTATTTTATGGATTATTCCATTACCTTTAAGAGATTTAATTTATAAAGTAATAGCTACCTATAGACATAAGTTTTTTGAAAAACCAAAGGTATGTACTTTTAAAGTTGATTGAATAGACTTTTTAAAATTGAGTAATGATACAATCTTTGATAATCTCACTTTTGTTTTTTTCCGCTTTTATTTTTGGGAATTTTTCAAATTCAGGACCCTATGAAATTGAAATCAATAATGGATATTTTAGTACTTCGAATGGAGATTCAACTGAGTATAGATTATTTTCTCCCACGGACGCTCCGAGTGCTCCGCACATTATTTTTGCTCATGAATTCGTTAGTAGTCATGATTACCTTTTAGATTTATCTCAACATTACGCAAGCTGGGGTATAAAAGTTGGGACTATGAATCAGCTACATTCATCATTGGTAGATAATAACCCACTTCAAGATGCTCAAGACCTAATCTTGTTATCTAATCAAATACTCGGAGGAGGGCAAGTAATATACACTGGTTATTCTGCTGGGGGATTGCGCGCAATAATAGCTTCAGCACTAGACACAAATACAATTTCTTTTTTTGGATTAGATATTGTTGACTTAGAGGGTATTGGACAAACGTATGCTCAAGGCTTAAACATACCTATTTTTGGGTTAGCCGGTGAAGCATCAACATGTAATTCTCAACTAAATGGAATAGGAATATATAATCAAGCTGAGAATTCAAAACTTTTACGTGTGACTGAAGCAGATCATTGTGATTTCCAGAGTCCTAACAGCTTTATTTGTACTTTTTTATGTGAAAATCAAAATAATCTATTTTCTCCAGAGCAAATAAATTTACTAATTAAAAATCTATCAACTGCTTTTTTAACCTGGCAGACTTCAATTAATATGGACGGAGAGGCATGGTGGACAAATGGAACCGCAGCATATGATAGCTTAATAATAACTAACTCAATCGTTGAATTAGTTACCATGAGTATAAATAATAATAGTATCAGTCCAGATAATTTTAATTTGTATCAAAATTATCCAAATCCATTCAATTCAGATACAAAAATAAAATTAGATATAAAACATAAATCGAATATTGAGTTAGATATTTATGATTTATCAGGTAAAATTATAAAACAAGTATTTAGAGGTTCGAAAGAGAGAGGAACACACATCTTTTCATGGAATTCAAAAAATAGTATGAGTGTCAAAGTTACTTCGGGAGTTTATATTTTAAAGTTAAAAGTCGAAAACTCACAACTTATTAAGAAAATGGTTCTCTTAAAGTAAGATATTAAATGAAATTTTTTATGGTTAGATATTTCGCCTGTTTTGTTTTTGCTACTATAGTTTTCAGCTTTGATTTAAAAATTGAAAAAAATTCAATTAAAAACCAATTGAAATATTTTAAGCCTAATAGTTACTTAAAAAATTCAGTTAATTATTACAGTTTAATTCATTTCGGTGAATATGCACTGTTAGGTTTAATTAAGAGTGTTAAAGTTTGGCATTTTTGGATTATCTCAATTGGATGGGAAATAATAGAACTCTTTACACCATATAAATGGGCTCGTGAAAGTTGGTTGAATAAATTATTTGATGTGGGATTTAATTTTTTAGGTTTCTATGTTGTTAGAAAATATTTTATAAATGGAGTTATTTTATGATAATTATTCTCTTTTCTTTATTGTTATGTTTTTCAACACAATTATACGCTGAATGCAGTGATCTTAATTATTCTGAATGTTCAGAGTATCCAGAATATTGTGAGTGGAATGATGAAAGTGAAGTATGTCAAGATATTGGAGGAGGAGGTGGTGATGTAGAATACGGTCCATACCAATTTTCATCTATCTCTCAATCAGATGGCATGAGAAATGGTCCTCATTATTTAGGTGCAGATTTATACTATCCTCTAGAAGCAGTAGCACCTTTTAAGACTATTGTGATCGGTTCAGGGTGGGGTGGAGTTGGAGCTTATATGTCTAACTGGGCTGAGTTTTTTGCTTCACATGGTTTTATCGCCGCTACAATCGATTATAATGATGCAGAAAATGATAGTCACTTTCAAAGAGGTGAAGCCATGCTAGATCTTATAGAGACAATTAAACAAGAAAACTTAAGATTGCTATCTCCAGTTTATGATAAAGTTGACACTTTAAAGTTTGCAGCTGCAGGGCATTCTATAAGCGGTGGTTCTGCAGTGAACGCTGGTTTATTAGATTCGACCCAAGTTTTAGATGCTATTATTTCGTTAAATCCAACTGTTATATTTGAGGATTGTGTTTTATGTGCTGGAAGCGAATATTGTATATGTTTAGTACCTGAACTTTTAGAAGAACAAGTCGTTCCTACACTTATAATTTCTGGTGAAAATGAGGTTTTAGAATTGCCTGAATATGAAGGAATGTTAGGAATTGATATTTATAATAATCATCCACAATCTACTACTAAAATGATTTATGAAATTGAGAATGGAGGACATAGTTCTGCAGAGTTTCCACAAACTGGTTCAATAACAAATCTTTCCCTCAATTGGTTGAAATATCATTTAATGGATAGCCTTCAAGTATGCAATCAATTAATAGAAGAAAATCCAGAAAATGCTTCAGTATTTTCCACAACATTAGAATGTATTACCGACTCTGTTGAATCTTGTATTTTAGGAGAAGTCTATGTTTCAGAAGGTCATAACTCTGGTGACCCTGAAGATTATATTGAAATTTATAACTCGGGGTTAAATGATTGCTCCCTGGAAGGATTTCAATTAGATGATAATGAAGAGCTAGATGATTTTACTTTTGGAAATATTATAATTCCAGCGAGAGGATATTGGATAGGTTACGAAGATGAAAATAATAGTTTCTCTTCAGGTTTAAGCGCTAATGGTGATATTATCGTATTTGCAGATTCTACTGGATCTTCTTTAATCGTTGAGCTGGAGGTAGTTCAAGAGACAGATAGTATTTCCTATTCGCAGAGTTTTGACGCTAATGGTAATGGTTGTTATACAATACCGACACCTGGATCTTTGAATGGCGAATGTGTTACTCTATCAACATTGAAGACCGCCATTCCTCCTCGGGAATACAGCTTGTCTCAAAACTATCCAAATCCGTTTAACCCAACAACGCAGATTAGATACGATTTACCAGAAGATGCATTGGTAAGTATTAGTATTTATGATGTAATGGGTAGGAAAATAAAATCTTTATCAAATGCTAATCAAACAGCAGGCTATCATTCTCTACAGTGGGATGCAACTAATGATTTAGGTGAGATTGTTTCAACTGGAATGTACTTTTATACACTAAGAACTAAACAGTTTAGTGAAACAAATAAAATGCTGTTTCTTAATTGAGATATAAAATTAAAAAGATTTTAGAGAGTTTTATAATTATACAACTCAGTTTGATTGGATCTTAATATTTTTTATTAATTGACAAAAAAAGATAAAGCTTTTAATTTTTGATAACGATTTTAATAATTATCGAATCAGATATTATAATAAGTTTAAGATTGGTAAAAATATTGAGATATTTTAAAAATAAAACACTTCGAACTAAGACTCTAAAAATTACGCGAGTGGAAATAGCCAATATTATTACTATTATTTATTTGATTATTATTACAATCGCTATTTTAGCTGCCTGAAAATATAAAGGTGGAAAAAATAGCGAAAGTCACTCCTCTCTAAGTTTCCCACTTTATACAAGCCGCCAAAATAATTGTTTCAGGTTAGTCTTAGTTATTAGTGAGTTTTGATGAGATCAGATGAAATAAAAAAAGGATTTGAAAGAGCTCCTCACAGGAGCCTTTTGAAGGCTACAGGTTTAATTGAATCAGATGATGATTTTCAAAAACCATTTATAGGTGTTGCCAATTCTTATATAGATCTAATACCAGGGCATGTGCACTTGCAAAAATTTGGAAAAGTCGCAAAAGATGCAATTAGATCTGCAGGTGGTGTACCTTTCGAGTTTAATACCATCGGAGTTGATGATGGTATTGCTATGGGCCATATTGGAATGAGATATTCACTTGCAAGTAGAGAACTCATTGCAGACAGTGTTGAAACCGTAGCTGAAGCACATAGGCTTGATGGACTTATTTGTATATCAAATTGTGATAAGATTGTTCCTGGGATGCTAATGGCTGCTCTAAGAGTAAATATACCTACTATCTTTATTTCTGGTGGCCCAATGAAAGCTGGCGTGGATAAAAAAGGTAATAAAATTGATCTTGTCTCCGTATTTGAAGGAGTGGGTAAGTATAAAGCGGGAACGATCAATGATGAAGAATTAAACGACTTAGAAGATAATGGATGTCCAACTTGTGGTTCTTGCTCCGGAATGTTTACAGCTAACTCGATGAATTGTTTAATGGAAGCACTTGGCTTAGCTCTTCCTGGTAATGGAACAATCCTTGCTGTAGATCCTGAAAGGTTAGAATTGGTTAAAAAAGCAGGACTTGCTATTGTAAAATTGGTAGAAAAAGATTTAAAACCTCGCGATATTGTAAATAAAAACTCTCTTATAAATGCTTTTGTACTAGACATGGCAATGGGTGGAAGTACAAATACAGTTTTACACACTATCGCTGCATCAGTTGAAGCAGGTATTGAATTTGATTTAAAAGAATTAAATAATTTAAGTCGGAAGACTCCGTATCTATGCAAGGTGAGTCCAGCAGTTCCCGATGTTCATATGGAAGATGTTTTTAATGCTGGAGGTATTTCTGTTATTTTAAGAGAGCTATCTTTTATTGATAATTTACTTGATTTAAATCGCCCAACTGTTACTATGAATACACTTGGCGAAAATATAAGTAAGTCCGTTAATAAGAATAAAAATGTGATTCGCACTGTGGAAAATGCATTCTCTAATCAAGGAGGTTTAGCTGTATTGTTTGGAAATATAGCACCTGAAGGGTCCATAGTAAAAACTGCAGCGGTCAATTCAGTAATGCTTAAACATAGAGGACCTGCACGTATTTATGAATCTCAAGAAGATGCTGTTAAGGGAATTATGAATGGTGATATTCAAGCTGGAGATGTTGTCGTAATTCGGTATGAAGGGCCAAAAGGTGGTCCTGGAATGCCGGAAATGCTTTCTCCCACTAGTGCGATAATGGGTATGGGGCTTGGATCAAAAGTTGCGTTGATTACAGATGGTAGGTTTTCAGGTGGAACAAGAGGTGCTTGTATAGGTCATATTTCTCCAGAAGCTGCTTCTGGAGGTCCTATTGCAGTTATTCAAAATGGGGATTTTATTAAAATAGATATCAATGAAAGGTCGATAAATCTTGAAATTTCTAAAAAAGAAATAAATAATAGGCTTGCATGTTTATCAGAATTTGAATTAAAAATTAAAAAAGGGTATTTAGGTCGCTATGCTAGAATGGTGACTTCTGCCAATAGAGGAGCAGTTCTTGAGTAAGTTTAAAAATAAGGTACTTTTATCAGGAGCAGAAATCATTTGGGAATGTCTATTGAAAGAGGGTGTAGACACAGTTTTTGGTTATCCTGGTGGAGCAATATTACCAGCTTATGATGCGTTAAATAATTATAGTGATAAGATTCATCATGTGCTAGTTAGACATGAACAAGGCGCTACGCACATGGCCGATGGATATGCGAGAGTTAGTGGTAAAGTGGGCGTTGCAATTGCAACCTCAGGGCCAGGAGCAGCTAATATGGTGACTGGGATTGCAACTGCAATGATGGATTCATCTCCAATAGTATGCATTACGGGTCAAGTTCCAAGTGCAGCCATAGGAAGTGATGCTTTTCAAGAAATGGATATATCTGGTGCGGTAATACCTGTTACAAAGCACAGTTATTTGGTTATGGATGCTAAAGATATAGCAAAAACTATTAAAGAAGCATTTGCCGTTGCAAGGTCAGGTAGACCAGGACCAGTTCTTGTGGACATACCAAAAGACATTCAATCTCAAATAATACATTTTAACTATCCTGAAGGTCCAGTTCAAGTGCCTGGTCTGCCACTGAGAAAATACCCCGAGGTATCTGATCTTAAAAATGCAGTTAAATTAATTATGGAATCAAAAAAGCCTGTTATTTTGGCTGGGCATGGAATTTTAATTTCGGGAGCATCAAAAGAGGTCTCTGAATTAGCAGAACTGGTGAATATTCCAATAGGATGGACTCTTCTTGGATCGGGAGCTATTCCATCAAGTCATCCTCTAAATATGGGTATGATGGGTATGCATGGTGAATTTTCAGTTAATAATGCTATTCAAGAGGCCGATTTATTAATAGCCTGTGGTATGAGGTTTGATGATCGAGTTACAGGTAATGCAACAACATACTCACCAAATTCAAAAAAAATACATATTGAAATTGATCCATCTGAAATAAATAAAAATATTAAAGTAGACCTTTCTATCATAGGTGATTTAAAAACTGTTCTACAACAATTAAATCCAATGTTGACTAAAAAAGTAGAAACTAATTGGATAGATACGTTAACGACTTGGCAAGAGCAGTCTTCAAAAAGAGATATTATCAACCTAAAAACAAAAACGCTTTATGCGGCCCAAGCGATCCATGATATATGGGCTGAAACGAATGGTGATGCTATAGTCGTTTCAGATGTTGGGCAACATCAAATGCTTGAAGCTCAGTATTATAAACATGATGAGCCAAATACATTATTAACATCAGGTGGTCTAGGCACAATGGGTTTTAGTTTACCAGCAGCAATTGGAGCTAGTTTTTTTAGAAGAGATAAGAGTATATGGGTTATAGTTGGTGATGGTAGTATTCAAATGACAATTACTGAGCTTGCAACTGCAGTTCAAGAAAATACAAATATTAACATTGCTATTATTAATAATGGATATTTAGGCATGGTACGTCAATGGCAACAATTATTTTATGATGAGAGGTACAAAGAAACACCTATAAGTAGCCCAGATTATGTGAAGTTATCTGAGGCTTATGGATTAAAAGGCTTAAGAGTAAAAAAGCGATCGGAGATT
>Ga0233432_10003413_pt1 | contig 14392 bp, 10 predicted proteins | sample SI_122_August201_6_FD_179870 | JGI IMG/M metagenome (GOLD analysis project Ga0233432, IMG submission 179870) | Seawater microbial communities from Saanich Inlet, British Columbia, Canada - SI_122_August2016_10_MG | ecosystem: Environmental > Aquatic > Marine > Inlet | place: Canada: British...
GCGGCCATCGTCAGCAGAAATATTGGGTGGACTATTGATAAGCGTATGGGTTTCGGTTGATCAAAACCATGGATGTCTGTGGTTAATGCTGGATGATTCGCGCATTGTAATTTTTATAGAAAACTGGTCGAGTGACGGTGGGCAGAGGGTGAAACCCCTCTGATTTTCTTGAACACTCTCGAAAAGTAAAAGGGATCGTCGAATCCAACTTCATATGCGATCTGTTCGATGGAATGTCTTGAAGTGGTGAGAAGAATACTGGCTTTCTCGATGCGTTTCTGGGTGAGGTATTCAAGGGGTGAGAGCTGAAGCCACTGACGAAAAATTCGCCTGATTTGACTTTCGCTGAGTTCGAGAATATCGGCTAGGTCTCCAATGGAGATTGCATCAGAGAGGTGATCGTCTAGATGTTGGAGGAGCTTTCGAAGTTTAGGGGGGACGCTTCGAAGGCTGCGAGTGTGCTGAAGCTGGTAGATCAGAACCTTTGCTAGGGATCTCAGCTGATGGGCATCCCGAGAGGGGCTCTGGAAATGGGAGACGATCGCCTCAGAGAGAAGCAGCAGTGGGTCTTCGGGTTGAAGGTGATACTGGATGAGCTCGTTGAGTCCGGAGATGGGAATGTCTTTGCGGGATAACACATCTGAGAGTGGTTCATTAGGGTCGTGGGCGACATGAAACTCATGTTCTGGTGGATCGAGAAGGTGATCCATCTCAGGTATAAGGTGAATCCCGGCTAGAAAAAAGGGATTATTTGGGTCGGGCTGGTAGTGAATGGAGAAATCCCAAGGTAAGAAGAGGTAATCACCCGAGCGAAGAGGGAATTCCTTTTCATTGATGATGACTTTTCCCTTTCCACCCTTGGACCAGAGGCAGAGGCGACTTTTGACACTAGGGTTGAACTGTTCGCCCCTCTTGGAGAAGTTGGCGTGGTTGGCGTAGACCACCATGGGTCCGGTGTTATTCATCGGCGGAGATTGAACCACAGTTCCATGCGCGAAATATACAGGAGAATAAGGCGAGGTCTATTACTGTTGCCTTATTCCATTTCAGGTCGAGAGATCAAAGAAGCGTAGAAATTCAGAATCCGCAGAGGAGTGGCAGAGCGAGGTAGGTCGTTATTCAAATAGATCGCGCCAATGAAGGAAGGAACTGTGGAAAATTATTTTGAAGAGAATAGTTGCACAGAAGGGCACAAGTGTGAAAATGCCAACATGTTGGTGGGTTCTGAAATATGTGGCCTTGCGGTGACCTATCAGATGACTCTCCCTATCTTCAACAAAGGAAGAATTTAGACGGTGACAGCTCCCTTTCCATCTGAAATACAAGAGTTTATCTCTAATCAGTTTGTTGCGCTCTTCACACTAGATCGTGAGGGAAGAATCACCCAGGCGTCTCATCCCTTTTCGAGTCTTGTCCGTGTTCCAGTGGAAGAACTGGAAGGGCAGACCTTTTGGAGCTTTCTTGCTGATCAGGAGGCAAAAACAGTTGCAGCTCGGTGGACAAAAATCGTCAAAAGAGATCTGTCATTTTATCACGAAGCGCCACTAAGAGGGGAGCCGGCCTGTTGGCTCCAATTTATGATCGACCCCTGTCCGGAGAATTTTTCGGCACCTTACGTGGGGGTGATCAATGAGATCACGAGCCTTCGAAAATCGCTCTTGAGGGCTGAAGAAGCAAACCTCGCAAAGCTTTCATTTTTTAGCAACATGTCCTATGAGCTAAAAACTCCACTGAATGCGATCCTTGGCACCTTAGAGATTCTAGAGGCGAGCATGATGGAAGAGGACGAGGCCGAATTGCTCAACAGTGGGAAAACGAGTGCACGCCGACTTTCTGGAATGATCAATGATGTTCTCGATTTGGCTAAAATAGAGTCCGGTAAACAGGAATTAGAAGACGCCCCCTTTGACCTAAAAAGGGAACTGGACGAGTGGGTGAAGAAGTTTTCACCGGAAGCGAGCGCGAGAGGGCTTCAGTTCGAGATAGATTTGGATGAGAAAATACCAGCGATGGTACGGGGAGATGTGGGGAGATTGGGGCAAGTGTTGAGCCATCTTGTCGGCAACGGAATCAAGTTTACGGATAAAGGCAGCGTGACTCTGACGGTGAAGTGTCTTGAAATGAGTCCATCTGAGTGTTCCATTGAATTCTCGGTTCAGGACTCTGGAATTGGTATGTCAGAAGAAGAGTTGCGTCAATCTTCTCGGGTTTTTCAGCAAGGAGAAATAGCTCTCCAGCGAAAACGAGGAGGCTTAGGGGTTGGGCTATCTATTTCGAAAGCTTTTGTCGAGCTGATGGACGGAATGCTCTCTTGTGAGAGTGAAGCGGGAGTTGGTTCACGTTTCTATTTCTCTTTGAAGTTTCCCATCCTCTAAAAAGTTCTTATCGCCTCTACGATAGGTGAACCTAGAGGCGATGATCTGACAGCTCAGATATCCAAAGATGCTCTGATTTCTTTGGGGGCATACTTTACGAAATGTTTGCCCATTTTGACATAGCCTTCTCCATTGGGGTGAAGCTGGTCAGGCATGTATTTCTTGGCAAAGGAGGCATTGGCTAGTTTTAGGCCACTGAGGTAGAAGATATTTTGGTCTCCCGTGCTTTTTTTGATGCGTTTCATGGCATCTTGCATTTGAGTGCGCATGATCTGTAGTGTCATGCCGACATCATTCTCCTTGCTTTCCCGTTGGGGACTGCAGACGGGGCTGATGAGCAGGATGGGAGTCTTAGGGTGTTTTTCACGAATAGTCATGACGGTGCCAATCAAGGCTGGGACGAAAGAGCGATCATTGAGGCTGCACCTTCCGTAGACGTTGATGCCGAGCTTGAGGCTGATCAGGTCGGCCGGCGTGTCTCGGATGGTTCTGGCCATCATTGGGTCCACGTGGCATTGCCCACCATAACCCAAACTGGTCAGGTTGAGATCAAGTTCTCTTGCCGCGACGCCTGCCCAAATATTCGCGGGGCTCAAAGACCCACTACAGTGGGTGATGGATGACCCGTAGGTGACCCAGCGCTTTCTTCGATCTTTAGCTGGAGAGCATGTGCTTTTATTCTCGACCTCGAAGCCCTTAACCTCGATGGAGTTGGCGGGATCAAGCCAGATTTCATAAGTAGAGAGCTTTCCTTTCAATCCTTCGAAAGTGACTTGGCTTTTACCAGCATCCAATGAGAGGGTCTGTAGAATGTCACCTCTGGAGACGAGATCAAAGGCTCTGTTGGCCTTAGTGGGAGCAACTACGAGAACCAGGGTTTTAGAGTTGGTTCTCAGGCGGAGTCGGACCCCACTGGTTTGTTCTGACTGTTTGAGAAAATTGTCATTGGGAGAGGGAAAGAGTAGCCTTTCGTTTTCTCTTATCCTCCAGGGCTTGAGTCCTTTCTTGGTTGTTTCAACCGAGATGCATCCGTGAAAATACTCTGTGCTAATTTTAATTTTTTTCATATCTAGGAGTTTATTGGCGTCTGAGGGTTCGCATCACGAAGGAGACTAATTGTAGAGTGAAGAAGATTAAAAATCAAAACCCCCTAAAGAGCATTGGTCGAGGTGTGGGTTAGACCTGGACTCTGGTGGCCCAAGCTTCGTATTTCGACTTGAGATCTTCAAGAACCTCAGGCTTCTGAGTTGCCAGGTTGTTGAGTTCGGTCCGATCGGCCTCCATGTCATAGAGCTCCCAGCCTAGGCCGCCTTTCTTTCCATCCTCGACCATTTTCCACTTTCCACATCGCACGGCACGATTGCCAAAGTGTTCCCAGAAGATGAGGTCATGGGGCTCGCGGGCTGCTTCTGAAAAAACAGGCGTCAGAGAGCGACCTTCAAGGGGTTGAAGTGCTTTCTTATTCAATTGATTTGGATAGTTGACCTCGGCGACCTCACAACAAGTCGCCATGATGTCGACGATGTGCCCTACCTGATGGGAGATGCTTCCTGGTTTATTAATGTGATCGGGCCAATGAACGATCAGTGGCGTTGAGATCCCACCTTCGTGAACCCAGCTTTTGTGTTTTCTAAAAGGGGTATTGCTGGCATTAGACCAGCTGAGTCCATAGCTGTGAAAGGAATCTGCGGTGCCCATCTCTCCCTTAAGATCCTGTCTATAATTCTGACCAAGTGATCCAGATTCGTGTGAGGCGCCATTGTCCGATAGAAACATCACTAGAGTGTTGTCGTCGCAGTTATTTCTTTTGAGGGCTTCCATGACTTTTCCGATGCCTTGGTCCATTCTGTCGATCTGAGCTGCGTAGATGGCCATTTTGTGGTCCATGGTTTTCCGGGTTTCTTCATCCAGTTCTTCCCATTCTGACGCAGCCTCATCCTGTTCGGAGAGACTCCATTCGGCTTGAATGAATCCTAGTTCAACGAGACGCTGGTATCGCTTTTTGCGGAGCTCGGGCCAGCCATCCATGTACTTGCCTCGGTACTTGGCGATGTCTTCAGGGAGGGCGTGGAGAGGCCAGTGGGGAGCTGTGTAGGCGAGATAAAGAAAGAAAGGTTGCTCCGGGTTATTGTGTTGATCGATGCACTCGATGGCAAAGTCAGAGAAGGCGTCGGTTGCGTAGAACCCACTGCTGGGTGGATGGTGTTCTTCGCCCTGCTTGGCGAAGTGACGTTTAACATCGGGACTTTTCCCTTTTGATAAATCAAAGTAATTCATGGCGCCACTGATGAGCCCGTAGTGTTTGTCGAAACCGCGGTCGACGGGCCAGTGGGGGCGCGCTTCTCCAACGTGCCACTTTCCAGACATGTACGTGGCGTACCCGCCGGTTTTCAAAACTTCAGCGATGGTCGCACAACGGTCGTTGAGGAACCCCTGGTAAGGGCCTTCTCCTTCAAAACCAATCATGTGACCAACGCCAGCTTGGTGAGGGTAGAGTCCGGTGAGAAGGCTGGCTCGAGTTGGGCAACAGCGGGCGGCATTGTAAAACTGAGAAAAACGGAGTCCTTCCTGAGCAAGTCGGTCGAGGTTAGGGGTGGATATTTCGCTGCCGTAGCACCCGAGGTCCGAAAACCCCATGTCATCACAGAGAACGACAATGATGTTGGGTTTTTGGCTCATGGAAAAATCTAGGGAATACAAAGTCAGAAGCTAAAAGGATATGGGGTTTTGAGTCCCAAACAAGGGAAGATCATCTGATATCCCATGAAGGTCTGCCAAAGAATGGCTTCGTGAAAGATTGGTCTTTCCAAAGTCTGAAATCATCCATATCCTATTTGTTTATGCGCTTAAGTTGCGTCACGACCTATTTATGATGACGATGAAAAAACTGATTATTTTAATGTTCTTAGGGCTGTCTTCACTTAGTGGGAAGATGCTGGTTGCCCAAGCCGCCATTCCCAGTTCAGATATCGACAAGCTTTCCAAAGAGATCGAATCCGTCGACCCCAAACAGTCTTCAACTCGACTTCGGCGTGAGTACAAGAACCTCATCCGAGATGCTGAGAAATTGGTCGATCGCTACCCTGATGCCGAGAATCGATTCGGGGTGTTGCACATCATGCTAAAAAGCCAAGTGAAGCTTCTTGCTCTCGATAAATCCGACCGAACGAGAAAGGAACTCTTCGAGACATGCGAAAAGCTTAAGCATGCTCCAGATGAGTACGCCGAATTTAGATTAGATGCCGATATGTTTCTTTCAGATCGCTTTCTCACTGAAAAGCAGGCAACGATAGACGATAGGATCAACGAACTGAAGAGAATCACGGATCAGTACAAAGGGACTTCTGCAGAACTCAAGAGTTTGATGTCCGCGGTGAAGATGTCAGATCAGCTTCAGGACTTCAATGCCAAGAGTAACTTTACGAATAGAATCAAAGTTCGGTTCGCCGACGACCCTACGGCCATTGCCTTTGTTAGAAAGGGAATTGGTTTTACTCGAATGGACGCAATTTTTTCTGGACAATTTGAGAAACTGAATGGAGAAAAACTTCAGTTTCCAATTGATCGAATGGGTCATGCCGGAGTCGCGATTTTCTGGTCAAAAGAGCATGAAGAACACAGAGAGTTCCTTGATTTGGTGAACGTTGAGCAGAACCAGGCACCCGACAGATACGAAATCTACAGCTTTAACCTAGATGAACTGGAGGATGGGGGAGCTTCCATCCTCGATGACGTAGGCCTGAAGTGCGCGGTTCTGAAGCTGCCTGAAGGAATTGAACATCCAGCTTTCCTCGTCTACGCATCAGCTCATCCCCATGGTTTCGTGATCAACGAATACGGAAGGGTGATTTTCGAATCCAAGAAGCTCAGAGATCAGACGCAGGCTCATGCCGGCAAGAAGAAGGAGAAGGTTTTATTTAGATATCCCGAAAAAGTTCCCAGCGATGATCGCGTCGGGATGCAGCTACAATCTCTTCTCAATGGAGACTTTCTCCTTCATCATGAATTTAAGGTTCCTAGCATGGGGACGACCTCAGTTGGGAAAATGATGGGTGAACTTTTTGAGAACTTTTCCGAAGGGCCGCTCCGGTTGAGGCTTTCGCCATCTGAGTCATTCGACATGTACTCTAGTATCTTAAGTAAGACGACAGCCTTTATTGAAAAACATCCAGGGGATGCCGAGCTATGGAAGATAAAGAGCTTTAGAGTTGTTGCTGAGTTAGGGCTATGGAACTCTACGGGTGACGCGAGTTATCTGGAGAAGGCGAAAGCCGATTCTGAGGCAATCTTAAAAAACTCTGGCTCTTCATCGGAGGGGATCGTGGCTCGGTATTGTCTTGCTCGCTCGTCTCTCCGCAGTGGAGAACTAGATGTCGAGGACGTGATTCTGCAGTTCGTTGAGAGCTCAGGAGAGAAATCCTCTTCGCCTCTGGTCTTGGCTACGGCCACGGTCCTTGCTCTTGGTGTTAATAACTCCGACCTTTATGAATCGTTCCGAGATCAGTTCTTGGCGACCTCTTCAGAGTCACCTTATTCCGTTTTGGCCTTCCTGCGAAGTCATTATCACAGGCGCTATGTTTTTAAAGGAGATATACGTGTCATGTCACCGGGTCGCCCTGAGCGGAATGCCGAGCGATACTATGTCGTCAATAATGGCGTAGAACCCATCAAAGAAAACTTTCCGAAGACGCTGTATAAGAACATCGATGGAAGTGATCGTTCCTTCCCCGGAGAGCCTGATGGGAATATGGATCTCGTCTTTTTTATGGAACCACCCTCCAATGGCAACATCCTCCTGAGGCCTGGGGTCTATAGGGCTCCAAGCAAGGAAGATCTTGCCGAGATCCAGAGGCAGATCAAGGAAATTGAGGAGGCCAATAAAGGAAAGTCTGGGAGAAAGAAAAAGCGACTGCCGAAGGTCCCACAGCGATCAGGAGCTCTTCATACCTTTTTTGAATTGGCAGAGAAGCACATCAGTCAAGGGGTTGATGTGACAATCGTCTTTCTTGGGGGTGAAGAAAAGCAGCTCCAACTCATACAGGAACGATATGAATTTCCATGCGAAGTGCTGCATCTGCCAGCGGGTCTTGAGCACCCCATCGTACGGCAGCTGGACCTCTTCTCGGCGGATCGATTTCCCAACATGTTTTTGCTCCGTCGTGATGGCACGATCGCATGGAGTGCTAGAGCTTACTCTTTCCGTGTCGAACCGAACCACTATGTACGCCACCGTCAGTTGGGCCTGAGGAATCACCTTTTTCGCTGTGAGGCTGAGGCGGGATATCAGGCTCTCAAAGCTAAAAACTTTGAGCAGGCGGAAAAGTTTTTCAGTGGGCCTTATGAGGTCAAAATTAACTTGGGCCTTTTGGACAATTGGCGACAGAGTGGTGGGAGAACAGAGTGGCATAAATGGACGGCCACTCAGCACTGTGGTCGAGCATTGGCCTTGGTTGGCCAAGGAGAGTGGGAGGAAGCGTTGACGGCGATAGAAGAAGCTCAACTGCATCACATGGTTTACTTTCGGCACGATCAGCAGAAGCCTTGTCTGGCAGAGACGGGCATGCATAAAATTCATGGACGCATTCTTGAGGAGTTGGGACGGACCACTGAGGCGAAGGCTGCTCGCTCAAAAGCCTCTTTGCCACCAACGGCCTACCCAACAGAGGTGGAAGACTTCAGAGGTTGGAACCGACCCTATGAAGTGTTTGATGAAAAGCTGATGAAGCTTGAGACGTGGGTGGCAGAGAAGAAATGAGGGTTGGTCCTCATTGGGCCGGCTAACCCATAATTATTCTAGCGATTGTTCAGCAAAGCATAAGATCGGTGTCTGGGGTTATTTAGAGTGATCGATCTATGAAATTATACGCGTACGTATTCTTCCTTGTTTTGATTCAGGCCTTGCCTTTGATGGCGTCCAAATGGCTAACAGGTGAGTACCAGAGAGATTCAAGAGATTTCAATACCTTGAATTTTACAGGATATTCAAGTTTACCCAAAGGCTTCTCAATTTGGGGATTCGTGGATTTTGAAGGTGGGAAGGCAGGCCCAGGGCATCAATCCGATTTGAGCACCTATTTTCTAGAAATGGACCTGAGAACTCCTGACTGGAAGGGAGTCGGAGGAATCTTTGAATTGGATGCGACGACGGGTATGGGTAATGATACCGGGAGGGCGGGTCTCTATTACAAGCCTAGTTGGGATTGGCTTAAGAAAAGTAACGCCTTCCTGTTTTTTAAAGGCTTTCCAGTGGAATCCAACGGGGATGTTCGTCAGATGAGCTTTGCGTGGAATCTTAAATTTCCAAATTTTCTAAGTGGACGGTTTTCAATGGGAGGGTTCGCTGACTGGAATTTCAAGAGTGGGGCAAACAAAGACACCAATCTAGTTTCAGACACTCAGTTTCGGTTCCGCCTAGTTGAGCAGTTGTCTCTTCTGGTGGAATATCGACGAAATGAATTTATTGTAAATAGTGAAGACGGTACGGGTTTGGGGTTGCAGTACCGGTTCTAGTTTGTCGGCTGAATCCTATGTTCTTTAAAATAAAGAACGCCTAGTTCTGCTGTACTCATGATGATTCAGATTCTAGAGGTAGCTTTTCCTCTAGAAACTTCTGGTGTTCCTCAGTTCTGGGATGGGTTGAGAAGAATTCAGAGATCTCTCACGCTCTGACGAGAACAAATTCGATGTGAATTCGTCTTGAAGGTCGATGGTGGAGGAACGCAGTCTTGTCTTGGAATCTGTTCCACTAAGGTGCTTAAACTACATATTTTTATACATAATTATGATCCACCGAATCCTCGTAGCTGGATTGGCTCTGACGCCAGTTCTGATGGCAGAAGAGTTTACTCCGCCGCCCATCGACACAGGAACCACCGCTTGGATGCTGATTTCAACAGCTCTTGTCTTGATGATGATTCCAGCTCTCGCCATGTTTTATGCTGGCCTAGTTCGCACGAAGAACGTTTTGGGGACCATGATGCACAGCTTCACTGCGATGGGCATCGTAGGGATCCTGTGGGCCATTTGCGGTTATGCGATGACATTCGGAACCAGTCATGGTTGGGCAGGCTGGAATTGGGATTATGTGCTCTTCGAGGGCATCGATCATGGGCCTGGGGCCTATTACCCGATTGAAGTCAATGGCGTGGCCATGGCGATTCCGACCTTGGTGTTCGTGATGTTTCAGGGAAAATTTGCGATGATCACTCCCGCTCTTATTGCTGGAGCTTTTGCGGAGCGAGTCAAATTCACAGGGTACTGCCTCTTTATTGCTCTGTGGAGTGTACTGATTTATAATCCTTTGGCCCACTGGGTCTGGGGAGGCGGATTTCTGACCGGTCGAGCCATTGATTTCGCTGGAGGAACCGTTATTCACATCTCAGCAGGTGTGGCTGGTTTGGTCCTCGCCCTCTATCTGGGTGGGAGGCGTGGAAACCGGTTTATGGATCACCATCCTAACAACCTAGTCCTGACCCTAGTTGGTGCAGGTTTCCTATGGGTCGGGTGGTTTGGCTTTAACGCAGGAAGCTCAGTTTCCAGTGGCATACAGACGGCACAAGCTCTCATGGTGACTCAGGTTGCTGCGGCAGCTGGAGCTTGCTCTTGGATGTTGTTAGAGGGCATCATTCACAAGAGGGTGTCTTCATTGGGAATGGTTTCTGGAATTCTTTCAGGATTGGTCGCGATCACTCCCGCAGCAGGGGATGTTCAGACTGTCGGAGCACTCTTTCTTGGGGCTTTGGCTTCAGTCTGTTGTTATTTGGCGATCGCCCTGAAAAATAAGCTAGGTTACGACGACACTCTGGATGTGTTTGGGATTCATGGAGTAGCCGGTATAGTCGGTGGCTTGGGCTTGGCGTTCTTTCTACGCCCCGACGCTTCTCGACGACCTTTTGCCGAGCAGCTATTTTATCAAGCTGAAGGCATCGTGGTGTCGATTCTTTATGCCGGCATTGGAACCTTGGTTCTTGTGCTCATCGTCGACAAGCTGATTGGTTTGCGAATGAGTGAGGCCAATGAAAAAGCAGGAATGGATCACACTCTTCACGGAGAGCGTGGTTATGGTTTCCTCAATCTGGAATAGAAGGAGATAGGTATGAAACTAGTTACTGCAATCATCAATCCGGACATGTTGGACGAAGTTCGAGAAGCCTTGATCCAGAAAGAGATTTCTAGAATCACGGTCAGTCGGTGTTCTGGGAGAGGGAGGGCCGAGAAGGTTGATCTCTATCGTGGACAAGAGCTGGCTCCGGATCTGGTGCCTAAGGTTCGTGTCGATATCGCCTGCAATGATGACTTCGCCGATAAAACGGTAGACGCCATCCTTTCAGCAGCAAAAAAAGAAGGGGGGAGCGTTGGTGACGGGAAAATTTTTGTTACTGAACTTCAACAGTGCATCCGAATTCGAACTGGAGAGAGGGGCCCAGAGGCTGTCTGAGGCCTTATCGGTCAAGCTTATTTCTCTCATGGGCCTAGAGTGAAGGCTTGAAATAGATGCATTTGAGTGGGTTGCGCCAGACTAGATGAACCATTGGGTCCGATGACCCACTAAAGAATTTTTTGTGATCTGAAGAGAACAGAGAAACTATCGATCGCTTTTGGCACTCTCGAGGATCGACCATGATTGATAAGAATAAGTTCTTTTTTTCTCTACTCGTCACGGCGTCAATCCTGATGCTGGCTTTGCCCATTCAGGCGAAGAGCAAGAAATCATCGGCTAGAATGTTTGGACCAACAGGGATGCTGGGAACCTTGAAGGGGAAGAGCATCTTGGTGAGTGAGGCCCAAAAAGGCTCACCAGCCGAAGGAATACTGAAGAAAGGGAGTGAGGTGATTGGGGTCGGAAAGAAAAAGTTTTCGAATCCCATTTACGATCTTTCCACTGCGATTGACGTCGCCGAAGGAAAGGAAGCCAATGGGAAGCTGACGCTCATGCTCAAAGGCGGTAAGACAGCGGAGATCATTTTGCCCGTCCTTGGGGATTACAGCAAAACGGCTCCCTTCGACTGCCCCAAAACGGATCGTATTATCAGTATGACCGCAGAAAGGCTGGTTAAGTCACTTGATAGTAAGAATGCTGGAGGCCGACTGAAAGTGGACCTTCTGGCTTTGATGGCGACAGGAGAAAAGAAGTACATTGATGCCGTCGCAAAAGTTATCAAGAACAGCCCATGGGCAAAACTCGATGGGAAGCCACAGAAGAACCATCTTTTCTGCACCTGGAACTGGGGGTATTGGGCGACAACGCTAGCTGAATATTATTTACTCACAGGTGATAAGAGTGTTCTGCCTTCGATAAAGTCGTATGCCATTAGCATCGCAGGTGGACAGGATTCCCGTGGAGTATGGGGACATCAGTTGGCGGACCCTAATAATTTTATGAGGATACCTGGATACGGTCCCATGAACCAACCGACGCTGACTTGCTTTATGGGGATGCTCATGGCCAAGAAAGTTGGTATTGAAGACCCTGTTCTGGAAAAGGGGATCGAAAAAACGAATCAGCATGTTCAGCGACATGCAGGAAAAGGTTCTTTCCCTTATGGTATGGGAGGGCCCTATAGTGGTGGTTTTAATAACAATGGGACGAGTGGTTCGGCGACCATTTGTTTGGAATTGATAGGTGACAGCAGCGGGGCAGGTTTTTTCTCCAAGTGTGCCGCGACCAGTTACGCGGGTTTGGAGCAAGGTCACGCGAGTGCATTCTTTAACCCCGTGTGGACTTCTTTGGGGGCCGTCAGATCTGGGCCTGAAGTCTCCAGTCAGCATTTCAAGAGGACGCTTTGGTTTTATAACTTGAGAAGGGGTTTTGATGGTTCGTGGTCCCCCGACGATAAGCCCGGTAGTATGGACGGCGTCGCTCTATTGAATTACTGTGTGGGTCGCCGAGCGTTGATCATCACTGGCCGAGAGATGGATGAATCCCTCTGGGTGAAAGGAAAAGAGGCTAACGAGGTCATTGGGCTGAGCACCTTCAATTTGAAGGGAAGGACTTCAAAGGAGCTGATCAGCCTCGCGACTGAACACCTGATGCCTCAGATACGGCGCAAAGCTGGAGGGGCGATGGGTGAGCACCGAAAGGAACTCACCCCTTCCTATATCAAGTGGCTGAAGAGTGGAACTACGGAACAGAAAATGCTGGCGATTGGTCAGTACGGTTGGTGGATCAAGCTGGAAGAAAAGCTACCACAACTTCCTGCCATTGCCGCTATTCTGACCGACCCTAAAGAAACTGAGGAGTTACGAAAGGCTGCAGCCAACTCAGTCGTCCACATGGGAGATGGAGCGAAAAAGTATTACATGGATATCCTTAAACTTCTAGATTCATCGGGAGATCAAAGCTTGGGAAAAGCCCTCACGACGTTGAGTCGGAACCCCTTCAAGGAAGGCCTAGTGAAGGATAAGGAGGTTCTGTACCGTGTTGCTTTGGAGTTGGCTGGGCACAAGGAACAAGGGCAACGAGGTCAGGGCATGCACATGCTTGTTGGGATGCCTTTGGAAGACTTTCATCTAGTGGTCGACAAAATCAAGTACATCCTTGAAGGAACAGACCCCAACTGGACAAGTTACAGCGCGCCTCAGAACGATATCGCACCGGCCATCATGGTTTTGGCCAGCCTCAATATCAAAGAAGGGCTCGATTATGCTCTTCAGATATTTGAGCTCCGACCTAAAGCCAAGCACATGTTTAGGTATAGGGCGACATGGATTTCTCTGGGAGCCTATGGGGCAAATGCCAAGGAGGCGCTGAAGCGTTACAACGTACAGCACAAGAACCGAACGGAGTACGGACGTGGGACAGGTGCTTATAAAGCCATGTTGAAACAGATTGAAGACGATAAGAGTCCATCCAAGATGATTTCTCTAGCCGAAGCCATCGCTGCAGGAAAAAAGTAGGCTTTTCTAACCAAGGTTTTTTGGGTTAGGACGCCCATTCTCGCTTAGATAAGCAAGAGCGGAACTGAGGCTCCTTAGATGCATCGTTGAGGAGAGAGCTATCATGGTAGACGCTATTTGGCAAGGGGAACGTATGCGAGCTGTTAGAATGATTCTGGTTGGGGTGGCTCTTCAGATTTTCTTGGGCATGTCTTCTGTTATAGGGGATTCGGCGACCATAGGTTTGTCAGACCTTTCTTCAAAGGGGCGGGGTGAGTTAGGGAAGCTTCCCATTCCAGATTTTACGAAGGGAGACAAAGCTCATCAAAACCACGACTGGAACCTCGGGCCGACAGGACTCAGGGGGTGGATGTGGGGTATGCAATTGCGGACCGACTTGGCTCGTCAGATTCTAGTGACAGAGGTTGAAAAGAAGTCTCCAGCCGATGGTAAGATTCTGGTTGGAGATGTGATTCTCGGCGTAAGTGGGACAGGAAAGGCTGAGCCTTTCAGCTCTGACGCACGAGTTGTGTTTGGAAAGGCGATCACCGAAGCTGAAAAAATAAAGAATAAGGGTCGGCTTTCCTTGCTGGTCTGGCGAAAGGGGAAGACCGTGAATTTATCCTTGAGACTCAAGGTCATGGGAACCTATTCGAAGTCATTTCCTAAAAGTTGTTCGAAATCGCGTGTCATTCTCGCTCGTTCTGCCGAAGCCATCGCTAGAGAAGGTCTGAAGAAAGGCATCCCAGGAATGGTTAACGCCATGGCTCTTTTGGCCACGGGAGAGAGAAAGCATTTACCCTTGGTGCGGGATTATATTAGAACATTAAAGGTGAAGGATGCCCGTGGCATGTCGTCATGGAATATGGGCTACATGAATATACTCATTTCTGAATACTACCTTCTCACGAAAGACCGATCTGTCCTCTCCAAAATAAAGGAGATGGCGCTTTACCTAGCTGGAGGGCAAAGCCCAGTCGGAACGTGGGGGCATGGGAATGTTCTTCCCAGTGGGGTTCTTGCTGGATATGGAGCCATGTGTAACCCCTCGCTGGTCGTAGCGATCTCGCTCGTGATGAACCAGAAATGTGGCATCAAGGACGCTTCCCTTGAAAATGCGATTCGTCGTTCTGAAGTTTTCT
>Ga0233432_10003414_pt1 | contig 14391 bp, 12 predicted proteins | sample SI_122_August201_6_FD_179870 | JGI IMG/M metagenome (GOLD analysis project Ga0233432, IMG submission 179870) | Seawater microbial communities from Saanich Inlet, British Columbia, Canada - SI_122_August2016_10_MG | ecosystem: Environmental > Aquatic > Marine > Inlet | place: Canada: British...
TATTTTTCCTCCAGAAGATAATGAAGTGTGTCCAGAAACAATTGTTGAGGTAGGATCTTCTATTCCTGGTACCGATAGTGTGATTTATTTTTTTAGTCCTGTTACATGGGTTATTACAGAAGAAGCTTTGAATGTAGGTGAAGATTTTGGTGATCCAATATATCTGCCTGATGGCAACGGAATTTCTTATGAAACAACTGTAAATATTCAAGCTTTTGACGCAGTAGCCATTTTAGATGATGATGATTTTGTGGAAATTTGTGTTGAGATGGAACACTCATATCTAGGTGATCTTGACATGAGTTTAACATCACCTAATGGTACAACTGTTGTGTTATTTAATACATTCGGATCTGGTGCTGGAGGTACTTATTTAGGAGACCCTATTGATGATTTCGGTGATGGTCCAAATGATCCATCAGGAGAATGTTGGGAATATTGCTGGTCTATCGAGCCACAATTTGGAACTTTTCCGAATTCTATTGGCAACACTATGCTTGCTCCAATTGCATCTGGTAATTCTATGATTCCGGGATCTTACACTCCAGAGGGAGATTTTTCAAATTTTGAAGGTTCATCAGCAAATGGAGTGTGGACTTTGACTGTAACAGATAATATAGGTAATGATAATGGATTTATTTGCGCTTGGGGTTTGACAATGAATGTTGTTGGAGAACAAGACGAAGTAATAGTTGATTCTTTGGTGCCAGAAATACTTTCTTATGGTTGGTATTGTGCAGAAGAACCTTCTTCTATCGTTACTTTTGATTCAACAACTGTTGTTGTTCAACCTACCACGCCAGGTATTCATACTTATGTGATGAGTCTCTCTGATAGCTATGGGTGTGATTACACTGAAGAATTTATTTTGGATGTTTATAGTATACCAGAAACTGGTCCTAATTTAGTTTCTGAGTGTCAAGATCAGTTTAATTTAGAGGTGACAAATGTTCCGCCAGGAGGTGGTTATTGGGAGTGGATTGATGGTCCAGATGACTCATCTCTTTCTTTTGACCCAGATACAAATTCATTTACCCCTGAAATTACAGTTAGTGAAGTAGGTGATTACACTTTTGTTTTTACAGAGAATGATTGTGGTTTGTCAAATACTGTTTCGGTTGATGTTCAAGTTGTTGATCCTATCATTGGGGACCCCGAAGATGTTATATGTGTCTTAGATAATACCATAAGCGTTATTGATCCTACAGGAAATGGAGGCGTTTGGACAGTGTTTTCTTCGGATGCTTCTGCTAATGCTTCTATAGCAGATGCAAGTATGCTTGAGACCAATCTTAGTGTAGATAATTTTGGTACTTATCAGGTTGCCTTTACTGTAGATTTTTGCTTCGGAACAGATACTATGGACGTCAACTTTATTACTGTTGACCCTTTTATCTATAATCCTGGAGTTCAAGTTTGTGATTGGGATGTTGAGCTTGAAGCCAATAATCCTTCACCAACTGATGGTTTTTGGGAACTACTTAGTCAACCTAATCACACCTCTGCTGAAATTTCAAGTTTTGATAATCCAATGATAACGATGGAAGTAGATGATTTTGGAGGTTACCAGATGGCTTATACCATTAATGGTTGCGAAACGTCAGATACTATAATGGTTCAATTTGGTCAGGCAATACCACAACTTAATATTGAAGAGTTAGTTCGTTGTGATTTTGATGCCATATTAGAAGTAGAGTCTTTTGGTATGGAAGAAGGCTGGGGTTTTGTCGATGGTCCTGCAGTTCCTGTTTTCAGTGATCCACTTTCATTTGAAACTGATTTGGAGGTCCCTGAGTATGGAGATTATACTTTAATGTATACCGGATGTGATACTTCTGTATTATTTAATGTGCTCTTTATGTGCGATTTAGAACCCCCTAATACTTTTAGTCCTAATGGCGACGGATATAATGATTTGTTTACAATAGAAGATCTTACTTATGAGTACTATTCGTATAGCAATATGAGTATTTATAATAGATGGGGAGATGAAGTATACAAAAATGGACATTATGGACTAGGTGGATCTTGGTGGGATGGGCAGAATACCCATCAATATGATGAGTTGGCTGCGGGTGTGTACTTTTATGTTTTAAAAGTTGGTAATAAGGTGACTCAGGAGGAAGATATTTACAAAGGGGTGGTTAACCTATTCTATTAGTTGCAACAATTTTAACGATTAATTTTTGTTTTAACTCTTCATCATTCGGGCAACATATTTTCCGATGATATCAAATTCTATGTTTACTTGATCTCCTTTTTTTAAGTATTTAAAACAAGTGTTTTCAAATGTATAAGGAATAATACATACTGAAAATTTTGAATCTTTTGAGTTTACAACTGTAAGACTTGTACCATTAACTGTTATTGAACCTTTTTCTACAGTCATTTCTGAAATATTTTTTTTTTGGTACTCGAAGCTAAAGATCCATGAGCCTTCTATAGTTTCAATTTTATTGCAAATAGCTGTTGTGTCTATGTGTCCTTGAACAATATGACCATCTAATCTGTCTCCTATTTTCATGCATCGCTCTAAGTTAATCTTATCTCCAGGGATAAGATTGCCAAGATTTGTTTTTTCAAGAGTCTCTTTGATTGCAATGACAGTGTATTCATTATTTTTTATTGAAATAACAGTAAGACACACACCATTATGAGCAATGCTTTGATCTATTTTGAGTTCAGGTGTAAATGAGGCGTCAATAGTAAGGTTAAGATTACCTTTATTTTTTTCGACCTTCTTTACTGTTCCTAATTCTTCAATGATGCCTGTGAACATAACGCGTTTTATTTTCTTTTGAAGTAATAAATTTAAAAGGAAATTTTAGTAATTAATTACTTGTTCCTCCATGATTTTAGGTAATTCTCTGTACTCATATTCTTGATTTCTCAATTGAGGCTCAAATCCAGCTTCTTTTATAGCTTCTTGAATTGTTGTGGATGTAAATCTATGAGGCGCGCCTGCAGCTGAAACTACATTTTCTTCAATCATAATTGATCCAAAGTCATTTGCACCTGCATGTAAACATAATTGTCCAACTTTTTTCCCAACAGTAAGCCATGATGCTTGAATATTTTTTACGTTTGGAAGCATTATTCTGGATAAAGCAACCATTCGGATGTATTCATCTCCATCTACATTGTTTGAGATGCCTTTGACTCGTTTTAGTAATGTCCCATCATCTTGAAATGGCCAAGCAATAAATGCAAGAAACCCATTTGATTTTTCAGGTTTTTCAGATTGTACTTGTCTAATTTTAACCAAGTGTTCAAAACGTTCTAAGGGTGTTTCTATATGCCCAAACATCATGGTAGCTGATGTAGTTAGTCCTAATTTGTGCGCTTCTCTCATAACATCAAGCCATTCTTGAGCACCACATTTTCCTTTTGAAATCATCCTGCGAACTCTATCATCAAGTATTTCTGCTCCTGCCCCTGGCAGACTATCTAATCCAGCTGTAATTAATGCTTTTAAAACTTCTTTATGACTTTTGCCGTCAATTTTACTTATGTGTGCAATTTCAGGTGGTCCTAGAGCGTGAAGTTTAATATTTGGAAATTTCTTTTTAATACCGCTAAAGAGATCACAATAGAAATCTAATCCTAGGTCAGGGTGGTGCCCACCTTGAAGTAATAATTGTTCTCCACCATATCGAATGGTCTCCTCAATTTTTTCAGTGTATTCTTCTAAGGTTGTGATGTAAGCTTCTTTATGTCCTGGGATTCTGAAGAAGTTGCAAAATTTACAGTTGGCATTACAGACATTAGTTGTGTTAGCATTTCTGTCTATTATCCAAGTAACTTTATTGCTTGGCACCTGTTTCTTACGAAGTTCATTTGCAACAAACATCAAATCTGATGTTGCAGCGTTTTCAAAAAGGAAAAGCCCTTCATTTGCGTTGAGGAATTCAAATTGTAATGCTCTATCTAATAGCTTCTGAGTCTCCATTAAAATGCGTATTTTTACGCTTCAAAATTAAGAAAAAATGCACAGTATTTTACATAAAGTGGAGGCAGTTTCGGAAGCTAGACATTTAGTGGTTTTAGGATCTGTAGATTCAGACTGGTCTAAGATAGGGTTAAGTATGGTTGAGCATGATTTTGTGACATCTAAATTAGCGATAGGAGAGCTCTCTATTCACATCAATCAGTATTCGCGGAGTATATTTATTGAGTGTTTACAGGATGAATCTACAAAAAGTAATAATCTTGAGAAAGCAAGGGAAAGAGGCGCTAAATTAGTAAAACAATTTAATGAGGCTAAGATTGAAGAAGTAGAATTAATAAGCTTATCAAGTAGTGATTTAAGTTTATATGTTGCGGAGGGTATGGCTTTAGCAAATTATCAGTTTTTAAAATATTTTAGTACCTCAGAAAAAAAACTAAACAGCTTAAAAGCAATTTTTGTTAATGCTGAATCATCAGTTATTCATAATATGAATGCTGTTGTTTCAGGAACCTTACATGCTCGTGATTTTGTTAATGAGCCCTTGTCTTATTTAACAGCTATGCAGTTTTCTAATGATATGTTGGCTTTAGGAAAAGAGGCAGGTTTTAAGGTAGAGGTTCTTCATAAAAAGCAAATAGAGTCATTGAAAATGGGAGGCTTGCTTGCTGTAAATCAAGGCGCTTTGGAGCCCCCAACATTTAATATTCTTACATATAAACCAGAAAACCATACTAACTCTAAGCCATTTGTGTTAGTGGGAAAGGGAATCGTGTATGATACTGGTGGATTGAGCTTAAAGCCTACTCCAAATTCTATGGATATGATGAAGTGTGATATGGGTGGTGGTGCTTCAGTACTTGGTGTTTTGTATGCTATAGCAAAAGCTAAATTACCTGTTCATGTTGTCGGATTAATACCTGCTACAGAAAACCGCCCAGGAGGTAATGCTTATGCGCCTGGTGATGTTATTCACATGATGGATAATACCTCTGTTGAGGTTCTTAACACAGATGCTGAAGGACGTTTGGTTATGGCAGATGCTTTATGTTATGCAAAGAAGTATAGTCCTGAATTGGTTATTGATTTTGCTACTTTAACTGGTGCGGCAGTTAGAGCCATTGGTAAATATGGTATTGTTGCTATGGGAAATGCAGATATCCGAGTTCAAAATGAATTACGTGAAAGTGGAGATTTTACTTATGAAAGATTGGCAATGATGCCTTTTTGGGAAGAGTACTCAGAATTATTAAAATCGGACATAGCAGATATGACAAATTTGGGACCAGCTGAAGCTGGGCAAATAACTGCTGGTAAGTTTTTGGAACATTTTACTGATTACCCATGGATACATCTTGATATTGCTGGACCTGCTTTTTTATCAAGTGATGACCACTATCGTTTAAAAGGAGGTACAGGTACAGGCGTTCGTATTCTTTTTGATTATTTGCTAAAGAAATGTGTAAATGCAGAATAATAAATTTTAGAGGTCTAAAAGTTTATTTTTAACACCAATTATAGAACTTTTTTAATAAGCTAAAAATGAGAAATCAATCAAAATACAAGAAAGTCCGTTTAGGAATTTCTGTTGGTGATATTAATGGAATCGGACTAGAGGTTATTATGAAAGCATTTTCTGATAATCGTATTTTTGATTTATGCACTCCTGTGGTTTATGCTTCGTCAAATTATGTTATGGCATATCAGAAAGAAACGGTTATGAAAAACTTTAGTTTTAACTTTGTGAAGCCCAACTCGAAAATCATTTCTAATAGAGCAAATCTTATTAATTGTTGGGAAGAAGATGTTAAGTTGACTTTAGGTAAAGAAACTGATGAAGGTGGTGTTTATGCATTAAAATCATTGTCTGCAGCTGTTGATGCTTTAAAAAAAGGTGATGTTGACGCATTGGTTACGGCTCCAATAAATAAACATAATATTCAGTCTGATGAATTTAATTTTCCGGGGCATACAGAATATTTGGCAAATGAATTTGATGGAGAAGATGCATTAATGTTTATGGTTGCAGACTCTTTAAGAATAGGTGTGGTTACGGGTCATATTCCTATTGCTAATGTAGCGTCTTCTATTACTATAGAAAATATTTTGAAAAAAGTTGATCAAATAGAGCAGTCTTTAAAGAGTGATTTTAATATTAGAAAACCGAAAATAGCGGTTTTAGGCCTTAACCCTCATAGTGGTGATAAAGGTGTTATTGGAAAAGAAGACGATGCAATAATATTGCCTGCTGTAGAAAAGGCTTTTGATTCTGGGAAATTAGTTTATGGTCCTTATTCTGCTGATAGTTTTTTTGCTTCTGATGTTTTTACTCAGTTTGATGCTGTATTAGCTATGTATCATGATCAAGGTTTAATTCCTTTTAAGAATATGTCATTTAATAGGGGAGTGAATTTTACAGCGGGGATATCTGTTGTTAGGACATCTCCAGATCATGGCACGGCATATGATTTAGCTGGAAAAAATGAGGCTCAAGAGTCTTCATTTCGTGAAGCTATTTACCTTGCGTGTAAGGTTTTTAAGAACAGGTTAGAATTTTCAAAACTACACGAAAACCCATTGGAAATAACCCCAATTTCTAAGAACAAATAGAATTGCACTTTAATAAAAGATGCAGACGGTTTAATGTTTAATATTGTGCTTATTAAGTATTCCGTTCTTTTAAGAAAATTATTTTTATCTTTGCAGACCGAAAAACTAATATGAATGGATGCGCTCACAGATTTCATTATACCCATAATCGGGCTTAAGTTAGGTGAGCATTCTTATCAGTTCAATGTTGATCGGCAGTTCTTTAAAGAATTTGATAACACTGATTTACAAGAAGGATGCCTTCAAGTAGATTTGATTTTAAAAAAAAGATCAAATCATATGGAGTTAATGTCTCGAGCAAAAGGAAGTGTTAATTGTCTGTGTGATAGGTGTGGTGGAGGTTTAAAGCTACCTCTTGATCATCAAGAAATGAGAATTGTAAAATTTTCTCAAGAAGATTTTGATAATACAGATGATGTTTTAGTTATCGGACGTGAAGACCACGAAATTAATGTGTCGCATATTGTATATGAGACTATTTTTTTAGGTTTGCCAATTAGAAAGTTTCATGATCAAGAAACAAATGGGCAAATATGTGATGAAGAGGTAATAAAAAGACTTAAAGAATATCAAAAAAATGAAGTAAAAAAAGGTGTTGATGATAGATGGTCAGCATTAAAAAAATTATTAACGGATAAAGATTAGTAAAAATGGCACATCCAAAACGAAAAATTTCTAAACAAAGACGCGACAAGAGAAGAACGCATTATAAAGCAGAAGCACCAACTGTGTCTGTTTGTTCAAAGACAGGAGAGGCACACTTGTACCACCGAGCGTATTGGCATGAAGGTAAAATGTACTACAAAGGTAATGTAGTTATAGAATAGCATGCATTAAATATTAATACATCACTTTTATTGATATTTATTCTTTTTTACTATTTGCGTATTAAGATTTTATGTAGATTTAAACCCGTTTTTAATTGAGTTTAGATCTACATTTTTATTTTTAAATAAATGAGTAGGTTGGAAGTTGTTGTAGAAAATGTTCTCTACATAATAATTTTAACCTCTAGATTTAAATCATAAAGCTGCAATAAGATACATTTGATTTGTTACAAATGTGAGATGTGAAATTATTAGAAAAAGTTAAATAAGTTTTCAAAAATGGGTAAAATAACAGCGGCTATTACAGGAGTCAATGGTTGGGTGCCTGAGTATAAATTAACAAACCATGAGTTGTCTACTATGGTAGATACGAATGATGAGTGGATTGTTTCTCGTACAGGAATTAAAGAAAGAAGAATCCTTAAAGGTAAAGGGTTAGGTGCATCAGATATAGGTGCCAATGCTATAGAGGGTTTGTTGAAGAAGAAAAATATAAAAGCAGATGAGATTGATCTCATTATCTGTGCAACAGCAACTCCAGATATGCTTTTCCCTTCTACTGCGTGTGTTATTGGAGATAAAATTGGCGCGAAAAATGCTTTTTGTTTTGATCTAATGGCTGCCTGTTCAGGTTTTTTATTCTCTTTGTCTACAGCTTCAAAGTATATAGAATCCGGTTCCTACAAAAAAGTAGTTGTAGTTGGAGCAGATAAAATGTCTTCTATTGTTGATTATGAAGATCGTACTACCTGTATAATATTTGGAGATGGTGGTGGTGCGGTATTACTAGAGCCAAATGAAGAAGGTTTTGGGATTCAAGATGCTATTTTAAAAAGTGATGGATCAGGAAGAAATTATTTGAATATGAAAGGTGGTGGTTCTGTTAGCCCATCGACGCATGAAACTGTTGATGCAAAGGAGCATTATATTTATCAGGATGGTAAAACTGTATTTAAGTTTGCTGTTACAAATATGGCTGATGTGTCTGCGGAAATTATGGAACGCAATAACCTTAAAGGTGATGATGTAGCTTGGTTAGTTCCACATCAGGCCAATAAACGTATTATTGATGCAACTGCACGAAGAATGGGTGTTGGAACAGAAAAGGTAATGTTGAATATTGAGAAATATGGTAATACAACAAACGGAACAATTCCTTTGTGTTTATGGGAGTGGGAAGATAAATTAAAGAAAGGAGATAATTTGGTATTAGCTGCTTTTGGCGGTGGTTTTACCTGGGGATCTATTTACCTTAAATGGGCGTACTAAAAAGAAAAAGTAACATTAATTATTGTTATGGCATTAGATATTAAAGAAATTCAAGAACTTATTAAGTTCGTCGCAAAATCAGGTGTTTCCGAAGTAGATTTGGAAATGGGAGAAATGAAAATCTCAATCAAAACTCCACCTAAAAAGGGTAAGGGGCAAATAGAAACAGTTGTTCAACAAATTCCTGTTACTGCAGCACCTGCAATTGCACCTGTAGCAATTCAGTCTGCACCTGTAGTTGCTGCTGTTCCTGAAATGGTAGTCGAAACTCCTGTTGCTAGTTCTGATACTGATGATTCAAAATATGTTACAATAAAATCGCCAATGATTGGGACATTTTACCGAAAGCCTTCGCCAGACAAAGACCCTTTTGTAAATGTAGGAGATGAGGTTAATATTGGAACTGTTGTTTGTGTTGTGGAAGCGATGAAATTATTCAATGAGATTGAATCTGAAATTTCAGGTAAAATAATAAAAGTGTTGGTCGAAGATATGAGTCCAATCGAATATGATCAGCCATTATTTTTGGTAGATCCTTCATAATTTTTATGTCATAAAAAATGGCCATGTTTAAGAAAATTTTGATTGCCAATCGCGGAGAAATAGCCCTTCGTGTTATTCGTACTGTTAGAGAAATGGGTATTAAAACAGTTGCAGTATATTCTTCTGCAGATGCGGATAGTCTTCATGTTAAGTTTGCCGATGAGGCAGTGTGTATAGGGCCAGCTACGAGTGCTGATTCTTATTTAAAAATACCTAATATTATTGCAGCAGCTGAAATAACCAATGCTGATGCAATTCATCCTGGCTATGGTTTTTTAGCAGAAAACTCTAATTTCTCAAAAATTTGTGAAGAGAATAACTTGAAGTTTATTGGCGCATCGCCTGAGATGATAGATGGAATGGGGGATAAAGCAAATGCTAAAGCAACGATGAAAGCTGCTGGAGTTCCAACAATTCCTGGTTCAGAAGGTATTTTAGAAACTTATGAAGCTGCTGAAAAACTGGCGATTGAAATAGGCTTTCCTGTCATGTTAAAAGCTACTGCTGGTGGGGGTGGAAAAGGTATGCGTGCTGTTTATGAATTAGAGCAATTCCAATCAGCATGGGATTCTGCGCGTCAAGAAGCCGATGCTGCTTTTGGTAACGATGGGATGTATATGGAGAAGTTAATTGTTGAGCCCCGTCATATTGAAATTCAAATTATTGGAGATTCAACAGGTAAGGCTTGTCATTTGTCTGAAAGAGATTGCTCAGTTCAAAGAAGGCACCAGAAACTAACAGAAGAAGCACCTTCTCCATTTATGACAAAGGAACTGCGTAAACGCATGGGTAAAGCTGCTGTAAAAGCTGCTGAAGCGGTAAAATATGAAGGTGCTGGTACTGTAGAGTTTTTAGTTGATAAGGATCGGAATTTTTATTTTATGGAAATGAATACACGTATTCAGGTAGAACATCCGGTAACTGAAGAGGTTATTAATTATGACTTGATAGCAGAGCAAATAAAAGTTGCTTCTGGAATACCTATATCAGGTAAGAACTATGAACCAACACTTCATGCAATAGAATGTAGGATTAATGCCGAAGATCCGATGAATGATTTTAGGCCATGTCCTGGAAAAATTACAAACTATCATGCTCCTGGAGGGCTTGGTGTTCGTGTTGATACTCATGTTTATGCAGGGTATGTTATTCCTCCGTATTATGACTCAATGATAGCCAAACTTATTGTAGTTGCTCAAACGAGAGATGCGGCTATTGAGAAGATGAAAAGGGCTTTAAGAGAGTTTACAATTGAAGGTGTTAAGACGACTATTCCATTTCATTTGCAATTAATGGATCATGAGGGTTACAGGTCGGGTAATTATACTACTAAGTTTATGGAAGATTTTGTCTTAAAGAGGTAATTTAATCTTTATATATAATATGAAATTCCAATTCGTTTAGCGTGTTGGATTTTTTTTGTCAAAATTTTTTAGATTGCAAGTTTTAATTTACTCTTTACGTCTTCTATTTTATTTTTCAGGCTTTCTTTGTCATATCCGCAATCAGCTTGAAGTTGAATCTGCGGTCCATGCTCAATAAATTCATCCGGTATACCCAATCGATAAACTGAGGCATTGTATTGGTTATCTGCCATAAATTCTAGCACTGAAGAGCCTACTCCTCCAGAAATACATCCGTCTTCGATAGTGATTATGTGGTCATAATTTTGAAAGACATCGTGAAGCATTTTTTGATCAAGTGGCTTCGCAAATCTTAAATCGTAGTGTCCAATATGCATACCTTCTTTGTCATATTCATTACATACCTCTGAAGCATAGTTTCCTACATGACCGAAGGAGAGTATGGCAATATTTTTACCGGTTCTTAGCTTACGTCCAGTACCTATTTCAATAGATTTAAACTCTGTTTTCCATTCTGGCATAACACCTTTCCCACGTGGATACCTAATAGTGAAAGGACCGTGTGTTTTTTCTTGAGCTGTAAACATTAAATTTCTCAACTCTTCTTCATTCATAGGTGCAGAGATAATCATGTTAGGAATGCATTTAAAATATGCGATATCAAATGAACCATGATGTGTTGGACCATCTTCTCCTACTAAGCCAGCACGATCTAAACAAAATATCACACTTAGGTTTTGAATAGCAACATCATGAATTACTTGATCAAAAGCTCTTTGCATGAATGATGAATAAATATTACAAAAAGGAATTAGTCCCTGAGTTGCCATGCCCGCGGAAAAAGTAACAGCATGTTGTTCTGCAATTCCAACGTCAAATGCCCTATCAGGTATTTCTTCCATCATGTATTTGAGTGATGATCCAGTTGGCATGGCTGGAGTTATCCCTACAATTTGTTTATTTTTTTTAGCAAGTTCTATGATGGTGTGTCCAAATACATCTTGGTATTTTGGAGCTTCACTTTTAGTTTTTGCTATACTTAAAATTTTACCGGTATCTTTATTGAATATACCTGGAGCGTGCCATTTCGTAGTATTCCCTTCTTCGGCAGGTTTGTACCCCTTACCTTTTTTTGTGACACAATGAAGTATTTTTGGACCAGGAATGTCTTTTAAATCCTCTAAAATTTTAACTAGATGTTCTACGTCATGACCGTCAACAGGTCCAAAGTATCTAAAGTTTAGTGATTCGAAATAATTGCTTTGTTCTAGCATAGATGATTTAATTGCATTTTCTATTTTTTGAACAATAGATTGCGCATTAGGACCAAATTTGCTGAATTTACCAAGTAGATCCCATACCTCATCTTTAATTTTGTTATAAGTGTGCGAGGTTGTAATGTCAGTTAAGTATTCTTTTAACGCACCTACATTTGGATCGATTGACATGCAATTGTCATTTAATACAACAAGGATATTGGAGTCTGCCATGCCGGCATGATTAAGAGCTTCAAAAGCTTGTCCTCCGGTAAGGGCTCCATCACCAATTACGGCAATATGTTGTTTGTCTTTTTCATCTTTTAGTGAGGACGCAATTGACATTCCAAGAGCTGCTCCTATTGATGTAGATGAATGCCCAACACCAAAAGCATCAAATTCACTTTCAGTACGTTTAGGGAATCCGCTAAGACCTTTGTGTTTTCTATTTGTATGAAAAATATCTCTCCTTCCGGTAAGAATTTTGTGTCCATAAGCCTGATGTCCTACATCCCATACTAACTGGTCATAAGGCGTGTTAAAGACATAGTGTAATACAACTGAAAGCTCAACGACACCTAGACTTGCGCCAAAATGCCCTCCGTTTACCGAAACGACATCTATAATAAATTGGCGAAGTTCTTTTGATAGTTTTACTAAATCTGAGACATCTAGTTTTTTTAAATCAGAAGGGGAGTCAATGTTATTTAATATTGATTTTCCTTTTTCAGACAATGTATTTGAATTTTAGAATTACATTACAAAGGTAGTAAACAATGTGTTTATAACATATTTTGTCTTAATTTTAAGTTAGAAGTGTTTTTTGATATACTTAGTAGTACATTTGAGCTTGCTCTTTTCTTTTTAAATTGTTTGTTATTTTGTTTGAATTTGGTACGAACTTTGAGAGCATTTGGCATAATTCCCTTATTTAATTAATTATTTTGAAGTTAAGAACAAATGAATTTATCAAGCGGTATTTCGATGATGATTTATCAACGGAAGAACTTGAGCTTTTCCAAGAAAAAGTCCAAACTGATATAGGATTTAAAGAGGAAGTTCAATTGTATGAACAAGTATTTGGAGATTTAGTTTACAAGCGAGCACGAAATATGCAAGCTAATTTTAAAGATTCAGAATTTAAAGTTAATACTAGAAAATCAAATAAGTTATTATTTATTAATGGAACAATAAAAAGATGTATTTTATTATTCCTTTTATTTGTTCTCATTTTTGGTGTTGATCACGTTCCTTATCTTTTAGAAAATAATTCTAGCGTACTATTTGTTCAGTATTTTAAACCTTATCCGAATTTATTGGCTCCCATTAATCGTTCTTCAGAATATTTAGATTCTGAGCTATCAAATGTTATGGTTTTGTATGAGATAGGACAATATGAAGATGCTCTTTTAGGATTGAGTACATTAATTGATAGTAGTAAGGCTCATCATAATGAATTACTTTTTTATGAAGGTTTATCGTTACTTGCTTCCGGTAATTCTCATGAAGCGGTTTCTAGTTTTGAGCTTATGGATTTGTCTTGTGATATGGAGAACCAAAGAAAATGGTATTTATCTTTGGCTCTAGGCCAATCTGGGGATGTTGCACAAGCAAAAGGCTTGCTAAATGATATTATATCTGACAGGAGTCATTTTATGAAAAATGCAGAAGAACTTTTAGACAAGCTTTCGGATAAAGAGTAAAGCAATAATTATAATGAATGGAAGTAGAAAGTATAACTTTTTGTCCATTTTGGGTTTTATGTCAACATCATTTATGTTTCCATAAATAATCATTCCTCCCCAGAATATTGGATTGGAAAGGTGTTCGTCTGCAGATTTAAGATATTTTATTTTAGCTTGTTGAAGAGCTAAATATTTCTTTTTGGTATTGATTTTTTCAAAGAATGAAGTTGTAATTTTTGATGTTGGTAAATCGGCTATATCCCACAAACTTAAAAGAACGGCATGTGCTCCAGCATAATTAAAACTTCTAGCTAAACTTGCGATCCCTTCTCCCAAAATCATATTACCATTTCCACTTTTACAGCTGCTCAATACTACGAGTTTAGCATTTAGTTTTATGTTTTGTATTTCATGTGCATATAGTTCACTTATTGCCTCTTCTTTTTTTTCCGGTGAAAGTATGAGTTTCGAATAAGTAGAATTATTTGTGTTTTGCTCAGTATGACCTGAAAAATGAATGACTTGGTAATCAGATATAATTTTTAAAAGATTCTTTTTAGTAGCATCTTCATTTATTAATAATTCCCCATTTATTTCTTTTGCTACGCTATTAATTTCTTTATGAGCCTCTCTAAGAGGTGCGTATTTTGGCACACTTACCTTTGGTAAAATGCCGAGGTAATTTTTTTTTGGTTTAAGATGGTTTAATTTTTCATTTGTAATATAGTTTTTATATTGTATAGAATGGTTGTAAATGAGGTAATCAAGTTTGTTGTATTTAATTTCTTTTGGTTTTTCATCAATAAAGCAATCAAAGCTTAAAGAGTAAATATCCTTACTTGGAATGATTGTAATTTTTTGAAAGTTATTAGTTTTATGTGGCTTAAGTAA
>Ga0233432_10003418_pt1 | contig 14379 bp, 15 predicted proteins | sample SI_122_August201_6_FD_179870 | JGI IMG/M metagenome (GOLD analysis project Ga0233432, IMG submission 179870) | Seawater microbial communities from Saanich Inlet, British Columbia, Canada - SI_122_August2016_10_MG | ecosystem: Environmental > Aquatic > Marine > Inlet | place: Canada: British...
GCCCCGCCCGACAACGGCAGATGATCCCCGCAGGCCATTAAGCCGAGGAGCAAGTAACCACTTAAACTTGCTTTAACAATAAACGTGAACACTTAAGACCTCCTACACCTCAAACCCTGGACCCTTACAGTGGACTTGGCCATCAGTCAGGCTGAACCGCAAAACCAATGTCATCTCTTTTGTATCGTGTGCCAATCGCGCTGCCACCCTGGGCTAGGACGCGCGTTTCGACTGCTCGCTCACCACGCGCCAACTTTAGGCAGCCCCTGGATTTGATCCGTTTGGTGTCACGACTCGCTATTCTTGCCAATCCGCGACAGACGCACTTTGATTCAAATCACTCTGGCCAGGAACACAAACCTTCTCTTGGCCGACCAATCCTAACAATCTGACGCTCGGCATCGGTCAGCCCCTTTTTAGGCTGCTGCCGAACCCTTACTGTCATCTGTTCGTCGAACCAATTTGCCTGGTAACGCCCCCGTATGCTCACCTTGCTCGAAAATCACTTCACCGGCTTTAATCGTCCAATCATAGCCTTTTGCACGCTGCACCAAGCGACGTCCCCCGGCAGGCAGGTCAAACACGGCTTCGGGTCGGAATAACCGTAGTTGCTCGAAATCGATGATATTCAAATCAGCAATCATACCCCCTTGAATCCGACCCCGATCAAACAGACCAAAGGCTTCAGCGGTGCTCGACGTCAGCGATCGCACAATAAACTCAAGGCTCAGTTGATCACCGCGCGTTCGATCGCGGCCCCAATGGGTCATGATAAACGTTGGCATGCCCGCATCCGCAATCACACCGCAATGCGCGCCACCATCGCTCAAACCAAACAGCACATTGGGGTGCTCAAGTAACTTCTTTTGCGCATCGAGCGAGTAGTTTTGGTATCCGCCTAAAGGCTGGTAAAACAATTCTTGGCCGCCATTCGCAACCAGCAGGTCATACATCACGGACAAAGAAGACTCGCCCCGGGCCTTTGCAATCCCCGCAATGCTCTCATCATAGCTCGGCTCATAATTGGGCTCGTCCCCTAACGGGAACACCATCGCCATCAAATTATCCAAATCCTGCATGGGACCTGACTGAATCACTGACGTCTCTGACAACAATCGCGCCTTCATATCCGGGGCCTGCAATTTGGTCACAAGCGCATCATGTTCAAGGCCGGCCAACTCCGCACGCCAGGTCGGATGCCCCACAAAAGCATGGAAACTCGATTGCAACCCATGCAGAACACCCGTCGGACGCCCGGCAGCCTGAGGTCTAATTTCATGGCCTTCAAGCCTTGCCTGTTCCGCAAGGTTGTACATCTTATTGTTCTGATAGGCCGGCGCCGTGGTCGCGATCAACGTGACGCCGAGACCGGTTTGCGCTTGAAAATCCTTCACCCAGGCCCATTCGTCATCGTCGCCTAAATGATCCGATACCAATTCAAACACCGCGTTGGGCAACCCCTTCATACCAAGACCAAGCGCAAGCATTTCGTCTCGGCCTGAAAAGGTTCCCGGCATATAGTCGCCGTGGATATCTTTGTGCAGTAGCGTCTTGGAACTTGAAAAGCCCAGTGCACCCGCCGCGACACCCTCTCGAACAAGGGCCGCCATTTGTTCGACCTCGTCCGCTGTTGGCGCATAGTCCGTGTTACAGCGCTCGCCCATGACATACGCCCGAATCGCGCCATGGGGTACTTGGGTTGCCACATCGATCGCTCTCGGAAACCGTTCAAGGGCATCTAAATATTCCGGAAAGCTTTCCCACTCCCAGTTAATGCCTTCGGACAAAGCTGCACCGGGAATGTCCTCAACGCCTTCCATGAGTTCTATTAAAAAGTTCCGATCCTGCGGCTTAACCGGCGCAAAGCCTACGCCACAGTTACCCATCACAACCGTTGTCACGCCGTGCCAACTAGAGGGTGCCAGCACCGGATCCCAAGTTGCCTGGCCGTCATAGTGCGTATGGATATCGACCCAACCGGGCGTTACCAATTTACCGGTTGCATCAATCTCCCGAAGCCCGGTTTCTTCGATTTTGCCCACCTTCTTGATCCGCCCATCCTGCACCGCAACATCCGCGACGAATCGTGCGTCTCCGGAGCCATCGATGATCGTGCCATTTCTAATAATGAGGTCGTACATGAGCGGTCCTTAATATGCCTGAGCCTCTAAAGTATCAGGTTTCCAACGGCGATGTCATGGGTTAAACAAGCGCCATTCAGCGCGGTGATGATGCCTCGAATGCGCCAAAGACTTCCAAAGCATGCCCAGCACTACACACCACAAACGCAGCGATTTAACCGATGTTCGATTAGGCCGAATCAACTCATGCTCAATGACATTGCTGCCAGCGAAAAAAAACAGCCTAAGGGATGCTTTTTTTGATCCCAGACACCTTAACCGGTTATTTGCCACCACCCGAGCCTATTGCGTGATCTAATTCAGACTGAACCGCTTGCATCTGAATCATCGACCCTAGGGCTTCCCATTGCGCAAGGGTTCGGCATGTCTCTTTCGAGCGAACACCAGAATAATCTCTCAACGGGATTCGAGCACAGCATTTCCAATCATTGTTAACCTTCGCAGCAAAACGGACTGCGTCTTTGTCAGCGACAGCTGAAAGCGACCCGATCGATAGCATTCGAGACACAGTCATAACCATTCCTTTAAGTTTTATATCAATTCCTTTTGATCATTACGTTTTAAAAAAACAACGACTCGTCCCTGAGTCTTTCGTCTAAGCGTCTTGGGTTGGGTTGGGTTGGGTCAGTGCAGCGACCGGCACCCTCGCTTAGTCAACGGCATTTAATACGAACTTGATGCCAACTTTTGAAAACGGGCAGCGCCGTCTAGAAAGGCAAAACAACCTCACTCTGGGGAATAGAACGTGAAACTTCGGGCTTTCCTTCTGCGGCTCTAGCGCACAGACCGACTGGCGCGCACGCAATTTAGCCACTTTTAAACCAATCGACGTGATCCTTGATTGCTTGATGACTAAATCATGGTCGCGTTCATCAATCATTTGGCAGATAACGCTTTAGCAGCCATAATTATCAGCTCAGAACACGTTAAGCGCTTAAAGCGCGCCATGAGATCGACCTCGCTCAACGAAAGATCGCAGTCGTGCCCCACACAAAAGAGTGTTTTAGCCTCATGACAACTCAGACCATTAGGCCCCTCCCTTGAATCAAAAATTTTGGCACCGCCTTGGTTTCTTCTTCGCGCTGCTTTCAGGTTTGAGCGCACACGCCCAAGACGGCGATCAATTTGTATTTCGACTGTATGGGGCTGTACTGGGTGATGTGACCTTCTTCAACACAAGTCCAGGGGCCTCATCAGACCCAGCCTTATCGACCCTTCAAGTGGCGCCAGGTCAGCGCAATGCCTTATGGGCGTCGGGCCAAACCCGGGGCATGGTGCATTGGTTCAAGCGCTATAAGGCAACCTTTCGATCGGATAAGCAGCCTGAAGGCATTCAGTCCTACCGGGTCATTGCAGTCGATGCCGGCATTGCGGAACGCCGTTACATCCAATTCCCGCTTGCACAGGGCGGCATTCCAACCGTCATCGAATTCTCAGACCGCACTCAAGCGCAGCCACTTCTGATCGACCCAACGCTCGATCGGGATCGAATCGATCCCCTCTCAGTGCTCCAAAACTTGATCATTCAACTCAATCAAGAAGAGACCTGCGACGCGGTCTATCGCGTTTACGATGGTAAACGGCGCTACACGGTATCCATCCAAAAGACATCAATCGGTCAACCACTCAATGAAGCGCTCGTTGATGAGACTCCGCTAACAGCGCAAAAACCACCCCGCATGATCCAATGCCAGGTCTCACTGCAAACGGCCACAAGCAATCAGTCCCGCGTCACACACTCAGGAAGACCCAAAACGGCAACCGACGCACTCAGCACTGACGCCGATCAACCGGCCGGTTTCTGGCCCTTCAAGCAGCACGAACAAACTATGACCATTGACTTCAAAAAACAGGCTGGGCGCTATCGTTTTGCCGGCTTCGATATCAACAGCCCTTTCGGCAAGATCAAGGGTCGACCCGCGTCTTGATTCAACCGGTTAAACAAGATCAATCAACTTCACGATTTCCATACATGCCGGGGCAATTAGGAATATCACAAAACGAGATGGATCAACCAGCAACAATCTGACGCGCACTTCTATGGCATCAGGCGTCGCTCAAAACCTAGGCCTTTCTCAGAAAAGCGCCCCTGACCGAATCCTTCCGACTTCAAAACCGCAGTAACCGAACACTTTATCCATCGATTTATGAAGGTGACACTCGTGACAGCGCGTTCTACTATTGAGACCAACGGTCGAACCGCATAATCGTTGAGACCGGCTTTCTAGTGACCGGTCCAAATCGCCCTGAGGGATACCCAACCGGAATCATGCACAAAGCCGCAAAGGTTTCCGGCAAATCAAGTGCTGCACGGACCATCGCTTGGTCTCGGAGGGCTAAGGTCGTCGGGGCAGCACCCAGCCCTAAGGAACGTGCCATGAGCAATAGATTCTGAATGCCTGGCCAAACGGATCCCGCCTTGCGATAGATCTCACCGCCTGAGACCGGTTCATCATAGTCGTAACAGGCAACAATCAAAGCGGGCGCTTCATGCATATGGTCCATCTGCCAAACCACCGCATCGACCAGCCGTTTATGCTTGGCATCTCTAGGCTGATCCACTTCCGGTTGAATATAGGGCGCGCCATGGAGCCGGTTTAAATCTGCCAGCTTCTGCTTTTGACCCGGGTCTCGCACCACAATCCAACGTGTCTGCTGGGCATTAGAACCACTCGGCGCTTGATTGGCCGCATCAATCAGTTTCAGCAACAACGCCTCTGGCACGGGCTCCGGCTCAAGTCGACGCATAGCTCTGGAACTGTATAACACCGTTTCTAACAACGCCGACTCAGCATCAACTTGCAATTCACTCATCACACCTGCCCTTTCTTTTTAATCACGGCCCAATCTCCACCCATAGCCCTCTGCCGCCGCGACTCAGAAAGACGGCAGATGATCGACGGTGCTATCACCGGGTTCTGCTATGGCCACTAGATCTTAAAAGTATTCACACCACTGGTGAAATCGTATTTGAAGGTTGGGCTCCCGGTGATGGTGCCATCACGGTGCACAATGTGCGCTGCCCCGCTCGCCCAACCCATAAAATCGCCAACCGTTAAATCACCGATCCGTTCAGAACTAGGATCAGCCTCTGCATGGTTTTGCAGCAAAATCTCCGTGTCACCTTCAAAAATTCCAACGGTTTGAAACCCTTCTGGGCAATCACTAAAGGGCGTGTGGAAAGAACCAGCCGCCTCATAGGAGAACATCCCCGTCGTGATCCGGCTCTCTTCGGGTTTTTCTGATTCGCGATAACCGTACCAACCTTTAACCGTCCAGGCCATGGCACGACAAATATGAAAGTGCGATGGGAAATCTGGCGCGCCGGGATCCATCTTGTAACCAAAAGCGACTGTGTTCGTCGGCTCATGAACCGTCAGCACTTTAAAATACGAGCCTTCTCCAACTTCGACCCATTGCAGATCGTTCATTTGAACGTCGGCCGTAATTTTTTCCATTGTCGCTAAATCTAACCCCATGAACCGCTCCTTTATTTGTTCTTTGCCTCAGCAAGATTCTCTTTTGCAAGACCTCTCTTTTGCAAGACCTCTATTTAGCAATGCCTCTATTTTGCAATGCTGCAGTCGACAATATCATCGCCAACGCTCTTTGAATTTATCAGGCCAAGCTCAATAGATATAGCGCTTAATTGCCCGATACCCGACGATCTTGACCCTGCCAATGGGGCTCACGCAAAACCTTACGCTGGACTTTCCCCACTGGGCTTTTCGGTAGCGCGTCAGTCTGGAAATAAATCTGTGTTGGTTTTTTATACGAGCCAAGCGTTTTGGCGCACAAAGCAATCAAATCCAATGCTGTCACGCCTGCGCCTGCTTCAATGACACAGGTCGCAGCCGGCGTCTCGCCCCAACGGGCATCCGGGATCGCATACACCGCCACTTCGAGCACCTCAGAATGGTTTAGCAAGACGTTTTCAAGCTCCGCCGGCCAAATATTAAACCCACCGGAAATAATCATGTCGTCTTTACGATCCAGCACATACAAGTAGCCATTGCGATCCAATCGTCCGATATCACCGGTTAAAACAAAACCATCGGAGGTCAGGCGCTCCCGGGTTGATGCTTCATTTTCCCAAAAGCCCAGCATTTGGCCATCACATAAAATGGCGATTTCGCCTTCCTCGCCCAAGGCGAGGGGCTCGTCGGTATTCTCCGGATCCCGAATTTCAAGTCGTGCATAGGGCAACGCGCGCCCAGCAGATCGCAATGGATTTGAGCCTTCGACTTCGGAAAACCATTCTTTCGGCCCCATCATGCAAACGGGCACCGCTTCTGTTTGGCCATAACCTTGATACAGGACCTCGCCAAATACGGCGCGCGCAAGGTGCGCGGTTTGATCGGCGATGGGTGCGCCACCGACTTGCATCACTTTTAAATGCTCAAAAGTGCCCGCCGTGGCCTTGGGGTGATTGGCCAAAGCGCTCAGCATTGCTGGCACAACAAACAGGTAGCCGACCTGCTCGTCTTGCAGCACCCGGAGTGTCTCTTCAGGATCAAAATGATCGAGCAACACATTAACGCCCCCCGCCAACCAGGTTGGGGTGTATAGATAACCGCTGCCGTGGGAAATCGGTCCCACATGCAAGCAAACCTCCCCGGCTTGCATCGGCGGAAAGTTATAAAACCAATCGCGGCCAGCGGCCAACCAGCTGCGATGACTGTAGGCCACGCCCTTGGCCTTACCGGTCGTGCCGCCCGTGTGCCGAATGATGCACCAATCCTCTGGTGCAATCGCGATCATCGGGTCAACCGCTGAACACAAAGCAAGACTCGCCTCGTAGGCCTCATCCCGTATTAAGATGTGTTCAAGACTTGGGACAAGGGGCGCCACTTGGTTCATTTCATCGCGATAGGTCGCGGCCACAATCACCGCCCGGCAACCCGTGTGAGACAGCATGTGCGCGTGGCTTTCGAGTGCATTACGGGCATAGAGCGGCACGCGAACGATGCCCGCGATGGCACTGCCCAAGAAAAAATCCTGTGCCTCGATACTGTTATCTTCGAGCACCCCCACTCGGTCTCCGGGGTTCAACCCCAAACCAAGCAACCAATTGGCCATCTGAACACCACGGTGCCAGGCCTGCCGAAACGTGATTCGCTGCGAGCCATGAATCACGGCAATTCGATCTGCATTGTAGGCAGCGGCCTGACGCATCAGGCTCGTCACGGTTAATCCTTGTCCCCCTAACATTGTTTTCATGTTTTTTGACCAGGCCATAAGCCGACATACAGTGAGTAACCAGAGCCCATTAGAAATAACCCATCACAAACTTGGCCAGGCAATGCCGGCAGTTCAACCACCAAGCCGCCTGAGGCGATTGGCGCCAGTATCGACATCAAAAACAGCCCAAGAAACGTTAGTACGCCTTCCGTCGTAGACCGTCCTAAATCAAGGCAGCGACGGACCCACAGCGCAAGTAACGCCGGAAAACAACCGGCGGCCAAGACACAAGAGACGATGAGCGAAACGGGGTCGGCGGAAAATTGAAAGACCTGTCCTAAAAGGCCGACGACCATGCCCAGCGTTAACGCAACAATCAGGTAAGCACCCAAAAACCACCAGTACTCGGCGCGCGTCGCCCGGCCATCAAGCTTAAAATACTGCTGGAATACGACGCGCTGTACGGCCCATATTGGGCCCCATGCAGCTTGTGAATTCATCATCACTACTCCTTAACACTCGTTTCCCGCGTTTTGATTTGAAGCACAAGCAAATTCCGACTGTAGCCAGCATCGAATGGGTCAGCACCCAGCTATGAGAAAACGCCCTCCACCTTAACCGTCGCGATTTGGTTACTCAACAGCGAGGACAGACCGGCAAAACGGCAACCTGTCAGCCTCTGTTGCAAGGTCGCAAGCTGGGGTGGCAACTTATCTGAAGCAAAAACACTTACATTTTCTTCCGACCGCACGCCCGCTTTGACCTGTCTTCCGAATCAACCCGGTATTTATTACAACCTGCTGAGCTCTAATTTCAAAGCTTGCAGCGCTTTGATATTCGCCGCACGGATTTGATCCATATCTGGCGCCGCCTGGCTAATATCGCCAAGCTCGGCAAGCACGACATGCACCGCATCATGACCTGCCACTTGTTGCATCCTGGTCAACCAGCGCTGCACATTGGGGTAGGGGCTAAAATCGAAGACATTGGTGAATTGCGGCTGCAGCTGGCCGATCTCCACATAGGCCGCGAGGTCAGCAAGCGTCACCGAGTCGCCGCACAAATATCCGTGACCAGCCAGCGCTGACTGCTCGATGGCCGTCAGCGCCGCGCTCAGCGTTTTCCGCGCGCCCTGTTGAACGACATCAGGGATGTTCAGGTCTTTGCGAATAGCCGGGGCCACCAAACCTACTGAGGCTTCTCGAAGATTGCGATGATGATAATGCAGGTACGCATCAATTCGCGCCTGAGCCGTGGGCACACTCGGATAGACGTCTTCCCAGCCGTGGGTTCGCGCTAGATAGGTCATGATGGCGTGGGCCTCACCGAGCGTAAATCCAGTCTCGCGCTCTTCAAGACAGGGAATCGTGCCCGCCGGGTTCTTCGCCAAAAAATCAGGGTGCCGGCTACCGTTATCGCCTTTTGAGCCCGGATTGGTCAGGACCAAATCGAAGGGCATTTTTTTCAAGAGCAGTAACCACATCACCGCGCGAACCGGCTGTGAAAATGGCACACCGTAAAGTATCAATGGATGCATCAGACAGACCCCCAATCGTTAACACCTTGATTAAATCAGGCTCGCTACTGGTTTGCCAATACGCGCAATGAAGGCATCAGCCGCTGGCGACGCCAGAGAGGGCGACGGACCCCAAAGGGTCTGTTGGCGCACATTGGTCAAAATCCTTCGAAGCTGCGAGACTTACGCGGCTGAATTCATTTTGAGGTGCTCGGTGTCTAACTGTCCTTGCGGCCAACCCACAGTCGCCGAAGCCTGCTGCGCCGTCCTTCTAACGGGGCATCAATCCGCCGAAACCTGCGAGCGTCTTATGCGTGCCCGATACACGGCTTACGTGCAACGCAACGAGTCGTTTTTAATCGCGAGCTGGCATCCATCAACGCGACCCAAGACGGTCCCGTTTGACGCATTGACGCGTTGGATTGGACTCAAGGTAATTCATAGCCAGGGCGGAGCGTCCGATGCGTCGGGCGAGGTTGAATTTATCGCAACGTTTAAGCAGCAAGGCAAAGCCTATAAAATGCATGAGCGCAGTACGTTTGTTCGGGAGCAGGGGCAGTGGTTGTATTTAAACGGCACGTTCTTATAACAGCGCGTCTTGTAAGCAGCCCTGATCATCGTCTCTGTTTAAAGCAGCCAGGTCAACGCGGGGCGTGAGCACTGCACCTTGCCCTCACCCAAAGAAAGCGTGGTTCCGTCGGCGCGACGGGCTCGATAACACCCCGCTCGCTGTGTCGAGCGCTGCCTGTACCGGCACGCGCCTTTAAGGCAGTCCAAGGTCAGCTCGGCGTGCCCATTCGCCAGCAACCGGATCATTTCGAGGCTCGGAAGTTGTTAGTAACGCGTTGATCTTTAGCCAGGCGCTCTGAGACGGGATTCAAAGTAATGGAGCACTCGATCAAGCGCTGCCTGTGCCGGAGCGCCGCCTTTGATGAGATCCAAGGTCAGCACGGAGTGACCTTTCCCGGGTAACTCGATCATCTCTACACGTTGAGCGTCGTCGTTAAAGGCTTGATCGATGGCCGAGAATTTCGGCGCTTTGCAGAGTGGATCGCCCTCAAAACGCAGCGCCAGGACACTGCCTTTTTGATCAATGCTGGCTCTTGCCGACGCAATCTCGGCGCTCGACATGTGCAAAGCGTCTTGGTCATTAAAGGGCAGCGAAGGCTGACTGGCCACTGCGGCAAGCACCGCATCATCGGCAATTAATGACAGCGCAAAGTTACCGGTTAGGCACATGCCCACGACGCCGATCCGCCGCGTGCCATCGCCAGCTTGTTCGTCTCTGCAAAGCGCCTTTAGCCAGTCTACGATTGGGCTGCTTTGGTTTTTTTCGAACAAAGAAAACTGCCGGCGCATACAAAACACTCGAACCAGGTTTCCGACCAGGGAAATCTTACCCAATGGCCCAAGCAGGTGCGGCATGACCACTCTAAATCCCCGGGCGACAAAAGCGTCTGCAAGGCTTAGCGTTTCAGGGCCGATCCCGGGCAGTTCCTGAATGATGATCACAGTTGCCGGTCCCTCACCGCGACTGTAGACGTCGTGGCGCACGCGATAACCATCTGAGAGTGCTGCCGAGAACGGTCGTTTGGTGAATCCTTCTAACATGGGAATGCTCCTAGACGTCTGACCCATACAAACTGTTATTGATGACGCAAGGCTTCTTAGAACAGGCACTGAGCGCAGCAGCGCCGAGCCCTTGTTCGAGCCTGACTGGGGCTGCTTGAATCGATTTGACGGTTCATGCTGCGGTCAATGCGATCGCTGAGATGACAAGGGCGATCAAAATGGCGTGGGGAAAATAGTTGGCTGCTTTTAAGACTTTAACCGCTCTTTGGATTCGGGTTGCTTCGTTGGCGCGTGGGTAGGGAATGCTGGGGACTTTAACGTTTAAAAAATGACAGAGCGGTTCCCAACCCTCCTTGGCCGAATGCACGAGGAGCTGCTCTGGCGGTACGACTTCCCGAACTTCTGCTAACCGATCTTTAAAAAACTGAACCGCAAAGCGCCGATCTTGAAAGCGGCCTGAGAGTTCATTCTGCCAGATCGTTTGTTCGACCATTTGACCCCATCGGTCAAGGTGTGGAACGAGCTTCCTTAACCAACCGGGCAGGCTCGGAACGACTTGATAGATCGTACTGGCAACGCTGTCATACCAGGCCTCTGCTGGCCGGTCGCTGAAAATAACGCGGGCTTCGGGAAAAGTTTCTAACAGCGTTTTATAATAAGCCGAGGCTGGCCAGTCGACCGCAGCTTGATAGTGCTCAAACACCTCATGCCAATCCACTGGCAGTCCATTGGCGGCCTCTAAAAACCATTTCGTTTGCTGGGCGTTTTCGATGCAGGCCTTCATGTGGTGGCAAGGTCCATACCCGAGGTGCTCGAGTGCCGTCATTAGCGAGACGGTACCTGTCCGGCCAGGGGCTGCTCCGATAATCTTTAACGTCATGCTGTACCAATTCCTATTGCCTGTTTCTACTCTAACAAGGCTTAACAAGGATGGACAGAACACCTTCCGTAGAGCCAGCCTTCATCCGGCTAAAGGCAATCCAGATGCCGGTTGGATTGCGCTAACCTTCGCCCCGGTAGTGGTAGCTTGCATTCCAAACGCTATCACCGCCGCAGGATGCGTAGGCCAATTAGTAATCCTTAACGACTTGACCGCCACATGAATTGGCAACCCAGTTTTCGTTCACCATCCGTTGGTTTACACGGGCGTAAGAGACCCTGTGCATGCAGCGACCATTGACGCGGCGGCTGCCGGGTCTTGGTAAGACACCGTTCCAATCTATCCTGATCATCGCCTCTGTTCATGCCTGGCAGATCTTAGCAGGGCGTTAGCACTGAACCTTGCTCTAAACCAATGAATGCCTTGTTATGTCGCCAAGACAGGCGAGATAACACCCAAACTGCTGCTTCGAGCGCTGGGCGGCTTCAAGCCAAGCCAGCACCTTTGCCTTGCGCCCGCTCAGCGCTGGATCTGAGCACAGCCAGTTCCCGTTCGAGCGCTCCGCGCCCGGCTTCGGCTTCGGGGTCAAAAGGATAATAGGCCAACTCTGATGGCACGTCGCCAGCAACACGGGTCCCGATTAACACCCTTGGCTGCGCATAATCATAGGGCCTTGCTCTGTGCAGTAAGGCCCGGTTATCCCACAGCAAGGTATCCCCGACACACCATTGGTGTTGGTACACTCGCGCTGGATCTGAGACGACAAAATCAACGAGATCTTGAAGCAAGGCACGGCTTTCTGATCGGGACAAGCCCGGTATCCCGAAAGCATGACGCCCGATAAACAAATTCGGCACGCCGGTTTCAGGATGCACTTTTACCAAGGCCCGGAGATAGGCCTCGCCGTGATAGAGACTGCCCGGGCGGGCATCAGGATAATGCCCAAGATCATGGGCTTGTGAATACTGGGTTGAATGATATGCGCTGAGACCATGAATACGGGCTTTCATCTCATCTGAAAGGCTCCGATAACCCGCTCGCAGATCGGCCAGCTCAGTTTGCCCCCCTTCATCTGGGACTTTGACGGCCGTCAATAGCGCGCACTTACTGCTGACAGGCCAATAGGTCGAGTCGGTGTGCCACGCTTCGTTGCCGAGGTTGGTTTGCATTCGCTGACTCGCAACCGGGAAAATTTCGCTATAGCCGCCATCATCCAACTTGATCTGATTCGCCAACGGCAGCGCCCCGAACTCAAGGGCACCAAAGCGTTCACCAAAGGTAATTTGTTCGACTTCGGTCAGCGCCTGATCCGGAAACACGATAAAACCATATTTCAGGAAGGCCCCGTAGACTGCCTTGAAGTCTTGTGCGTCGAGCTGACTTAAAACAATTCCAGAGATTCTGGCACCAAAGTCGTGCGCTGAAAGTGGGTCGATCTGCATAACGCGCCTCCTTTCGCTTCAAATTAGCGCATATCAAGGATCTTGACCATCTCGACCCTGATCATCCCTTCAGCCGCTGGTTTCCAAGGCTATGAACTTTGGTAAAGTGATGGGCTCAAATTAGGAGTTCGATGTGACCGACGTTTACCAACAACTCAATGAAGCCGCTTTTTGCCCGACCATGACATTTTTTGGATTAACCCATGTCAAAAGCGACGCGGAAACGACTCACTTTAGAGTCACCTTTCCGCAGGCCGCCCTGAACCCAATGGGGTATGTGCAGGGCGGGATGATCAGTGCGGCCCTTGATGACGCAACCTCTATTGCGATGATCAAAGGCTACGATCGAAAAAAAGCCCCCCTATCAACGAACCTTCATATCCTGTTTCATCGCCCGATGCCGGAAGGGTTGGGTCACATTGAAGTCAAAATCATCAACCTTGGACGAAAAAGCGCAACCTCCGAAGGCCGCTTGTTCGACGCCAATCACAAACTCGTTGCGACCTTGCTGCACTCCGCCCAACCCGTCGATACAGGACAATAAGGATCCAGGATGCCCATCACCGAATCCAACTATGATCTACCCAGCCATAAACACAGGTGCCATATCCAACTGCGTCACAAAACAACCAACACAGCGCAAGGCACCCCAATCCTTTTTGTCCATGGCGCCACTTACGGGGCAAGCCAAACCTTTGACTACGCCATCAACGGTCGCTCTTGGATGGATGAGATGGCAGATCAAGGCTTTGATGCTTGGTGTCTTGATCTCACGGGTTACGGTCAATCTGATCGTCCAGGGGAGATGGCCGAGGCAGCGAGCCTAAACGCGCCGCTTGTGCGAACGGATGACGCCGTCGCCGATGTCCTGCGCGCGATTGATTTCATCTGTGCGCAGCGTGCATGCGAAGCCGTTGACTTGCTGGGTTATAGCTGGGGTACAGCAATTTGCGGTCGCATCGCGGGTCAATGCCCGGACCGGGTCAACCGCCTGGTTTTATACGGGGCCTTGTGGGTTGAAAAACAAACCAATTTTAAGGCCAGCAGTATCCCAGCATACCGGACGGTCACTGCCAGCAGCGCCCTAAGTCGATGGGGGCATGGCCTAGAACCCGCGGTCTTTGAGACCGTTGTGGACCCAAAGGTTGCAGCTGATTGGTGCCAAACCGTGGTGGAGACGGATCCCGACTACGATGCGGCGCAGCACGCCTTTCTGCGAGCGCCGACTGGCGTTCGGGCGGACTATGAACACTGCGCATTAACCGGTGCAGATTGGTACGAACCCGAATTGATTCAGGCGCCGACATTCATCGTGGTCGGTGACCTGGACATCGAGACCACACCCGAACAAGGTCTCATCGTGTTTAGCCGCCTGACCCAAGCCCATTCCCGCCAATTAACGCTCATCGGCGGTGGCACTCATAGTTTGCTACTCGAGAACCGTCGTTTTCAACTGTTTGATGCCGTGCGCCACTTCCTGGCAGCCTAGATCTCAGCCGCGACGGTTACGTGTCCTTCAGTGTTAAAACGTTTTTCGGGCTGTGAAGACTAACCCGCCTCGAATCAAACCGTTCAACCTCAAGCCTGGACGTCGCGTTTTAAGTCAAGTGCGCGTCTCATACCGCCCGGCAAACGCGAAACCGGCGC